>Ga0075421_100005362_pt1 | contig 15487 bp, 2 predicted proteins | sample SoiMetdeltSBSDD5_FD_75292 | JGI IMG/M metagenome (GOLD analysis project Ga0075421, IMG submission 75292) | Bulk soil microbial communities from a Populus tree surrounding site in Tennessee, USA - Soil MetaG P. deltoides SBSDD5 | ecosystem: Environmental > Terrestrial > Soil > Tree plantation...
GCCTTCTCCAGGATGAGCGCGTCGTCCAGATACAGCCTGAACGCCTCGTCGGCTTCGGCCACCGTCACCACCAGCGTGTACTCTCCGCTCGCCGGCGCGGCGATGTCGGCCCGCCACCGCACGCTGAAGTTGTTGGCCGGCACGGCGGCATCGGGCGCGGCGGCGTCCCAGTCGAAGTCGACTGTCGCATCGGTACGCTGCAGCGCCGCCGCGGTCCATGTGACGTCGCTGTAATACGTCGCGGAGAAGCCCTCGGTGGAGAGCTTGTCGATGAGGCTGTCGATCTGCGCTTCGATGAGGACGCCGGTCGCCGCTTCGCTCAGGCCAATCAGCGAGGCAATGTGCTGCGTGATCGCGTCGCGGCGCAGCCGTGTCTTGAGCACGGGCAGATAGTGTTGGTAGACATACGCCAGACGCTCGTCGGCGGTCGCCGCAGGGGCCTGCGCGGGGTGATCGAGCAGGATGCGTTCGGCTTCGGCGATGTCGCCGAACACGCCGCCGGCGCTGGTGAAGTGGTCGGCCAGGAACTGCTCGGGTGCGGCATACAGCTCGTCGACCGCCGCGTCGAAATTGCCGCTGGTATTGGCGAGCGCCTTGAGTGCCGTCTGCTCCGCGTCAGTCATCACGCCACTGGCGATCAGGCGACCGCTGGCCCTGATGTAGGTGTACTTGGCAGCCAGCGAATCGGGAATGGTGACGTCGAGGTTGTTGTCGGTCACCGTTTCGAATACCGCCGTACCGGCAATCAGTCCGAGCAGGCGTGTGGCGATTGCGGAATCGAAGGTCAGCGACAGCTTCGCATGCAGAGCGTCGGGCGCGAGCGGCGACGGAACCGCGTCGGGGTGATCCTGTGTGATGGTGGTGAAGGCACCGCGGATAGCCGTCACGGTGCCCGCCACCTTCTCCGCATTCAGACCGACGTTCGAATCGGCGGGCAACACGCCTTGGACGACGTACTGCAGCACTGCGGCCTTGAACGTCGCCTCCTTGGTGGCCGCCGCCCACGCGATGAAATCGGCCGTGGCCTCCGGATCGACGCTGCCAAAGCTCTCGGCCTGCACATCCCACAGGCTGAACGGCGTCGCGCCGCTCACGCCGACCAGCGTGCACAGATCGATCACCTTCATCTTCAACGCCTTGGCCAGCAACACGTAGCGATACACAGTGCTCAGGTTGCCGAGGTTGAGGATGTCGGTGCTGGTATCGAGCGCACGCTCGACGCCGGCGTCGACGACGCGCGCCACGGTCAGAATCGCCTGCAGATCCTCCTCGCGGATCCGGAATGCCGCCAGGATCGCGGACAGATGCGCACCGATGACGGCGGTCTCATCCTGGAGATAGTCGCCCCAGGCATCGGCCATGAAGGCCGTGTCGATCTGCTGCACCGCCTTGTTCAGGAACAACTTCTTGTAGAGCGACTTGTCGCCATAGGCATCGATACCGCCCCAGAACACCGCCAGCTGGTTGATGGCGAGCTTGTACTCGGACTTCAGGCGCAGCGCCTGCTCCAGCTTGGCAATCAGCTCGGGTGTCACGTCGCTCTCGCCGAGGGCGGTGATCAGCAGATCGGTTTCGTGCACCGTCAGACCGAGCTTGCGCCACAGGCGAATGAAGCGATGCAGCCGGGTCCAGGTGGCGTTGGTGACGCCACTGGCCGCACCACCCTCGTAGACGCGCTGAATGGTGCGCAGCTCGGTCGTATCCAGGTCGCACTTCGAGTCAGGCTCGTACAGCGTGATCACCTGCCTGAACTCGGCGAGGTGATCGGCGACCCACTGCGCCAGCTCGCCCGCGGTCATGGACGTGCCTCGAGCGGCGTTATAGGCGTTGATGGCGGCAACGATGCCGGCATCCGCCGCCGGGTCGAGGGTGTCCGCTTCGATCTGTCCGAGTTTCGTATAGAGCGTGTTGGCGTCGATATCGCCGTACGAGAACAGCCCCTGCAGGAAGTCCAGCGTCGCCTGATACGGATTCACGAACTGGGTTTTGACGATCTCGACGAGGTCCTTATAGGACACGCCGGTACGCCGCATGAATTCGCGGACCGCCTTGAGCGACTCGAGGTCGCCGGCCCCGGCCAGGCCATAGGAGGTGTGCAGCGCCGTGGCGTCCGCCGTACCGTCGAAGTCCTCCCCGGTCAGCACGCGGTACTCTTCCTGTGACAGCTTCAGCGACTCGGCGGCGATGGCCTGCGCCGCGGTGGCATCCGGCTGTGGATTGATCGCGGTGAGCACGTCGTAGCGGCTGGCTTTCAAGTGCTCGCCGAAGACGCGCATCGTGTCGAGCGGCTGGTGATACGGCAGCGAGAACGGATACCGCGCATCCTTGATGTTGCGATACGCCTCCACGTCGAAGTTCTGCGGATTGGCGCGCAGCTCCTGGGCAGTGGCTTCGCCGGTGTCGTAGCCCTTGTAGTTGGTCAGCGAGTCGTGCGCCGCGTAGTACTCCATCACCTCGTTGCCGAGATCGATGTACGGAATGATGGTGTTGGTGTTCTCGCAGGTCAGCGGCAGCTCCAGCAGGTCGGGCCGGCGCGCTTTCAACAGGTCGAGCGGGGATTCGTCGCTGGCGTTGTGATCGCCGCGCCAGAGGAAGCGCAGCAGGTCGACGAAGTAGGCGGCGGCGCCGTACACCGAGCGACACTGCTGGCATTCGCACAGGTCGGGGCTGCCGAAGAGTTCCGCGTAGTTGGGGATGTGATTGGCGAGCGCCGCGGTGGCCGCTTCGATGTCGAAGCCGCCGAGGGCGAAGGCCGGCGCGGTAGCCTGCGTATAGTCCAGCATCCGCATCACGGTCATTTCCGACCGTGCCGCAACCTGGGTCGCGCGCTGATGAATCATGTACGCCACGTGCTCGCCGCCCACCGCATTGCCGTATGTCCTGATGAAGTTCTTGCGCGGGATGGCGGCGATGTCGGTCGCGGAAGTGAGCGCGTGCTCCATCAGTCCGGCCATGGCCTCGGGAGTCGGGCTCACCTGGAACGTGCGCTGGATCTTCGCCAGCTCGGCCCGGACTTCGGCGTACTGGCCCTTGGCGACGTCCTTCAACTCCTTGTCGAACTGGTGCAGGCGCGACGTGGAGATGTCGAAGTGCGGCGTCTTCTTCAGGAAGCTGTCGATCGTGCGCGCCACCTTGCTCTTCTCGATCGGCAGCGTGTTGCGGCGGACCATCTGCGCGATGCGCTTGGTCGGAAAGGCGGCGTTCAGAAGGTTCTGCACCTGCTCCACATAGAGCTGGGCTCGCTGCGCATCATCGGTTCCCGGAACAGAATCGGGCAGGCCGGTCTCGCGCACGAGCTGGTGCCAGTCATCTCGCTCCAGTTCGAATAGCGCATCGATGGAGTCGACCTTGCGATTCTCCAGCAGCGCGCTCACCAGCGTGGTGTGATTGCCGCTGATCTGCGTCAGCTGCTGGGTGAGCTGCACCTTGCCAATCAGCGCCGGGTTGTCTTTGAACTCCGGCTGCGCCGGCAGATGCGTCCGCCAGAAATCGGCGTAGTTCGTGCCGGAGAAGGTGCTCACGGCTTCGAGAAAGGCGGCTCGCTGCGAGGCCTCGGGCAGCGCCATTCGCATCATCGCGTTGAGCGTGGCCCGGCGCGGGCTCTTGTCTTCGAGGACTGTCTGTACAGCCTGCGAGCGAATCGCCCTGAGCAGCAGCGTCAGCTGATCGGCGTTGGCGGCGGCCACGATGCGTTGTTCCGCGGAGCGCGCCAGCGCCGCCTGGAGTTCAGCATCAGTCTTGAGTTGCAGCGCGTCCAACGACAGTGCGATCTCCTGGCGACCGATGCCGTACAGCATCTCGTGCGCGCCGCGCCTGTCGTACTTGCCCTTGATGTGGCCGAGCAGCCGCTCCGCCTGTGCGGCAAGGGACAGCCGCTCGATGGGCACGTCGATCTCTCCGGCCGTGAAGTTGAGCTGATCGCGGTTGGCCGCAATGTCGGCGAAGCGGACCTTGCTCTCCTTGAGAAACACGTCGAGCGCATCCATCAACGCCGCGTACTCGGTACGCCGATCGGCCGCGTCCGGCATCACGTCGAGCTCGGACACCTGACCCTGCGCTGAAAAGTCCTCGGTGACGACCAGCCGCGAGCGCCCGGCGATGCCCGGTTTGTCCTTGTTGTTGTCGACCGCAAAGACGATGACATCGGCCTTCTTGCGCTCGGCACGGCGGTACTGCCAGTCGTAGAACTTGATCGAGTAGCGGCCTTCGGCATCCGCCTCAGCGGCCCCCAGGAACTCGAAGCCGCCGTTCCGCTGCAGCTCCGCCAGCGTCTTCACCTGTCGATAGATCGCCGCGCCGCGCAAGTCGACGTCGAAGGCCATCACCGGCGCGCGTCTCTGGCTCACGCCGTCGGCGCCGCGGACCGTGCCGCGCACCCAGAAGGCGTGCGCGTCGTCCAGCATGCCGCGCTGCTGGAGCGCATCGGTCAGCGCCTTCAGCGTAGCGACGTCGGCAACGACGGCATCGTCGGGAGTGATGCCGCGCTGTTGCTGGAAGGCTCGCACCTTCTTCAGCGTGTCGGCACCCGCCACGTACTGGTCCCGCTCGGCTTCGGCGACCGTCAGTCCGAGCTGCGCCAGGGCCTGCTGCAAGGCGGCGACGTGAACAGAGGATTCATTGCGACGGATATCCCGGATGTCCATGCGATCACTCCCACTCATCTGCCGCGACTCGCGAGCAGGGTTCTTACGAGCCCCAGAAACCCAAAGAACGACCGAGCCAGTACCCACCCGCCGCCAACCCGGTGACGACGCCTGCGATGGCCAGGCCCGTGGCCCAGGCCGGCGATGTGACGATGGCGGCCGCGATGAGACAGATGCCACCGAGGGCGGCGGCGAGGTCGAAGGCGAACGCGACCCAATCGCCGCGCTGTGCGTCTCCCACGGCCATGTAACCCGACAGCAAGAATTGGCCGACTCCACCGGCGCCCATCGCCACGCGGCCACCCACACTCATCACGGCGCGGCCCGCTTGGACTGCGTTGGCGCCCTTCATGGCGAAGCGGCCATAGAAGTAGGCACCGGTGCCTCCGGCTTCGACAACCGCGGAGGCGTACGCGCCTCCGGCGACGTACGGGTTGTCCGTCTGAGAAGCGCCCCAGGCCGTGATCAGCGGACCGGCGGCCATCAAGCCGTAGCCGCCCCAACGCAGACCGGTGCGCAGGTTCTCGCTGAAACGCCACGAATTGATCTCCCGGCTGCGCGCCACGGCGCCGGCCGGCACGTCTTCCGGAGCGCCGCGAGCGATCTGGGCGTCGGCCACGTTGCGCCCGGTACGACCGTCGGAGCTGTTCACGCTCGCGTTCTGGGGACGATGGTCCTGAGGGCGTACTGTGTCGGCGCCCGCGGTTTCGTTGCCGCGAATGATGTATTGCAGTTCGACTGTGTGATCGATAGCCCTGCCAGCGGCACGATTCGCACGTTGGTTAGCGGGCAGCGAATTGTTGAACTGGTCGCGCAGGTTCTGGAACCAGGAGCGGATGTCTCTGGTGCGACTGCCGTTGGCCCCCCTGGAGCGATGACCGATGCCGCGATCCTCGATGGCGCGCTCACGCATCGCATCGACTTTCGCGTCGTCGAATTGATCGGGCACTTCCAGGGTGAAGCCAGTCGGATTCTCGTGAATGAGCTGCTGCGTCGGACGCCCTGTGGCGCCCATACCGCCACCCTCGCCGACGCGCGAGTCTGCCCCGCCGGTCTGCGCGGCGCTCGTGGTAGTGGCGTCAGTGCCCTCGGCTGCCTCGGCTGCACCGCCGGCCCCGGCACCTCCGTCGCCGCCTCCGCCCTCACCACCCGCGCCTTCGCCTTCGCCGGCGTCCGGTGCTTCGGCGGGACGATCCTCCAGATGCGCGCGATCGATGAGCCAGCTGCGCGTGCTCCGAACGTAGTGCATCGCGTCGATGCGAAACACCTTGGTCTGGTCGGGCAGGCGCGCGGTGTATTCGCGCTCGAGAAACGCACGCGCCTCTGCTTCGCGCTGCGGATTGCGCAAGGGATCGTCGAGTCTCGACTTGATCACCCCCAACGAATCCTGCATGCCGTTCGGATCGCGGGACATCACCGGGTTGTTGGAGCAGTAGCGGAACAGGTTGAATCCGCTGACGAAGCCGGCGGGATCGGCGCTGGTCCAACGAGCGAGCCACGGCGCGTAATAGCGCGCGCCGAAGTAATAGAGACCGGTTTCGTCGTCGCACTCTTTGCCGCTGTAGCGGAAGCGCTTGAGGCTCACGTCGTAGCCGGCGCGATTGGCGCGATACGACGTGGTCCCGAAGGGGTGATACTCCTCGTACGAGACCACCTCGCCATCGGCGTCGGTCTCGATGCCGCACGAGCCGAGATGGTTGCCGTATTGGTAGCGGATCAACGGCACGTCGATCGCATTGCCGGGATCGTGGCCGTCGACGTCGACCGTCTTGGTATCGACCTGCGCGATCGCACCGCCGTTGTCCGCGATGTGCACGGTGCGGCGCTCGAACAGCAACTGCCCCGTGGTGCGCCGCCGGCGGCGGAAGATCATCACGCCGCCCAGGAAGATCCACTCGAGCTGCAAGGTGCCGTCGCGGTCGATCACCTTGCGAATGCGTTCGCCGGATGCGCTGTAGACGTAGTACGCGGTGCCACCGCCACCGAGGTCGACGCGCTGCAACTGGTCCATCGCGTTCCAGTCCAACTGCGCCAGGTGCGGCATGCGGGTCATGCAGCCGCGGCCATCGTATTGATACGTGCCGGTGTACGGACCGCCATCGGGGTCGCCTGGTTGACTGGTGGCCGTCAGCCGATTGGTGCGATCCGCGGCGTTGGCCTGGTAGGCGTAGCGATAGTGCCGCGTCCAACCGCCGCCCGCGCCCGCCTGATCGGGATAGCGATGGCGCATCGCGGTGATGTTGCCGAGCAGGTCGTAGTCGTACTCCTCGTGATACGTACGGACGGCGGTATCGTCGTTGAGAGCCGGGAGCTGCGGCAGTGGCGGCAGATCGTCGTCAGTGCGCACGTCATCGTTCACGCCGCCTGCAGACTCGCGACCGGTGGCGCGAATCAACTGATTGACGGCGTCGTACTCGTACAGCGATTCGGGCCGCACCACCGCATTGTTGAAGTAGTGGGTCTGCTGCGCGTCGTCACGCACGTACACGACGTTGCCGACGGCATCGAACTCGAAGTTGAGATCCTGCAGCGCGGCGGCGGCGGAGCTGTCCGCTCCGTGAGTGAGCAGCCGCACCAGGCGGAACGTCTGCGGGTCGTAGAAGTAGCGCGTCAGCAGGTCGTTGCCGAGATGCGCGAACTGACGCTTGCCTGTGGCGTCGTAGTCCTGATCGCGCAGGAACTCGATCCACGGCCCTTGACCGCGAATGCGCGCGCGCAGGTTGGCCAACATGCCGCCGACGTGGTACCGCGGCTCGACCACGGTGTCGTCCGGCAGCGTGACCTGTATTGGACGTCCGAGCGCGTCGTAAGTGCCCGTGGCAGCGAACACCTCGCTGGTGTCCAGGTCGAGGTCGGCGACGGCTTGTACGTTGGCGACATCGTTCTCGTTGAGAACGGCGCTCCAGTCGACGACGTCGCGATAGTCGCGGGTGAGCAGGCGCTCCACTCGGGCAGGCAGCCCCTTGAAGTTGAGCGCCGGAATGCGCACCTCGCCGGACTGATCGAAGGTCAAGTGAGGTATGCCGAGCAGGTTGAGCTGCCGGGCATTGGGAAGGCGATCGCCATAGACGACGCACTGCCAGACGCGATCGGGCTGGCCTGGTTCTGACACCAGCATTCCGGTCGGACGGCGTAGCGCATCGAATTGCGTGCGCAACTCGCGATCGCTCGCATCCCAGGTCTTGAGCACGGCGCCGCTGACATCGGGGAAGATCCAGCGCTGTCCCTTCTCTGCGCTGGTCGACGTCACGGGTCCACCGTGCATGGCGACGAACGCGGTCGCCACTTCACGGTCGAGATGATCGTAGGTGGCAGAGAAACGTCCGGTCAGATCCTGTTGAACCCGCGCCGTCGCCGTGACACCGCCGCCGTAGTCGGTGATGGCGTAGATCGATCGGCCGAGGCTGTCGAAGTGGACGATCCCCGGCGTGTTGGCGCGGCGCGCAGTGAGCCAGGCGGCGCGGCGCGGCTGATTGTTGACCGGCTCCGCTTCGAGCGCGGGATCGGGGCTACCGCGATCGGCGTACCAGTCGCTGTCGCGCACGGTGTCGCCGGCGTCGAAGAGGCGCCGCAACCAGGGCGTGAACTCGACGCGCGAATGCGTGCCGTCGGGATACTCGGTGCGAACGTTGCGGCCGAGTGCGTCGTAGTAGGCAATGGGCGTCACCCCGAGCTCGCGTACGGCACGCTCGCTCTCATAGGCATGGGTGACGCTGAAGTAGGGCTCGTACTGTTTGACGACGCTGCCCTTGTTGTTGAGGATGGTGCGGCCGTTGCCGATCCAGCGCGGGTCGGCGTCCACTTCAACGGCAGTGCCGTCCTCGTCTACCTGCAACGCGCGGCCGGGATGGGCCTGCTGCTTGACCATCGCGACGCCGCCGCTGCCGCTGGTGTAGGTATAACTCTCCACCCAGCGCGTGTTCGCCGGGCCGTGTTGTTCGCGCCCGAACGTGTGCACCACGTTGGGCTCGCCGTTGCGCATCCAGTTGAAGGCGTCGTACTCCATGCGCGCGGTGGGATCGTCCAGGGTGTCGCCATCCCCGTCCCCGTCCTTGCCCATGACCGCGGTGGCGATGACCTGGCCGATCGTGTCGACGCGCACGGCGGCTCGATTGCCGTTGGCATCGGTGGACAGCACCGGTCCGAGCAGGCGGTAGTCGTTGACCGCGGTAGTGACGTTCCACGGTGCCTGCACGACCTCGACGCGCTCGACGAGCAGGCGATACGCATCGAACGTGACGCGCGTTTCGATACCAAAGGGACTGCGCGCACCCGAGGGAATGTAGAAGTGGTTCTCCGGGTCGACGGGATACACCGCCGTGCCCGATGGTTGCCACCAGTGCGCATCGCCAGCGAAATGCACGTAGCCAGCGGCGATCAGCTCGGCGTTGCTGACACGCCCGGCATAGTGATCGGCAATGAACGTGTCCGTGAACGCCAGCGAGAAGCTTTGCGCCGCGATGCCCAGCGTGTCCCACTGTCCGAGCGGCATGGGATTGAGGGCGTTGTCGCGAAACAGACCGCGCGTCTGATCGAGCAGTCGCCTCTGCGGCGACCCATCGGCAGTGTCGTCGTAGTCGATGGGGGCCGTCGTCGCGATGGCGTCGCCCAGCTCCTGCAACTCGAACAGGGCACCCGTCGGTGCGACACCGGTGATCTCATATCCGCGACTCTCATAGGGCACGCGCACGCGATACGCGCGCGGTGCCGCACTATCGATGTCGCCGGTGTAGTCGGTTTCGGAGTAGGTGATCCACAGCCGCGCCTGCTCGGCACGCACGGTCGCCGGAAGCGTCGCATCTGCGGTCTGACGGCCATGGACTACGGCCGCCGACTTGGTCACGTTGCCGTACGGACCGAACTCGAGATTGAACTGGTGGACGATGCGCGGATCGTCGAGGTTGCGCTCGTAGTACGCCGCAATCACTTCTCGCTCGACACGCATGAACGCGGCATGCTGGCCGGCCCCGCGATGCTGAAGCAGCTGCACCTCGTAGCGGCTCTCGCTCACCTGATACGGCAGGTCTTCGACGGCCGAACCGTCGTAGCTGTAGATCTCCCGGCGCAATGTGGCGCCCTTGAGTGCACGCAGGCATTCGCGGTATTCGTCGGCGTCGACGTCCGGCGGCCGCAGGCTCTCAGGCAGCAACGCCTGCCCTCCGAAGTACTCGGCGCGCAGGCGCGCCTGCATGGAGTGCTCTTCGAAGTAGGCCCCAGTGTGGAACCAGGTCCTGGTGAGCACCGGCGGCTGATAGAACTGCGGCCCGAGCTCCTGATCGCCGTCGACCGCCGTCACGCCGGCGACATAGTCCTCGTAGGACTCGGTGTCCCACTGCTCCACCATGGCAAAGCCGCGAAACTCACGCTCCACGCCGTCGAAGTAACCGTGGTGATAGGCGTAGCGCGAGGCAAAGCGATTGCGACTGATGGCGTCGAACGTCTCGACGCGTTCGACCACGTGCACCGGGAACGGCAGCTTCGTGATCCACGGACGGCCGCTGCGCTGATCCTGCAGATAGAACCTGGTGGACGGTGCGTAGCGCACACGCGTCTCGCCGCCCATGTTGTTGAGGGTGCGCGTGAGCAGATACGGCTTCTCCTCCATGAGGCGCACGTAGCGCATCGGCGCATGGACGTTGGCGGCAAGTGGCGAATTCCACGTCAGGCAGGCAGTGCCGTTGCCGAACAGGTCGACGACGGCGACATGGGCGGTGTCGTCGACCGCGGGGAACGCCAGCGTGTAGGCGTCGCTCAGGCGATTGCCGGATTGGTTGAAGTGAATGATGGCGGCCGTGCGCCGGAGGTAGACGATGTCGACGGCGCCCGAGCCGGTGATGTCGGCCAGACGAATGCGGCGCGGATCGAACTGGTCGCCCGAGTCGAACAGCGGTGGGTTGTCGAATGTGACCTTGGCACCGAAACGGCCGTAACCAAGATTGGGCCAGTAGCACACCTCTGCATGACGGACGCGCACCAGATCGGTGAGGCCGTCTCCGCTCATGTCGGCCAGGAAGATGGTCTGCGTGCCGTCGGCCAGCAACACGCGAGGGCCGACTTCCTCATCGAGCGCCTGGTGGACGCGGCGCGCCGCGGCGAATCCCGCCTCGCCCTCACCCTCGTACCAGACGATCACGTCGCTCTCGGTGATGAGCACATCCGGCAGGCCATCGCCGGTGAGATCGATCAGGCGCAGGTTCGGATCCTGCCAATCGATGTTGGGCAGACGCGTGAAGGGCGTCTGCAGCTGCCAGCTCTCGTCGGCGGTCCGTTCGAAGAATCCGGGCGTGGGTCCGGAGAACTCCGTGAGATTGAGTGCCCCGTCGCGATCCAGGTCGAGCCATTGGCGCGCGCCGCGCAGGCCGGGAGGCTGCGGCAGTTGGGCGACATGCCGCAGCGGCGCGAAGCTCGCCACCACGGTGCCACCGTCTTCAGCCAGCGGGCTGCGATTGGCCTTGTAGAACCAGGCGCCTCCCTGTTCGGTGAGTATTCCGGGCAGTCCCTCGCCTTCCAGATCCAGCCAGCGATACGTCAGATCGTCGAAGCCCGCGGGCAGGTTGCGGACGTCGTCCTCGCCGACGTGCTCGATCTCCTCGCGAATCTGCGCCCGCGTGTAGCCGAACTCGACTCGCGGCAGGACCTGCATGTCGTACGTCTGATACGCGACGCCATCGCGCATCACGGGCGCCTCGTCGCGGCGACGATAGAAGGCGTGCGTCACCGACTGCAGCTGCGACATGAAACGCGTGCTGCCCGCGTGTTCCAGCTCGTCGCGCGTCGCCGGCGCGGCCGCCACATCGATGTCGTTGTAGTCGAACTCGGTCGAGGCGACGAGACATGGAAGCGCGCCCAGTTCGGCAAACCGGTGAAACATCAGGACGCGGCGGCAGCGTCGATAGCAGCGCACCTCGAAGCCGGCTCGATGCAGCGAATACGGATCGGGCCGCGCCGCCCATGCCCCGCCGGCCTCGATGGAGGCTTCGACGCGGCCCATGCCGTGATCGTCGAGCGCCGCGGTTTCGCGCCAGTGCGCCTCGTCGTAGTCGAAGACCACCTCGAACAGCCACTGCGCGGCGGCGAGGTCCGGATGTGTCAGGAGTGATTCCCGGTTGCCGTACTTGATGCGCTTGAGGTAGCGGTTCACCTCCCGCGTGGCGTCGCTGCGATTGCGTTCGCAGAGCTGAGTGGTGTCGACGGTACGCGAATCCTCTTCCGCATACTCGAACACCATCGCGTTGCCCTTGTCGTCCGTGGTCTGGCATAGCAGCCAGCTGAACACGCGCGACAGGGCCGCGGGATCGGCGATGCGAGTATCACCATTCAGGCCGTACACGCTGGTGACGTTGCCCGCGGTGGTCACGCGCCAGTGCGTGTCGCCATCGGCGATGCGCGTCCAGCGTTCGATGCGGGCGAACGAACCATCGATCCGCGGCCGATAACGGTGAAGGCGGTGGCCATCGACATCGTCGAACCACAGACTCCCGTCGGCATTGCGCACGGGTACCAGGTCTTCGGCGCCGCCGAGCAGGAACACGTCGGATTCCTCGGCATCGCGATACTGCGGAATGCCCCGTTCCGTCTTGCGCGTGATCGCACCCGGCGCCAGCGACCAGCCGATGCCGAACAGACCGTTGCCGGCACCCGAGTTGTATTGCAGTCCAAGCGACGGCCCCATACCGCCGCGTCCGGGAGACGTCAGGATCGGAATCGAGACCGAACCCGTGCCGGTCGCCGGGTTGGAGGCAAACTTTTCGCCGACACCACGGATAGCGCCTCCACCCTTGGGGAGCGCGATGGTGGGCAGCGCGTACTCGAACGTGTCGCCGAGCGAGGCGCGCGTGTCCTCGTTCGAGTTGCGGTTGTCGGCGCGCTCACCGCTCTCGCGTGCCCGTTCCCAAGGAGTTTCCAGCATGTGTAGGTCACTTCAGATGAGGACACGAGCACCCTTTCGTGGCGGTGTCCGCGCGCAGCTGTGCAGAACGACCCCGTCACGGACACCCGCCACTCATCTCATTTGGGGGCAAAGAAACGCGGCCCGGGCTGTTGAATGTATAAACGGGCTCAGGGCAGGAAATGAACAGGACTCGTTTCGACCGTCGCCAGAAATCGTGGATGCGGCGTGACTATTCTGTTGACTGGTTTTTCGATTCGCGCTATCTGTCCGGCTAAAGCCGGACACGACGTTCGATAACACGCTGGTCGCGCGATCACGACGGGGATCGCCCTCCCACGCGGGCGAGACCGGCAGGAACTTCGGAGGCGACCATTGCGCGAAGACTCCGTCGCGAGACGTTCCGGAGAGCGACCGTGACTCGAAGGGGATTTGCAAACGTCTGGTTGGCCCGATGGCTTCGTGAAGCACGCCAGGACATTCGCGTTGGGCTCCGCTTGTTCCGTCAGAATCCCCTCATCACACTGTCGGCAGTCTGCTGCCTCGCTCTCGGCATTGGCGCGAACACGGCTGCATTCAGCCTGGTCAATGCGATCGTCCTGCGGGACTTGCCAGTTCGAAATCCGGGAGAACTCGTCGAGCTGATGAGCCGCCGTGAGGGAGAGAGACCGCGTTCGTCCGGTTTCTCGTGGGAGGTGTACGCGCGCTACCGCGATCAGAACCACGTGTTCGCGGACCTCATTGGGACCTCGGCTGTTCCAGTCCGTGTGAGCGCAAAGGAATCAGGTGCAGAGTCCGCGAGCGGCGAATACGTCAGCGGCAATTTCTTTTCTGCGCTCGGTCTGACGCCGTCACTGGGACGACTGCTGAACGTCCAGGACGATCGCCCTGGTGGCGAAGCCGTTCCTGTCGTCCTGGGCTGGTCGTACTGGCAGCGCCGATTCGGTGCCGATCCGTCGATCGTTGGCCGACCACTCACAATCGGCACCGTTCAAGCGGTCGTGGCCGGAGTCGCGCCGCGTGAGTTCGCGAGCCTCCAAGTCGGTACGTCGACCGACGTGTGGATGCCCGCGGCCGCTTCCCGGCCGCAGCCTGGCAGACAGTGGGCCAACCGATTCGCCGTACAACTCATCGGCCGACTGAGAACTGGCGTATCCGTCGCGCAGGCGGAAGCGGAAATGCGCGTCCTGGATCGCGGGCGCGTGGAGGAACTCGCCAAGATCAGCGGCGATCGAGGCTGGCTTCAGAACACACTGGTGTTGGGACCGGCGGCGGCGGGGTTCGCGCGGTTGCGCGATACCTACTCGAGGCCACTGCTGATCGTCACGCTCCTGGTCGCCCTGCTGCTGGGAATTGCTTGCACCAACGTCGCCAGCATGCTGCTCGCGCGCAGTGCAGCGCGGCAGCAGGAAATGGCCGTGCGCACGTCGCTCGGAGCAGGCCCTCTTCGTCTCGCGAGGCAAGTCCTCGCTGAATCACTGCTACTGGCTGGTACGAGCAGCGTCGTCGCCATCGTTCTCGCCTACGCCGGTTCAGCGACGCTGGTGCGTATCGTTGCCTCGGGACAGCCGCTGGGTGCGTCGCGACCCATTGAGATTTCCGTGGCGCCCGACGCCAACGTGCTGCTGTTCACGGCCGGATTGGCCGTGCTGACCGCCATCGTGTTCGGTATGGCTCCCGCGTGGGCGGCGTTCGCGACAGCGCCGGCATCAGCGCTGCGGGAGACTCGGGGTGGCGAAAGCCGATCCCGTCGTCTGTTCGGAAGGAGCCTCATCGTCGCGCAGGTCGTGCTGTCCGTCGTTTTGCTGGGCGTCGCCGGCCTGTTCGCTCAGCATCTGTCGAACCTCCGGAACGTTGACCTCGGCTTCGAATACGATTCCGTTCTCCTTGTCACGTTGGATGCGAGCAACAGCGGCCATGCCCCCGAAGAGCGCGCGGTCCTGTTCGAGGACTTGCTCGGACGTTTGAAGGCGATCCCCGGTGTGCGGGGGGCTTCACTGAGCAATGTCACACCCATCCAGGGCACGGGCGCCGCGAGTTTCATCCGCGTGAACGGGCTGGAGGAAGCTCCAGAGGCGCGGCAGATGGTGGCGTTGAATTGGGTGGGGCCAGGATACTTCGACGCCCTGGGAACGCCGTTGCGGGCGGGTCGAGATTTCCAATTCGAGGATGCGGGCCGCACGCCCGTGGCGATCGTCAACGAATCAGTCGTTCGTCGCTATTTCCGTCACAGCAATCCCATCGGACAGCAGTTCACGCTCGAGAGACAGAACCAGCCGTACGAGATTGTCGGCGTCGTCGCTGATGCAAAGTACGCCGATCTGCGCCAGCCGGCACCCGAGACGATCTACTTCGGCGCCTTTCAGGAAAACCGTGGAGTGTTCTCGCAGTTCGTGCTTCGAACGAGTGGAGCTCGGTTGAGCGTCGTACCGGAAGTGCGACGCGCGGTGAGCGGCCTGCTTCGCAACGTGACCATTACGAAAATCGTGACGTTGAGCGATCAGCTCGATGCCTCGATCGTTCCGGAGCGGCTGACCGCGTGGCTCTCCAGTGGACTTGGCGCGTTGGGCGCGGCCCTGGCCGCCATTGGCCTGTATGGTTTGTTGGCCTACACGGTCGCGCGCCGCACATCTGAGATCGGCATTCGGATCGCGCTCGGGGCAAGCAGGGGAAGCATCGCAGCGCAGGTGCTGCGAAGTGCGCTCGCAACGGTTGGGATCGGTATCGCCCTGGGAGTCCCGCTTGCCCTCTGGAGTACTCGGTTTGCCGCCAACGCCATGGGAGTTGTGTCAGTCTCAGCGACGTTCGTTGTAGCCATCGCAGCGGCAATACTCGCTGGAGTGGCTCTTCTGTCGGTCATTGCGCCGCTGCGGAGCGCCACCCGAATCGAACCGGTCGCCGCGTTGCGGCATCAGTAACCCACGTGATGCGACGCGCCAGCCGTCGCAAAAGCTGT
>Ga0075421_100005363_pt1 | contig 15486 bp, 22 predicted proteins | sample SoiMetdeltSBSDD5_FD_75292 | JGI IMG/M metagenome (GOLD analysis project Ga0075421, IMG submission 75292) | Bulk soil microbial communities from a Populus tree surrounding site in Tennessee, USA - Soil MetaG P. deltoides SBSDD5 | ecosystem: Environmental > Terrestrial > Soil > Tree plantation...
TCGAAGCGTTCGGCTTCGGCCACGCTGCTTGACGTACACCTCCGACCTGCGAGCGAACACAGTGGCAGCGCGTTCGTCGGCGCTTCGCGAGCTCACCGCCGGGGCGGCGGCGACCACGGACGCAGGCGAGGCCACCAGGCTGGCCCGCGTACGCGAACAGCCACGGTCGCCCGAGGAGCAGCGCCTGTCCGACGATCGTGGCCCCGACGGCGACGTACATCGGGTTGCGCACATGTCGGTACAGCCCGCCGACCACTAGCCGCTCCGGAGGTGCGATCGGCGCAGGCGTGCCGCGCCCTTCGTTGACGAAACGAGCGAACGAGTGCAGAAGGACGCCAACCCCAGCGACGATGAGCGCGGAGCCGAGCACGGCGAGCGGGGCCGGCGGGTGCGCCGAGCGCCATCCCGTCAGCAGCCATGGCACGTAACCGGCAACCACACCGGGCGCCGCAACAAGAAAGCGCGCTACCAACAGCCGCCCCGAGACTGCCCACGCAGTCAGCGTACGCGTCGCATGTGCCGCCTCCGTGGGTCCCCGCGCCGACTTGTCCGTCGGCGCCGTCGGTTACGGCCAGCCGGCGTGCGCTGAGGGCGCCCGGGCGGTCAGCATATGGCCCGTGCGCGGTCCGGTGGTCAGGCGGGTGATGTTGTTGTCGGGGCTGGCCGCGATGCGCCAGTCGGCCACCAGCATGAACAGCGTCCTCCCGTCGTCGCCCCCCAGCATGCAGGCGAAGCAGGACATGCCGAGCTGCACTCGCTCGAGTACCTCGCCGCCGTCGCGGACGCGGCCGACCAGGTTCTCGCCGAACCCCCCGACGCCCGTCCAGACGGCACCTTCGGCGTCGATGCAGATCCCGTCGGGTCCGACGCCCTCGGCCCATGCCCGGCGGTTCGAGAGGCCTCCGTTGTCGGCGATGTCGAAGCCGTCAGGCGTGCCGCGAAGGACTCCGCGACGATCAGCGTGGAGTTGTCTGGTGTCACCGCCATGCCGTTGGGGAACGCGATCCCGTCCGCCACCAGGCGGACGGAGCCGTCTGGGGTGATCAGGGCGATGATTCCGGGGGCCTCTCCCGCCCCTGGCTCGAAGGCGGCGCCCCCGTTGACGTAGGTGATGCCGCGGCCGTCCACCACGATCTCGTTGAAGCCCGCGACGCCGAGGCTGCTCAGCTCCGCGTGAGGCACCATCGAGCCGTCGGGCTCCCGCCGCATGAGGCGCTCGCCGGTCACGAGCAGCCGGCCGTCGGGCAGCCAGTCGATGGACCATCCGAGGCCCGTCGGGCCCTCTCCGACGACCTCGCTGTTGTCCTCCACGTCGACCGCGACGATCTCGCCGGTGCCCCAATGCGCAAACCAGAGGCGGCCGTCGTGCCAACGCGGCGACTCGCCGATCACGAGATCGGTCAGCAGCGGTTGCGCTTCAAGCACCTCTGGTTCCTGGGACATTGAACCTCGTCTGCGCTGGCGGCTGATCGTATCGGCGAGAACGCACGGCCGGTCTGTTCCGGGCCAGGCTGGTGTCCTTACAGCTGATGACCGCGACAGGACCAGCCGATGCGAGGAGCTCATGCCGGGCGACCCTCTAAGCGAGGCCGTGCTCGCGCGGGCACGCGGGGGGGACGAGGGCGCGTTTCGCGAGCTCACGGAGCCACACCGGCGCGAGCTTCAGGTGCACTCCTACCGCATCCTCGGCTCGGTGCAGGACGCCGAGGACATCGTGCAGGAGACGATGGTGGCCGCCTGGCGCGGCCTCGAGGCGTTCGAGGGCCGCGCCTCTATGCGCTCTTGGCTTTATCGGATCGCCACGAACCGCTGCCTGAACGCGCTGCGCGCCCGGCGGCGTCGCCCACAGGAGGTTCCCTCGATGGTTGAGCCGCCCGAGCCCACCCGCCGAATCGACCCGCTCTGGGTCGAGCCCTACCCCGACGTGCTGCTCGCGGACCTCCCGGACCGCTCACCGGGACCGGCTGCCCGCTGCGCGGCCAGGGAGTCCATCGAGCTCGCGTTCATCGTCGTCCTCCAGCAATTGCAGCCCCGCCAGCGCGCCGCACTCGTGCTGCGCGACGTGCTCGGTTTCCGCACAGCCGAGGTCGCCGAAATGCTCGACACCAGCGAGACCTCGGTCAAGGGCGCCCTCCAGCGCGCCCGGGCGGCCCTCGAAGCGCGGCTGCCGGCCGCCGACCGCGAGCGCGCGCCGCTGCCCAACTCCGCCCGCGAGCGCGAGCTGGTCGGGCGTTTCGCCGACGCCTATCAGAGTGGCAACGTCGACGAGATCGTCGCCCTGCTGACCGACGACGCCCTGGTCACGATGCCACCGCAGCCGCTCGAGTACCAGGGACCCGACGCGATCGCCGCATTGCTCCGCGACCGGTTCGAGCTGCGCGCCGCACCGCTGCGTGTCGTGCCCACCCGGGCCAACACCCAGCCGGCGTTCGCCTGCTACCTCCCAGACCCACACGCCGCGAGTGCCCGCCCCTACGCGCTCATCGTGCTGACGCTCGAAGGCGACGCGATCGCGGCGATGACCTACTTCGCCGACACCGCCGTCTTCCCCCACTTCGGGCTCCCCCGGAGGCTGCCGTCGTAGGCCGGCCGTTCCAATCCGGGGGCGGCCGGTGTCTTACCAACCAGCAACTTGACTCCGGCGGCGACGCCAACGAAAGGAGATCGACATGGGGAAGATCGTCATTAGCGAGAGCGTCTCGCTCGACGGAGTCATCGAGGACCCAACCGGTGCTGAGGGCCTGAGCGTCGGCGGCTGGTTCTGGGAGACAGATCGCGGCGAGGACGGCGAGAGGTTCACGCTCGACAAGACGCTGGACGCCGAGGCGCTACTGCTTGGCCGGCGGACCTACGGATTCTTCGCCGCGACGTGGCCATCACGGGGTGGCGAGCTGGCGGACCAGATGAACAGACTGCCCAAGTACGTCGTGTCGTCGACACTCGAGGATCCCGACTGGAACAACTCGATGCTGCTGACGGGCGACGTGGTCGACGCGATCTCGAAGCTGAAGCAGGAGCTGGACGGGGAAATCGTCGTGCTCGGCAGCCCCCAGCTGGCGCGCACGCTGATTGAGCACGACCTGGTCGACGAGCTGCGGCTGATGATCTACCCGGTCGTGCTCGGGGCGGGCGCGCGCCTCTTCGGCGAGACCAGCGAGAAGAAGTTCATGCGCTTGGTCGAGACCCGGACCGTCGGAGACGGCATCGCCATCCTCACCTACGAGCGCGTCCGGGACGCCGAGCGGGCGTGGGACGACGCCAGCCTTCAGGACAAGCGCGCGGCCGCTCTCCGCCAGGCCGGCATCCGGGAGAACGCCTAGAGAGCGGCAAGCGACAAGAAAGCCGCCCCACGGTGCTTCGGCTCAGGTGCCGGGCTGGCCGACCACTCGGTCGCCGAGCTCGCTGCGGCGGTAGAGGACGTAGCGTCCGTCGCGGGCGCGGCTGACGAGGCCGGTGGCGTGGAGCAGCTTGAGGTTTTGTGAGACCGCGCTTGGGGTTACCTTGAGCCGGCGGGCGATGCCGACGGTCGGCAGGAGCCCCGCCTGGGAGCGCGAGGACATCAATGCGCTCGCGGCGCTGCTGCCCGACGACGCCGTGTTCGCAATGCCTCCGCAGGCGACCTGGTTCCGCGGCCGCGAGGCGGTCACCGAGTTCCTCCGCAGCGTGCCGATGGGCCGGGGCAACCGCTGGCGAATGTCCCGATCCGTGCGAACGGCCAGCTCGCCTTCGGCCACTACATGTGGAGCAAGGAGGTCGGCGTGTTCGCTGCCCACGGGATCAACGTGCTCACCCTCGACGGCGACCGGATCGCCGAGATCAACTGTTCAGAGACCCGGAGGCGTTAGCCCGCTTCGGCCTCCCGGAGGAGCTCGCCGACGGCTTAAGCTGAACGAGTGGCCGGCAGCGCGACGGACGGCCCGGACCTCGCCATGAGCTCGAGGACGTGCTTGACCGAGCGCGCGGCCTCAACGGATCTCGAGTACCTCTGCGTAGGCCTGGGGCGGCGCAGTGCGGCTAGCCGAACCGCGAGAGGCCAGCTAGCCACATTTTGCATGGGCTCCTGTGTGGCAACCATTCGCTCATGCAGACGCTCACGAGATCGGAAACTGACCGCGTGATCGCCGGCGTCGCCGGTGGAATCGCACAGAGGCTCGGGGTCGGCTCGACGCTGGTACGGCTGGCGTGGGTGTTGTCCGTCTTCTTCGGCGGACTCGGCGTTGCCGCCTACCTGATCCTCTGGGTCGTGCTTCCCAAGGGCGGCGCTCAGACCTCCGCGGGTCGAATCGCCGACGAGCGCTTCGCGCGCGGCGAGATCACCGCCGCGGAGCTCGAGCACATCCGACGCGACCTCCAGGCCGCCTCATGACGGCGATCTCGCTCGCTCCGATTGCTTTTGGCGGCGTCGGGTTCGCCTGGGGATTCATGGGGCTCGCGTTCTGGATCCTGCTCGCCGCGCTGATCGTGCTGCTTGTCCGAGGGACGCGTACGCCGGCCCGCGATTCGGCCGGAGGGGCGGACCGCGTGCTCGAAGCGCGCTACGCGCGCGGGGAGATCACTCGCGAGGACTTCGTGGAACGCCGAGCTGTGCTCGGTGGCAGCACCCCCGGCGCTGCCGCCGACGACTCGCAGTAGTCGGCGGCATGATCATCTCGGTCAGTCGTGGTCGAGCCACCCTCTGCCACCGCGATCGACCCCGGTCGTTTGAGCAGGATCTCCGAGTGGCCGATGGCAGGGATGAGCTCGTAGGGGGCGCCCATCAGCTCGGCCAGTCCGGCGACGGCGGCGGGAGGCGTCAGGAGGCCGAGCTCGGTCGCGAAGACGAGCGTAGGGGCCGTTACGGCCTGGAGGTCGACATCGATCGTCCAACGCGTCGCTTGCCACACCGCGCGCGGGGACTCCGGCTCCAGCAGGTCGTGGTACATCCGGGCAAGGTCCTCATCCAGCGTCGGGAAGAACAGCTGCCGTGCGACGTCATACGGGACGGGACCGAACGGCTTCGTCAGGTCGACATCGATGTCGATCGGATCGGCGCCAACGCTGGACGGCACGACCGGGGTGAGCAAAACCAAGCGCTCAATGGGATTGCTCTCGGCGTACACCAGCGCGGCCATGGCGCCCACGCTGTGCCCGATGATGATCGGCGGGCTGCCTAGACGCTCCACCAGGTAGCAGAGCTCCTCGCGCGCGACGTCATCGATGCCGCGCCGCAGGAACCGTTCCTCGGGCAGCCGCGAAGAATCGCCGTGACCCAGCCAGTCGAGCGCGTGGACCTCGTAGCCTCCTTCACTGAGCACCCGGGCGTGCTGCTCGAACGACCACTTCGCGTGCCCCCCGCCGTGTACCGAGACAACGGGCGCCTGGCGGCTTGGCCTGGCGGGGACGTACGTTTTGACCGAGTACCCGTGCACCGCCGCGGATCGGTGACGCTCAGTCCTCAGCTCACCGCTTTCTTCACGAGCGCGCCGATCTTCTTCTCCTCGGCAGCCGTCAGCTTCTTCAGCGCGAAGGATGCTGGCCACATGGCGCCCTGGTCGAGGTTCGCCCTGTCGCTGAAGCCGAACGTCGCGTACCTCGAGTTGAACTTGTCGGAGCTCTGGAAGAAGCAGACGACTTTGTCGTCCTTGGCGTAAGCGGGCATTCCGTACCAGGTTCTCGGTGCGAGGTCCGGCGCGTTGGCCTTGACGATGGCGTGGAGCCGCGTGGCCATGGCGCGGTCCGATTTCGGCATCTCGGCGATCTTCGCGAGCACGTCGTTTTCCGCTTCCGCCCTGTTCTTGGAGGCCTTCAGCTCCTTGGCGCGCTCCCTCATCGCCGCCCGCTCCTCGGCGGTGAAGCCCTTGGACGCCTTCGTCTTGGTCTTGCTCTCAGCCATTGATCACTCCTGGAGTTGTGGGACGAGCGATAGTTTGTATCACAAATCATTGATAATATCAATCATTGGCGAGCCTGAAGATATGTGCGAGGATGGCGAGCAATGGCAACGCACCCTTCTGCCGAGCCACCCGTGACGGAGTTCGTCGGGCAGCTCTTCTTTCGGCTCTGGCGCGCAGCGCACGTGCGCGCGGCGGACGTGCTTGGGTCCGTCGGCCTGACGCCGGCCCTGTTCGCGCTCCTGAATGTCATCGCGGCCCGGGAGGGAGCCATTCAGCAGGAGCTCGGCTCAGCGCTCGGGATCGATCGCAGCACCATGGTCTCGTTGATCGACCAGCTCGAGAGCGCGGGGCTGGCCAAGCGCCGGCAGTCTGCCACGGACCGCCGAGCGCGGGAGATCGCGATCACGCCCAAGGGGAGCCGGCTCCTGCAGCGCTCCCGTCGGATGATTTCCGAGACAGAGGACGAGGTCCTGACCGGGCTCACGGCGAATGAACGCAGCGAGTTGGTCACACTGCTCCGTCGCGCGCTCGAGTCAGCCCCAGCGCAGCCGTTGTGGACCTCCGAGGAAGGTGCCTAGCGAAGAGTGCGGCCTAGCCGCCCTTGTGTGCCGGGGCTGAGGCGTGCCGCGGACGCGGCGATCTCCGGTGCGCCCAAGGCGATCCGCGCTCTGACCGTCGTGCCTTCCCCGGCAGGGCTCTCGATTTCAAGCCTGCCTCCGAGCGCGCTGACGCGATCGGCGAGTCCACGCAGTCCCGACCCGGAACGGGGGTTGGCGCCGCCGACGCCGTCGTCGTGAACTTCGACTGTTGCGGAGCCGTTTTCGACGTGCACGCCAACCTGAACGTGGCTGCAGTGTGCGTGCTTGGCGGCGTTCGTGAGTGCCTCGGCCGCGACGAAGTACGCGGACGTCTCGACCGGGTCTGGCAGCCGGCCCGGGGGCAGCTGCGAGATCTGCACCGGCACCGCCGAGCGGGTGGCCAGTCCCTCCAGCGCGGCGCTCAGCCCGCGGTCGGTGAGCACACTCGGGTGGATGCCCGCAGCGAGCTCACGCAGGTCGCGGATCCCCGACTGCATCTGCTCGAGCGCCTCCTCGACGAGGTCACGAGCCTCGTCAGGAGCCTGCGTCCACCTCCGTTGGGCGAGCTTCAGGCTCATCACGGCGCCAACGAGCTCCTGCTGGGCACCGTCGTGCAGATCGCGGCCGAGTCGCCGGCGCTCCTCGTAGCCGGCCTCGACGATTCGGGCACGGGAGGCCGCCAGCTGCTCGCGTGCGTCGACGTTGGCGAGTGCGGCGGTGACGAGCTCCGCGAAGTTGGCGAGGCGAATCTCGGCTCCCTCAGGGAAGGCGGTGCCTTCGGCGCTGTCGCCGACGAGGGCGAGCGCATAGCCCTCGTCCAGGTACTGAGACAGGACCATCGCTCCAGAACACCCTCCTCCGGGCCTGGCGAGCGCTGCCGAACTTCCGGGGCGATAGCTCGCTCCGCACCTGGCTGCACCGGATCGCGACCAACGCCTGCCTCGACGCGATCGCCTGCCGTCCAAAACGCGTGCTGCCGATCGATTTCGGACCCGCGCCAGGCCCTCGCCACGACTATGAGGTGCTCGGCAACGCCGATGGCGACACAGAGCCGGAGAGTCGGTATGAGCAACGCGAGAAGTTCGAGCTGGCCTTCATCGCCGCCTTGCACAATCTGTCCGCTCGCCAGCGAGCCGTGCTGATCCTCCGCGACGTCCTCGGTTTCTCCGCCAAGGAGACTGCGGAGTCGCTTGAGACCACGGTCGCAGGGGTCAACGGGGCGCTGCTTCGCGCCCGCCGGACGGTCCAGGGACGGCGGCCTGACCCGAGCCAGCAGGCGTGCCTACGGACGCTCGGCGACCAGCGCCTCCGAGCGATCGTGCAGCGCTTCGCCGATGCCGTCGAGCAGGGCGAGGTCGGAGCAATCCGCGCCATTCTCGCCGCGGAGGCGACGTTCGCTCAAGGGAGTGCTCACGAACGTCGCGAAATACGCGCGCGCCAACCAGCGCCATGACCGTGGGCAGGCTAGGCGCTGAGTAGTCCGAGCCCCAGGATCACGGCGCCGACGCTGAGCGACACGCCACCGAGCGGGACAAGGTAGATGAGCTGATTCGGGCTCTGCGCCCGCGGCGACGCGATCGAGAGGAAGAAGCCGAGCGGCATCAGGATCGGGCCCGCGACGAGCGCGTAGCGGACGAGCCAGCGCCCCCCGCTGGAGAGATCAGCCTGATCCACGAGCAGCAATCCGACCAGGGTCAGGATCACCAGCACACCGGCGTGGGCGTGACCTGCCCGCCACAGGTTCTGACGCACCGGGTTATCGAGATAGCCCGGTTCGCGCCGAAAGATCATCGCCAACAGACGCGCGCCCCCGAACGCGATCGCCGGCACGGTGATGAGCACCACTCCGGCGAAGTGGAGTGAGTCGGTGGACATTTGGCTGCCTCCTCGTCCGCGTTACGGGTTGAAGGGCGGCGCCTCGCCCCAACCCCAGTGGGGCACGGGCGCGTGCTGGGCGACCTCGGCTCCAGGCTGGGAATTGTGCATCGCGAGCCGCGATCCCCACTCGGCGTATGCCATGAGCGCCGAGCGGAACTCGGGATCGTGCGGGAGGCCGGCGTCGTCGGCGGCGAGGCTGAGCAGCGAGACGAAGCGAAACCGCTCCTCGGGCGTGATCGCGAGCCCGCGGTGATGGGCGAGCATGCCCTCGTAGCCACCGAGCTCGTCCGTGTAGCGCGCGGGACCGCGGAACACCTCCGACCACCAGGTGGTGACGTGAGCACGGTGCTTCTCATGCACGCCGTCGGGGAAGAAGCGCGGGCCGAGCAGATCGTCGCGCTCGACGCGGTCGTAAAAGCAGTCCATCAGCCGCCGGATCGCCGGCTCTCCGCCTGCCCATTCGTACAGCGTCGGGGTGGGCTCGTCGGGCTCGGCCATCAGCGAAATTGTCGCGCCGCGCCGTGTCCGGGATACAGCCATCGGTGAAGCAGCCGCGTCACGCGGGGCATCACCACCCAGGTCATCAGCGGGACGGTGAGCGCAGTGGTGATCCCCAGCCTCACGGCCAAGGGCAGGTCCTTGAGCGTCGGTCCCGTGATGGCGACGATGGCCGTGATCAGCGGGAAGATCGTGATCCAGGTGAGCAGCGCCATCTTGTACGGCGGCGGCGGCACCAGGCCGGGTTGGCCGGGCAGCGTGAACCAGCTCTCGAGACCGGTCACGAAGCTGGTACGGATGGGGCCGATCACATGTGGCTCGGCGCGTTCCAGCCAGGCGGCATGCTCGTCCGAGTCAAGCCAGGCGCGCAGGTGCTCGGCGCTGTCGAAGCGGTAGACGGTGCGGTATTCGCCGGTGGCCGCGTTCTGCGGTCGGAACACCTCGACGCCGAGATGGCCGGGGAACTCGCCTGCCGCGGCGATGATCCCCTTCATGAGCTGGTCGTAGACGGCCTCGTGGCCCGCCTTGACGCGTCTGGTCACGGTCGTGGTGATGGGACCCTTCGCTGGCTGCTCGGCGGTCAATTCATCTCCGCGTCCTTGAACTGCAGCAGGCCAATCGAGTTGCCGTGCGGGTCGGCGAGCCACGCGGCCAGAGCGAATCCGACGTCGGCGATGCCGTCGACGGTCTTCAGTCCCGGCTCGTCGAGTTCCTGCACGGCGACGCCGCGCGAGCGCAGCTCGGCCACCTCCGCGGCCAGGTCGCTCACACGCCAGGAGGCCTTGGTCTGCGGCTCGGTGGTGCCGGTGGAGCTGCGGGTGACGACCAGACGGCTGTCGCCGCCGCACTTGAAGGTCAGGAAGTCGTCGCTCTCGAGCAGGAGCTCGAGCCCGATCCGCTCGCCGTAGAACTCCCTGGCGACGGCGAGGTCGTTGGCCAGGATCATCGGGTCGATCGGGTTGTTCGCGAGCATCGGTTCCGACCTCCTCAGGTGCCCAGCGCTTCGATCATCACGCGCGCGGCGGCCCCGCCCGAGTGCTGCTGCTGGCCGGTGATCAGGTTGCCGTCGCGGACCGCGTGCGGCTTGAAGCGCGCGCTGACGATGAAGTTGGTGTTGTCGAGCTTCTTCGCCTCGTCCTCGATCCAGAACGGCTGGACTTTCCGTCCGACGAAGTCTTCGACGAAGCGCTCCTCGGAGTTGGCGAAGCCGGTCCAGGTCTTGCCTTCCACGAGCAGCCGCCCATCCGCGAGCCGCGTCTTCAGCAGGACGCATGTGGCGTGACAGATCACCGCGGTGACCTTGCCGGCCTCGTAAGAGGAGGTGACGAGCGCGTGGACGTTCTCGTCCTCCCAGAACGTGTACATCGGCCCCTGGCCCCCGACGAGAAGGACACCGTCGTAGTCGTCGACGCGAACGTCCGCGAGCGGCTTCGACTCCTCGACCAGCTTCATGTGCGCGGGCGAGTTGACGAAGCCGAGGCTGAGCAGATCGTCGGCCGAGTATTCCGATTTGTCGCGCGGGTCGCTCCAGGAGTCGGCTCGGAGGGCACCGCCCTCCGGGCTCGCGATGTCGACCTCGTAGCCGCGCTCGGTGAACTCCCAGAAGGGATGCGAAAGCTCGGCCCACCAGAAGCCGATCGGAAAGCCGGTCTGCTCGGAGACCGCGGGGTTCGACGCCAGGATCACGATTCGCGTCGGCCGGTCCGGGTCGAGGATGTCGACGGTTTTCTTCACGCTCGCCCGACGCTACGACTGGCGATGGTCGGGAGCAACACGAACGGCGTATCGGGCTAGACGGAGCCCGTCAAAATCGGATGTGCGGGGCATTCTGTGCATCCGTAGGTAGAAGCAGATGGGTCAGGCCGAAGCGCTGTCCGCCAGTCGGCAGGGTTGGCGTCCAGCCCGGCTCGTTTGCGAGGTAGGAGCCGCGATCGGCTTCGAGAATGCCGATCAGGACTTCGGCTACGATCCGGCCGCCGCACGGGCCGAGCTGCTCGCCGCGACCGCGGCTCGCCGACTCCGCCAGGAAATAGAGCCACAGCGGGGTCTCGCCCGCCCAGCCGGCGGCTCTCAGGCCAAGCGGATCGTCGGTGAGTGGGGCCTCGTCCATCGCTGTCGCCACGGCCTCGCCCGAAGGCAGGCCATACGCGTTTCCGCGCGCGAGGTCGCGGCCGGCGAGCGAGTGGTAGGCGCCGAGCTCGACCTCGCCGGTGATCGCCGCCGGAAGCTCGATGAGCGCGCGCGCAAGGCGACCGTCGATCAGCTTCGCACGTTGCGCACGCCGCGCTCCCTCGACGTCGAAGAGCCTGCTCCACTCGATTACCCGCTCGGCGGGAACGGGCCTGAAGCCGACGAGGTGGGGAAACAGCCGCAGCTCTCCCGAGTGCGGGTTCAGCTCGAAGGAGTCACGGACCTGGCTGTGGCCGTAGCGAAACGCGGCGTCGGCGAACTCGAACGGGATCCGAGGCACACCGTCACGGCGATAGAAGCGCGCGCCTTCTTCGAGGATGGAGTCGACCAGTTCCGCACCGACGAGGCGGGGGAGGTAGTCGTTGACGATGACCCACTGGTAGTGCCAGATCGTCTCGCGCCGCGCCACCTCAAAGACGTCGCCGTCGGCGATCCCGCGCTCGCGAGCAAGCTCGACCAGCCTATTGTGGACCTTGATCATCGCCACGTGCAGCTGCGAGACGGGAATGTGAACGTCGTTGCGCGGATCGCCGATGAGCGCGACTCCCTCGGCATTTCGAGGCACGTCGGCCGGCTCGCCGCGCTCGTTGCGACCGAGCAGCAGCTGCGCTGGATCGCCGCGCCGATAGAGAAACGGAGTCCCGGCTTGGCCGCCCCCGTAGAGGCACTCGAGGTCCGCCCTCGGGCTGCGGAAATTGACCGCGTCCGAGTCCTCGGCGTGGCTGGCCAGGGCCGAGCGATCGGCGGTGATGTCGTGTGCGATGAACTGTCCGAACAGCGGCCACCCGGCCGCGGTCTCGATCGCATCCGTGCAGCTCTCACCGCCGTCACAGACGCCGCCGGCCGTTCCAAGCGCAAGCAGCGCATCCTCTTCGCCGGCAAGCGCCGGCAGCTCGGGGAAGAGCCGCTCGTAGCGGCCTGCGGCTCCGTCAACCGGCGCATCGACCGAGCGGGAAGGTGCCAAGCAGTGGTCGCTCAGCGTCATGCGGCGGACGTGGACGGTTGCACCGGGAGGTCGTAGTAGCGTCGGACACTCGAGCCGATCCGGGCGACGTCCGTCCCGTAGATATGGATCGAGATCGCGATGATGTCGCCGGCGTTCCGTACGCGGTGGATGTCGCCGGGCGGAGCGAACCCGCTCACCTCGCCCGTTTCGTTCACGTGGTAGCCGGCCTCGACGAGACAACTGCCCCGGTCGTCGAGCTCGAACAGCTCCTCCCACTCGATGCCCTGGATGACTCCGAACACGCACCAGGTCACGTGATCGTGGATCGGCGTCACCTGTCCCGGGCGCCAGACCAGCGCCACTATCGAGAAGCTGCCGTCGGGCTCGGAGTGGAGCACCTCGCTTTGGTAGGTCTCGGGATCCCCGGTCCGCTGCTCGGCCGTGAGGATGCCCGGCGAGGGAAGGTGCCGCTCCAGAGCGGAGGCCACCAGCTCGGCCGTGTCCGCCCAGTTGGTGCGCTCGGCGACCGCAGCGCGGACGGCGGTCGCGAGCGCGGTCAGTCCGCGCGCGGTCGGCAGCATAGGAGAGCCACGCTGCTCGTCCGCATTTCTGTCTTGCTGAACCTGGATGGTCATTACGGGGGTCCTCGGTTAGGTAGACGGCTCCTCCGGGAAAAACTCACCGCCCTCCGCCTACGGAGCAACACGAACGGCGTATCGGGCTAGACGGAGCCGGTCAGAGTCGGCTGGATCCGGCAGGGGCGGGCTCGAAGGCCGAGCGCGCCACCGCTACGAAGGCCGCGACCGCGGGCGAGGTGTCGTCGCTTCGCCACACGAGGCAGGTCTCGAGCGAGCCGGTCGGTTCGCTGAGCGCCACGGCGACGATGCCGTCGGGGAGCCCACCTGCGACGGTTTGCGGCGCGATGGCGGCAGCCGGGATTTCGGACAGCACCCCGAGATCCCATCCCGTGTGAAACGACTCGTTCCGCACTCGCGGCTCGAAGCCGGCGCGGCGATAGACCGCCATGAACGCGTCGTGGAGCCGCGGTGCGATCTCCCGGGGGAATACGACGAACTCCTCATCCGAGAGCGCCGACAGCGGGATCGCCTCCTCACCCGCCAGCGCGTGCGCCACCGGAAGGAGCGCGACCATGCGTTCCTTGCGTATCGGGGCGAGCTCGAGCTCGGCGGCGATTTCGGGGCAGAGAGAGAGGCCAATGTCGATGCTTCCGCTGGCGAACGCCGCGGGCATCCGTGCGTTCCACATCTCCTGGGCGAGCAGCTCGACGTCCGGGTGGCCTTCCCGGAAGGCCCGGCCGAGCGCCGGGAGGGTCTCGAAGCGGGTGCTCCACGAATAGGCGATCCGCAGGTGACCGAGCTCGCCGGCCGCCGCGCGCTTGGCGTCCTCGGTCGCCCGTTCGGCATCCGCCAGCGTCCGCCGCGCGCCTTGCAGGAACGCGTGTCCGGCGTCGGTGAGCTTCACCTCGCGGGTGGTGCGGACGAAGAGGCCGACCCCGAGGTCGCGTTCGAGCTGTCGGATCGCCGCACTGAGCGGCGGCTGGGCCATATGCAGCCGCCCTGCGGCGCGGCTGAAGTTCAGCTCCTCCGCCACGGCGATGAAGTACCGCAGGTGGCGTAGCTCGACCATGCCAGGAGCAGCCTACGCCTCTCCATACGTGCTCGGTCTGGCGATAGACCGAATTCGTGTTGGCCCCGGGCGCGCCCGTTCGTAGCCTCGGCCGTATGGCCCCGATTGTGCACACGTACCGCTCGGGCGAGACCGGGCTGTTCGTCAACTCCTACCTGGTCGAGGGCGCCGACGGGGTGGTCGCCGTCGACGCGCCGCTGCTGTTATCGGACGGCCGCGCCTTTCGGGCGCGCCTCGAGGCGCTCAGGAAGCCGCTGTTGGGCGTGGTGGTCACGCACCCGCATCCCGATCACTACAACACGATCACCGAGCTGCTCGCGGGCGAGGCGGTGCCGGTGATCGCGCACCGCGACGTCGACCGCGAGATCCGCGCCAAGGACGACGCCAAGCGCGCCCAGTGGGGGCCGATGTTCGGCGACGAGTGGCCGGCCAGCGCGATGTTTCCGAGCCGAACGGTGGCGGACGAGGAGTCGGTCGAATTCGGCGACCTACGTTTCACCGCCTGGGACTTCGGGCCCTGCGAAAGCGAGAGCGAGACCGTCTGGCTGCTGGACGGCGGCGACACGGCGTTTGTCGGCGACCTGGCCTTCAACGGCACGCACGCCTACCTGGCCGACGGGCACACGGACGCGTGGCTCACCGCGCTCGACCGGGCCGACGAGGCACTCGCGGGCGTGCGCACGCTCTACGTCGGCCACGGGCCTCCCGCCGCACTCGCCGCACTCGCCGACCAGCGCCGCTACCTGCTCATGGCACGGGAGGCGATCGCGCGGGTCGCCGGGGGCCGCGCGCAGCTGACCGAGGACGAGGCGAATCGCGTGATGAGCCTGATGGAGCGCTACCTCCCGAGCGCCCCGCTCAGCTGGCTCGTCGGCGCCGGCGCGCCGGCGGTCGCCGCGGAGCTCGCCGCGCTCAGCCGTGATGCTGCCGCCGGTAGTGGCGTCGGGCCTTGAGGCGGTTTCCGCAGACGGTCATGGAGCACCAGCGGCGCGTTCCGGACCGCGTGGTGTCGAGGAACCAGAACGGGCAGTCGGGATTGGCGCAGTTGCGCACGCGTGTGGGGTGCTCGTCGAGCAGCCGGAGGAGGTCGCGGACGGCAAGCCACGGCACCCGCCACTCGCGCTCGATTTCGAGCTCCTCCCTTGCACTGGGCTTGGTGGCCCGAATGCGGAGGCAGCCGCGTTCGAGAATGCCGTCGAGGGCGGTGAGGGCGGTGGGCCCGGGCATCTCGAGGGCGGCCCTGATCGTGTCGCGTGCTTTGAGGAGCGCGCGCCGTGCCGCCGCGGTGCTCGGGCCGGGGAGGCCGTTCTCGCGCAGCCACTCCTCGTGGCCGGAGCGGTTCGCAAGCACGTCCCGCAAGCCTTCCCCGCCGGGCCACGCCGTGTTGACCAGGTCGAGAGCGAGCGGCTCACCGGAAACGGGGCGGCTGTATGCCATGCTCGCAAGCTTAGCCGGTTCTACCGTCGTAGCCCTTTACGAAGGTTAGAAGATGTGTTAGGGTGCCTAACCGGCATTTGAACTAGAGCAAGTTAGAAGGGAGAGCAATGGCCGATCGTCTCGCACCGAAGACCCACCCGACCGTGTCGCCCGAGGAATGGCAGGCCGCACGCGACGAGCTGCTCGTCGAGGAGAAGGAGCACACGCGTCAGGGCGACGAGCTCGCGCGCAAGCGACGTGAGCTTCCCTGGCTGCGGGTCGAGAAGGAGTACCGCCTGGACACGGACGAGGGTCAGCGGACCCTGACGGAGCTGTTCGACGGTCGCTCCCAGCTCCTGACCTACCACTTCATGTTCGGACCCAGCTACGAGGCCGGCGACCCGGTGAACTCGTCGATGGTCGACGGCTTCGACGGTCTCGTGCCGCACCTTCACGCCCG
>Ga0075421_100005365_pt1 | contig 15484 bp, 14 predicted proteins | sample SoiMetdeltSBSDD5_FD_75292 | JGI IMG/M metagenome (GOLD analysis project Ga0075421, IMG submission 75292) | Bulk soil microbial communities from a Populus tree surrounding site in Tennessee, USA - Soil MetaG P. deltoides SBSDD5 | ecosystem: Environmental > Terrestrial > Soil > Tree plantation...
GTCTTCCGGCTTGGACCGGTATTGCGCGTCCGCCTCAGTTTGCACTCGATAGACGCGCCCGAACTTCACAAAATCGTTCACATACAGATTGCCGAAGAAGGCCTGCAGCGTATCAAACACTTCAGAAATGGGCACACCCAATGCCTTTGCGTGTTCCCGATCGATCCGCGCATACAGACGGGGGGCGCTGACGCGAAACGTCGTGTCCATACCACCAATGGCCGGGTTTTCCCGCGCTTTCGCGATGAATGCCCTCGTTACGTCTGAGAACTTGTTGAAATCACCGCCGGCAGGATCCTGTACCTGCAACGAGAATCCCCCCGTTGCGCCCAGACCGCGTATCGGCGGCGCGTTAAATGACAGGATGAGGGCCTCCGGAATCTTGGCAAATTCTCCATACGCCGCCCCGATCAACGCATTGACATGCTGGTACGGTGCGGTTCGCTGATCCCAGTGGTGCAAGGGCACAAACATCGTGGCGGAATTGGGTCCTCGGGTGTTAAAGACGAAATTCATGCCGGAGATCGCGTCCGTCGAATGAATGACCGGATTTGAAAGAAAATAGTTCTCCACCTTGCTTAACACGACATCCGTCCTCTGCTTGGAGGCGCCATCCGGCAACTGAACGACTGTGATGAAATAGCCTTGGTCTTCCTCGGGCAGAAAACTGGCCGGGATCAATCGAAAGAGCCCAATTGCCGCCAGAACGATCACTCCAAACACGAGGAGCGCCAGAACCGAGCGGTTCATGATCCCCGTGACTGAAGAGGAGTAGCGGTCTCTGGTCCAATCAAAAAAACGATTGAACCAAGAAAAGAATCCACGGCGATGGCCATGACCTGGCTTGAGCACAAGGGCGCACAAGGCTGGACTGAGCGTGAGCGCGACAAATCCGGAGATGACCACGGCAATCGCAATCGTAATCGCAAATTGCTTATAAAGTTCGCCTGTGATGCCTCCCAAAAATCCGACCGGTACGAACACTGCACAAAGCACGAGTACGATGGCGACGACCGGTCCCGTCACTTCCGTCATGGCCTTCTTGGCCGCAGCCTTGGGCGATAACCTACCCTCCCTCATATGACGCTCGACGTTCTCGACGACCACGATGGCGTCATCCACGACGATGCCGATCACGAGGACCATCCCGAACAGCGTGAGGGTATTGATCGAGAACCCAAGGGCCTGCAGACCGATGAATGCTCCGATCAGGGAAACCGGAACAGCGACCGCTGGAATGAGGGTCGCCCGCCAGGTCTGAAGGAATAGGTACACGACCAAGATGACGAGCACCATGGCTTCAGCCAGCGTTTTCACAACTTCCTGAATGGACACTTCGATAAATCTGGTTGTGTCATACGGTACATCATAGGAAACACCCGGCGGGAAACTCTTGGCTACCTGAGCCATTTCGTTCCGTACGTGCTTCACCGTATCCAAGGCGTTGCCGCCGGGCGATAAGAAGGTTCCCAGAAACACGTTGGGCTTCCCGTTCCATCGTCCCTCGATGCTATAGGACTGAGCGCCGAGTTCGACCTTCGCGACATCCTTGAGCCGGATCATCGAACCGTTGGGCAGCGCCCGCACGATCAGGTCTTCAAAATCCTTCACTTCTGTCAGCCGGCCTTGCGTGATGATCGGGATCGTCAGCTCCGTTCCCTTTGGCGCAGGCTCTCGACCGATGGTGCCGGCTGGAAAGTCGCGATTCTGCTCGCGCACGACATTGGCGATGTCAGTCGGTGTGAGGCTGAACTGTGCCATTCTGATCGGATCCAAGATCAACCGCATCGAATAGTTCTGTGCACCGAAGACCATGGCATTCCCGACCCCGCGCAACCGCTTGAGGTTGTCGACCACACGGAGAATAGCGTAATTGGACAGAAAGACCGTGTCGTGCGTGGGATCGCTCGAACTCAGAGCCACGACGGCGAGGAGATCGGGGGATACCTTGTTGATGTTGATGCCTTGGCGGACCACTTCCGGTGGAAGTTGAGGTTCCGCGAGTTTGACCCGGTTCTGTGTCTGCACCTGTGCAATATCGACATCGGTCCCGATTTCGAACGTCAACCTGATGCTCACGTGACCGTCGTTTGTGCTCGTAGAATCGTAGTAAATTAGGTTGTCGATCCCCGGCAACTGCACCTCGATGGGACGCGCCACGGAATCTGCGATGACCTCGGCGCTGGCACCGGGATAGTCCGTCTCGATCTGCACGACAGGCGGTGTAATTTCAGGAAATTGCGCGATAGGCAGACCCCGCAAGGCAACAAGGCCCACCACGACCAGAATGATCGACAGAACGGAGGCGAAGATAGGACGGTCTATGAAAAAGTGCGAGGTCACTGCGCTCCCTCCGTCTTGGAAGGGCTAATCCGCTTGGCGGACATCTCTGACGCCGGATCCCGATTTGCCTGCACAGGCTTCACAGGGGCGCCCGGCGCAATCTTGTGCATACCTTCCACGATGATACGTTCACCCGCATGGAGCCCTTCATCAATCAGCCATTGATTCCCTTGCCAACTCGAAGCCTGCACAGGACGTATTTCCACTTTGTCATCCGGGCCGACAACGAATACCATCGAACCTTTGGGCCCCTGTTGCACGGCTCGTTGTGGAACAAGGATCGCCGCTGGTTTGGTGTACCCTTTGACGCGGACCTTTACAAACTGCCCGGGGAGAAGCACACGATCCGGGTTCGGAAAAACGAACCGCCCGTTTCGTGATCCCGTCTCGGTACGGAGACCGACATCAAACAAATCCAACGTGCCTTCCTGTGGATACTGGCTGCCGTCGGCGAAGGTGATGGCGGCCTTCAGTTTATAAATATCCGGGCTCTCGACTTTTTTCTCTGCCAATTCGCGACGCCTATTCAGAAGGTAGGTTTCCGGCATACTCACGATCACGTACATCGGATCGATCCGATGAATCACATTCAGCAGATCCGTTTGCGCTGATACCAGCCGTCCTTCATAGATGCGGCTTCGCTCGATCATTCCGCTGCTCGGAGCTGTGATGAGTGTATTGTCGAAGTCGAACTTCGCTTTGATGAGGTCCGCCTTGGCTGCCTGCAGCGCCGCCTTGGCTGCCAGATCCTCTGCGATCCCGTCGTCCACATCCTTCTGACTGACCGCCTGTTCGAGCAACAGCGGTTTCACTCGAGCGAGATTCTGCTTGGCCTGCACCAAACGCGCCTCGGCCTGTGCAACCTTTGCCTTGCCACTACTGTAAGCCGCCTCAAACGGCAGGGGATCGATACGATAGAGAGGGGCCCCTTTCTTGACATCCCGCCCTTCTTGAAAGAACAGGTCTTTGAGAATGCCGGTGACTTGAGAGCGGATCTCGACCGGGCGAGACGACTCCGCTTGGCCGATGAATTCGGGTTCGTCGGCAAGAGATTGAGCCGAGACCGTTACCACTTCCACCTCTGGAGGGCCTGGAGGCGGGAAGGAAGGCCCTTGCTGAGTGCAGGCAACGCTGCCTGCCGCCCCGAGAGAAACAATCCCAATCGCCACAATACGACCGACCACTGATCGAAAGGTCCACGCAGCTGATCGCGTGTTAGCTTCGTCTTGACCACCCACGGAGTCGGAGGTGTTCGGCTGTAGAGAACTATGCTCACAAACTTGCTCACGTACCATCACATTTCCTCTCGTGACTATCCTTATGGCGGGCAGCACTAGTATTTGGACATGAACCCGTTAGCTCTTCGACGATCGATCGTGTCAAACATCCGGATGCTTCAAAACTCACACCGGCATTGCACATATCGCTTAACAGTCTTTTGCCATCCGCGTCAACGTACGTCACTTGGCAGAGACTGACGATAATCGAAGAATTCTCAATATCTTGTAGTTGCTGCCAGGCCCGATTGAGCTCACTTACCCAAGCTCCTGCCACACGGCCTTCCAGCTCAATCTTCGTCCGTTCTGGAGTATTATGAATCGTGATTCTTAGCATCTGACCTTTGTCTGTTTGTTTTAACTGCCTGTCCTCACGGTCCTGACCGAGACGATGCTCCCATGTTTGACCCGCTTTCATTGGACGAGAACAGCAATCGCCGTTCCTCGGGTGCATAGAAAATTGAGCCAACCAGTATCTCCTTGATGGCAAAGCGATTTCTCATCAGATTCCATAGACAGAATGGTATTGATACACCGGCAATGACGTTACAAGTCTGCCGTCACTTCGGCATGTGCCGAAATATCGGCAAGATAGTCGATCTGATGATAGAAGCTCAACGTCTCCTGTGAGATGCAGAGCACCGCGAGAACCTGCCCGCTATGGGGTGGCCAGTTTGAGTCCGATGATCCCGGCCAGGATACATAAGATGCTTCCGATACGGATAAAGTCGCGCGATTCCCCAAACAAGATCATGCCGGCCACCGCCGTGCCAGCGGCGCCAATTCCAGTCCAGATGGCATAGCCTGTTCCGACCGGAATAGACCTTAGCGCGATGGCCAGCAACCAGACGCTGAACCCCATGGACACTGCCGTCCATACGCTTGGCCAGAGGCGCGTGAATCCATCCGTGTATTTCAATCCGGTCGCCCATCCGATTTCGAACAATCCCGCCACGATCAAATAGACCCATGCCATCTCGCATCCCTCCTCGATGAGTTGTCTCGCCTCCTAGTTATGAGTGGAACAGCAGGCGATCGTCAGGGCACGTGCCCCGTTTGTGCCGTTATATTTCGTATCCTACGACTTCGGCTTCCTCTGATTCGAGGCTTCCCATGGCGATGATGGTCGTCGCTTGTCGCCCGAGAAGTTGGAATATCGGCATGAAGCCATCTCGCGACTATTGGAATATGGTCCTTTGCACCAGGACTGACGTTAGCACGATAAGAAACACCGGGGAAATATCAGACGGCGCGGATACGCGAGTGAGCGCGCCCGGCTCGGTGAACGCTAACGCGGCCTGAAATACCAAGCTTGTGCATTTTAGATTGAAGGGTAGTCATACCCAACCATATGCCGCACGCCCTCAAGCGGAGATTCGGCCTCAGGACGCCTTTTCCCGATCATTCAAGGATTGGACGCTGCCGCAGAGGATCAACAGACGCGGGTGCCGGAGAATGCTCGTGGGCGCACCTTACGAGAAGTGAATAATTCGACTTGATACACGTCAGATGAAGGCCGGTGGGCGGCTGGTGAGAGGTATGGTTTTGAGCATGATGTTCACGTGAATCAATGACTGAAGCGGATCATCGCCACGCATCAGGCCAAATGCCGTCACGGTGACACACTCATCGCGCAGCTGGAAAGAGTGCTGAATGCATAATTCGGCATCCGGTTCGGAAGGATGCTCGTGCCACCACTCCTGCACCTTCGTTGCCGCCTTGACGACGTGCAGCGAAAGGCTTGCTTGAGGATCGAACTCAGTACGGAGGGAACCATCCTGTTCCATCATCCGACGGGCTTGTCGATTGACATATTGAACACGCAAATCCTTATCGAAAATGACCAGTCCATGAGCAGGCGCATCTGCCTCCACCACTTCCGCCCGTTCAGGCGAGAAATGCGAAGTATCGGTGATGACCATGCCAGACGGGGGTCCCTCGCGGATCGTCTGATTGGGAAGTACGTCGGCTGCGGGCCATAGGGTTAAGGGCGGTGCTGTGAACCGACAGTATAGAGTGCTGGGGGAGACACGGGACTATGTCCAGGGCCGGTCGTGAGTTGACGCGCGTGCGATTCCTGAAGAAAGGCTTCGAGACATGTGGGACAATACCCCTGGGAAAGGATATAGTCATCGGCGCCGAGATGCTCGTCGGCAATCAGCGCATCCAATTCACGCCATCCCTCCGGGTCTTGGTCAAGAGTGAATTCTCCGTAGTGCGATCTCCAACAGACACAACATATCACCACCGATTTTTTGTACAGTATCATGGGGAACCTGCTTTCTTTCGAGGTGGGCGGATGCGCCCGAGGACTGGACGGGTTAATTTCGTGACCGCTTTGGCCCTGATGAGTCGAGTCCACGAAGCGATCAGTCGTCCGTCATGAAGGTCAGTTGTAGTCCTACAGTCGAGGGGGGTGGGACCGGAATGGACATGCTGGCATTGTTGCGGATGCATGATCAGCATGGCCATGTTTGTAGTTCATTCGCCACTTTGATCTCAATTGGGTATCTCCCCAGGTGGCCCTGGGAAATTCACTAGGTTGCCCAAGCCAAGAACCGATTCAAAAACGTAGATGAACGGGCAGAGGGCTCATCGTTGATCTGCACGGTGTACCACGCTGGGAACCATACCGGTGGAATGGTACAAGGGCTCGTGGCGAGTCTCCCGCACAGCCTGGCGAGCAGGTCGAGGGGCGAACCACCCATACACAGCCGGAAGCACGATGAGTGTCAATAACGTCGAACTGACCAGGCCGCCGATCACCACCACCGCCAGGGGCCGTTGTACCTCCGAGCCGATCCCATGGGACAGCGCCAAGGGAACCAGACCCAGGAGCGCAACCAGGGCAGTCGTCAATACCGGACGCAGGCGCAACAGACACCCCTTGACGACCGCATCGTCGAGCTCGAGACCGTCCTCTTCGTGCAGCTTATTGATATAGGATACGAGTACGATCCCGTTGAGGACGGCAACACCGAATAGATTGATGAATCCGATGGAGGCCGGCACGCTCAGATATTCGCCGGTCACCCACAGGGCCACCAGGCCACCGATCAAGGAGAAGGGCAAATTCAAAATGATCAATCCTGCATAGCGGACGGAATTGAATGACGAAAACAGCAGCAGAAAAATCAGCCCGATCGTGATCGGCACAATGATCTTCAGCCGCGCCATGGCGCGCTGCATATTCTCGAACGATCCGCCCCATTTCATCTCGTAGCCGGGAGGCAGCTTGATCTGTTTTGAGATTTTCTGCTGCGCCTCGGCCACGATACTTTCAATATCGCGGCCAAGTGTGTTGAAGCCCACATAAATCCGTCGATGGAGCCCTTCTCGACTGATGAGTGCCGGCCCTTCGCGGATTTCTACCTTCGCCAAATCGCCCAGCGGCACCAGCGCGCCGGTGATGGTCGTAAGAAGGATGTTGCTGATATCCTCGACGCTGTCCCGATACTGTTCCGGATACCGGAGCGTGAGGTCGAAGCGCCGCTGTCCTTCGTACACTCTCGTGGCAGGCTCCTGGCCGATGGCGGTGGTGATGATTTCCCGGATGTGCGCGACGTTGATGCCGTGCCGGGCAATTTTCTGCCGGTCGATATCGATGGTCAGATAGGCCTGGCCGAACAACTGCTCCACTCTTACGTCGCCCACCCCGCGCACTGAAGCCAAAATGGCCTGAATCTTGTCCGCCGCGCTTCGCAACACCGTCAAGTCTTCGCCCAGGATCTTGACGGTCGCTTCGGACCGGACACCGGACAGCAATTCGTCCACGCGTTGCTGAATCGGCTGGCTCAGCAGAAAATTGGCCCCAGCTACTTGTTGGATCCGTCGACGCACCGCGTCGTCCAATTCCGCCTTCGTCTTGGCAGTGGTCCATTCATCCATCGGTTTCAACGACACCACGGGATCGCTCGCGTTTGCCTCTTGCGGATCATTCCCCAATTCAGATCGACCGATTTTCGACACCACCATCCGGACTTCCGGAAACTCGAGGACAGCTTGCTGCATTTCCTTCTCGATCTCGATTGATTTCTCCAGCGAGATGCTGGGCAGCCGGATAGTCTGGGGTGTAATCGCCGCCTCATTGAGAATCGGGATGAACTCACCGCCCAGGAAGGGAAACAGGCCCAGGCTGGCCACCAACAGCAGCACCGCCAACCCCAGTACGGCCAGGCGATGCCCCAGGGCCCACGTCAAGGCGGGCAGGTAGAGCCGCTTCGACCACCGGACCAAAAAGGTGTCTTCTTCGCTGCCGCGTTGCAACGTAAAGAAACACAGCACCGGCGACAGTGTGAGCGAGACAATTAATGAGACCAACAGCGCAATCATGATGCTGTAGGCCAGAGGCTGGAACATCTTCCCTTCCATACCCTGCAGCGAGAGGATCGGCAGAAATACCAGAATGATGATAAGAATGCCGAAGATTACCGGTTGCCCGACTTCCTTCACCGCTTGCACGATCAAGCCCATCCGATCCTGCTTTTCGCCATGGTGTTCGGACATCAGCCGATAGACGTTTTCCACCACGACGACCGATCCATCCACCATCATGCCGATGGCGATCACCAGGCCGCCTAGCGACATGAGATTGGCGGTCAAACCCACCTGGTCCATGATGATGAAGGTTGCCAACGGCGTCACGATCAATGTGGCCGTCACCACCAGGGCGCTGCGCACGTTCCCCAGGAACAGAAACAACACGACGATCACCAGCACGATGCCTTCCAGCAGCGCCTTGTACACCGTATTGAGCGCTGCGGAGATCAACTCCAGCCGGTCGTAAAACGGCACGATGCGGAGTCCGTTCGGCAACAGATGATCCCGATGGATCTCGTCAATTTGATGCTTGACCGCCTCGACGACTTCGCGGGCATTCCCTCCGCGCAGCATGAGCACGATGCCCGCCACGGCTTCGCGGTTACCGTTCACGACGGCTGCCCCATGGCGAACCGCATGCCCGATCTTCACATCGGCCACATCACGCACATAGACCGGCGTGCCTCCGACCTGTTTGACGACGATCGTTTCGATGTCTTCGATGCTCTTGATCAGCCCGACACCGCGGACGATATATTTTTCCGCGTTCTTCTCCAGAATATTTCCGCCCGCATTGGCGTTGTTTTTGGCCACCGCTTCGAAGACGTCATGGAGCGCCAGATCGTATTTCCGCAACATCTCCGGATCGACGATCACCTGGTACTGTTTGACGAACCCGCCCATGGCATTGACGTCCACCACATCCGGCACGCTCTTCAGCATCGGACGGATGACCCAATCCTGAAGCGTACGACGCTCCATCAGTTCCATTTCGCTCATCTGATGGCCTGGATTATTGTCGTCGGGACCTTCCAGGTAATATTGGAAGACCTCGCTGAGTCCGGTCGTATTGGGAACCAATTGCGGATCGGCACCTGGGGGAAGTAGGTCGCGTACTTCCAACAACCGTTGCATGACCACCTGACGGGCCAGATAGATATCCATACTGTCTTTGAATATCACGTCGATCATCGCCAGACCGACTTTAGACAGGGAGCGCACCTCGACCAGACCGGGTGATCCTCTCAACTGCAACTCGATGGGGAAAGTGACGAACCGTTCCATCTCCGCTGGCGAGAGGCCGGGGGCCTTGGCGACGACCTGAACCAGAATGGTTGTGACATCCGGAAAGGCGTCGATCGAGATGGTGAGAAAAGCGTAGACGCCGCCGGCCACAACAATACAGGCCAGCACCATCACGAGAATACCCTGGCGAAGCGAAAAAGAGACGAAGGAAGAGAGCATGCCCTTAGATCTGACTCCCAAGCAGTTCGGATTTGAGGACAAACGCGCCCTTGGTCACGACAATCTCTCCCTCGCGCAGCCCTTCGAGCACTTTCACCTGTTTGCCGTTCGACTCGCTGACCTTGACGTCGCGGACCTCAAAACTTTGCGGATCGCGCTGGACGAACACGAATTGGCGGGTGCGGTCCCTCTGAATCGCTCCTTCCGGCAACGCAAGGACGCCCGGTTCCGGGTCCGAATAGACACGCACCGTGGCAAACATTTGGGGCTTCAATCTTCCGTCCGGATTGGGCAGCTCGAGCCGGAGACGCATCGTCCGTGTGGATGACTCCAGCACGTCACCGACGTACGTGATTTTCCCACTGAAAACCTGATCTGCATAGGCCTTGACACGCACTTCCACGAGCTGATTGGCTACCAGGTCGTTGGTGTGGATGTACGGAATATCTTTTTCCGGAATATTCGCCGTCACCCAGACCTCGGATAGATCTGCAACTTGGAACAGAAGCTTGGTCGTTTCGACCACCTCTCCTTTCGTGAGGTCCCGCGCAATTACCCGGCCATCGAACGGCGCGACGATCGGCACATAGGATCTGATCTGCTGATCCCGGTCCAGACTTGCGATCAGATCATCTTTCATCCCTAAGAGACGAAGACGGTCCTGGGCTTCCCGTTTGTCCGCCCGGGCACTGACCATGTCCCCTTCCCGGCGCTGCGCTTCGGCAACCCCGATGACCTTTTCCTGCAGGAGCGTCTGTGCCCGCTGATAGGCACGCTCTGCCACATACAACTTGGCCTTTGCTTTCAGATAGGTCGATTGCGCCAAGCCGAGTTCGCTGCTATACAACAGAGCCAGTAGGTCCCCGGTTTTCACCTGTTTCCCCAGATCCGTATAGACATCGATGACCCGCCCGCGCACCAGTGTCGTGATGTTCGCCAATGCATGCTGATTGGGCTCCACTGTACCGGGAAAATCCCGGGCGATCCGGAATTGCGTACGCACCACCTCCTCGACCGATATACCGGCTCGCTCTATTTCCTCCGCTGTGAGATGCACAAGGTCGTGCGAAGGGCTCGGATTCTCCGTCGCCGCACCGGTGGCTTGATCCGGCCCCCTCCCATCGCAGGCCGACACGAGGCTGAGCAGGAGCCCTAGCATGCCTATCCTCCTGCATACCGAACCCGTCAACCGCTTGACCACAGGGCGGCGCGATATATCGGCGTCAACCCAAGGGCTGTCCACTGAGCAGCACGCATCGACCGTGATTGCGCTTTCATACCCGTCACCGGTTCTTGCCTCGAGCAAGCCCCCGCAGGAAGCCGTGTGACTGTCGTGACGTCGTACCGAAAGGTGATGAGTATGCATGTCAACACTCCATCAGGAACGGGAAGAGCAAAAGGCGCCGGCCTTCGGGACAACCCGGTTACGGAAACGGCTAACCGTCGTCGTGGATGGATTAGAGAATGGGCGGACGAAAGAGGTTGAACTCGAAATCACGCGGGTGAACGAATGCGGGCATGGGGAGCCCCGAACGATATGAGAGACGCGCTGCCACGTGGCAGAGACACGCCATACCTGTTTGACTTTCATCTTCGCCATTTGTTTCGTCTTCGACATCAACCAATCTGTCCGCGTCCTGAGCCGGTCGGCTCTGGTCTTGGGGAGGCAACAGAGGGAGCAGGAGCGACCGGCTATCCTCCATAGCTCCCGCAGCCAATTGACTTGCAAACAGAAACAGGAATGCAACGAGAAGCATACGCTGCTGCTGGGGAAAAAGCATCACTGCCATCTTTCCATACCCACTGTACGTGAGTACCAAGAACTACGCAAGGCCCTCAGTTTCCTTGATCGATCGGCAGCTTGATGAGCTTGGTGATCTTTCCATCGCGATCCAATTCGATGCTCACGCGATCTCCTACTTTGACATCCCTCAACAGCGCCTCGCTGGCGGCGGGGAAGCGCGAAGGATGACCTTCCGGCATCTGCAGAGTCAATTGACGTGCTTCTCTGTCGATTGAAAGAACCGTCCCGCCGAGCAACGAGGCTCCCATGGCCGCGTCGCCGGCAACAAGCATCACACTCAAGCACAGGGTACGTGCCCATCTCCCCGACACGCCATTCTCGTCTGTCTTGATGCAACGGTCGTCGGGATAGAACGCTCTTGCCTGAGGTCGTGTGATCATATCACCAACATTTTCGGAAACTCCGGGAACCACTGAGTTCTTTATCATCATCCGACTACGTGCATCGAGCTGTCGCGCCGGTCCATGCTCGTTTGATCCGTGACACATACTTGAGTAACAAGATTAGACGAACTGTAGACTATTGAAAACTCGGCGACTCACCTGCTTGGACTAGGTAAATCCCCAGGGCAAATGAGAGAAATGGGTACAGCGAATTGACAAGGCCGGTGCGCTGAGGTGGCAAGTCTCGCCCCTTCACAGTACGAAGCTTACTGAAAAAAGACGCGAAGACATTTGGTCTTGAGCAGTTCTGGATCAAATGGTTTCAAAACATACTCGCGGGCGCCCTGCTTGACGGCTTCACGCGCAGCATGGATTTCGTTCACATCCGACATCACAATAACGGGAATATTCGGATGCTGCTCGCGCATTTCATGGAGCACGGCCATACCTCCAAGAATCGGCATATGCAGGTCGAGCAGCACACCTTGAATCGGATGCCGGCCTGAGTCAAAAATAATCCGCATCAACCCTGCATGGCCGCTGTCCGCTTCCACAGCCTCAAATCCCCAATCATGCAACCGCTCGCCGATCGTCGCGCGGACCTGCGGGTCATCGTCCACAATCAGGATGCGGCGACCAACCGGAGGGTTCTGTTCCATAGCGTATACAACCTTAGGGAAACCCAGGAAGGCGAAGGACCCGCCGCCGCCCCGCAAGTGATCATTTCTTATCGTTGATGTGGAGGCGATCCGAAGAGCATCCCACCTGTTTTCATTCGCGGGCGTCGTCCGATGGGCTTCGAGTGCGTGGTTTGATGCTTCAATATGAGTGGATCAAGAATGGCACCGCAGATGATACATCGCCACCCCATGAACGCGCCCGGCCCCGCATCATACTGACGATCAGCGAAGACTTCCTGGACCATCGTCCCTTGACAACGCCGACAGTTCATGGAGGCGCATGTTGCCCTTCAGAGGGTAGGCCTCATAACCCGGGGTCTGCCTAGGTCAAAAAAGAAAAACCCCCAGGCTTGCGTATGTACAAAAGTGGCCGTGAAGATCAGCAGACTAGGGCGAGGTGAGGCCGTGGGCCATAGCGTACTTGGTGAGTTCAGCGGTCGTCCGCAAATCCAGTTGCTCCATGATCTGCGCCTTATGAAACTCGACGGTCTTCGGAGAGATATTCAACAGCTGGGCAATTTCTTTGACGGCCTTTCCTTCGGCCACGAGCTGCAAGACTTCGCGTTGTCTTGGCGTAAGAATACTTTGTCGAGTAGGCGGGACGGGCGCTTCACTGATCACGCTATTCACGAGTCCCTTCGTCAGCAGCGGGGTGACGTAATAGTTGCCACCGAGCACGGATTGAATCGCCTGTATCAGTTCTGTTCCAGCCGATCGCTTGAGAAGATATCCCGACGCGCCGGCCTTGAATGCCTCATTGAGGTAGGCCGGATCGGCATGCATCGTCACAAAAATGACCTTGACATCCGGCGACACCTTCTTGAGATGTCGCGTGGCATCGATCCCGTTCAACAGCGGCATCGAGATGTCCAGGAGCACCACGTTCGGCTTGAGACGGGAGGCCGCTTCCAGCAATGCTCTACCATCCTCGGCCGTCCCCACCACGTCACACTGGTCTTCAAGAATTCTCCGGAACCCTTCGAGCACCAGCGAATGGTCGTCAGCCAGTAGGATCCGGGGCTTCTTCATGGCCGCACCCTCGACAAGGGAATCCTCACACGTATCAACGTCCCTCGCCCGACAGTCGATTCGACGTCCAACTCCCCTTTGACAAGATGCGTCCGCTCTTTCATGCTCACGAGCCCAAGACTGGCCCGCTCCTGTTTGCGGGACATCGGATCAAATCCCTTCCCATCGTCGGTGACCGCCAAGGTGACCCACTCGCTGGAACAATTCAATTCTATGCCGAACTTGGATGCATCGGCATGTTTCACAACGTTGCTGAGGCTTTCCTGCGCGATCCGGTAGAGACAGGTGGCCACGGGCTGGGAAATGGTCCTGGCGACGGACATTCCTTGAAATGTACCGTGTAAGCCGGTCCGGGTCGATAAGTCATCGACCAGTCGCTTCAAGGCCACTTCCAATCCCAAATCATCCAGAACGGCGGGATGATACGTATAAGAGAGATGTCGCACATCATCACTGAGTTCCGTCGCATTGTCTTGTAATGATCGCAGCCGCGTACCGATCTGCTGGCAATTGACCGGGAGCATACGATCGAGTGTCTCCAGCTCCACCACCATCATCGCCAGTCGCTGGTTGATATCATCGTGTAAATCACGGGAAATTCGCCGGCGCTCTTCTTCTTGAGCCGTCAGGAGACGGGCGGCCAATCCACGCAAATCCTCTCCACTCCGCTGAAGCGCGCGTTGACTGGTAGCCAGCGCGGCTTCGCTGATACGCAAAGAGGACTCCGTTTCTATGCGCTCGGTAATCTCGACGACGAGCGCCTTGTTGACGGTAGCCAATTCAGCCGTACGGTCCTGCACCCTCACTTCCAGTTCATCATGCGCCCGCCGCAGCGCCTCCACATCGCGACGTCGTTGCAGCAGAAAAAACAGGGACACCCAAATAATGAACATGCTCAATGCGCGATTGGTGGCAATCATCCATACCGGAATATTTTCGGTATTGGGGCTCATCCCACCGACGACGATGAAGAGGGAGGAGATAGTCGCCACAATGGCCGGCATGTGGTGATAGGACGAGGTCGCGGCCAGAAACAGCACGCAGGCATAGAGCACGCCGATCGCCACGCCGAGTGGAATGAACCTGTCGATCCACAAGAGGCCCAGGGTGAGCGCGACAATGAGGCTGAGGCGAAGGAATTCGTTCACAGTCGAAGAAGAAGCCTGTGGGTGTGGGCATTATCCTCCGGCATACCCGTCCATTCAAGGGTCCATCATCGCACATATGTGTTTCCAAAATGGTCCCGCTTGTTCGAGAGAAAGCATCGACAATTACTAAATGAAGACGTACACATACATGCACGTGACGATCACCATGCTAAGCATGTCCCGGCATGCGGCGCCGTTAGGTATCACAATCGTTCGCTGCAACTGTACGACAATCAAGGAGAGCACGATATCTAACCACCATCCATACTGAAAAAGCCACAAGCTCAGCGGCACCAACATCGCATTCACGACCAAGCGGGCGATGCGCGTCCACCACACGATGGTAAAGAATGGAACGCTCATGCTGAACACAATGATCAACCCGATCAGTATCGGTCACTTCAGCCACGTTTCCGCCTCTCAAGAAATTGTCCATAGTGGGGCATCATGTTGAATATGGGAAACCCGTAAGAGGGGGGCGCGATCGGCACGATGGAAATCGGGTCAGCTCGGCCTGCTGGGGATCAGCCAAGCTTTAACCTCAGAGACCTGCCCGGTGCAAACGAGCAATTTAGGCTCCTGCTGATGCCCTTGGATAAGCTATCCCAAAACCTTACCAAAGTGGCCGAATTTTACCTGTATTGTGGGCTAGCCTGTGCATAACCTTCTTCATCGCCGTGACGAACTATAGGCTTGTCTATACGTAGAGCATCCGATGACACAGAGGGGTCCCTCTCATGACGATCCTATATTTGTAGAAAAGCAAAATAGTCAAGCCGCAAGATATGGGGGTGAGCGAGGAGATGCATGCAATGCTTAAATATTGAGCAATCAGCTCATTATCCTTGCTGATGCCAGCGAATATCGGGCGGGGAGTGAATCATCCACAGGGTTATCCACAGAAGTTGTGGAAAGAAGGGGGACCGCTCTCATAGAAGAAAGACAACTGCTCCTACAAGCACCATGGTCCGTTTGCTTGGCATCCTTCCTCAATCACCAGAGAGGTCCTGTGACACAAGACTTTACCTCCAAAAAA
>Ga0075421_100005366_pt1 | contig 15483 bp, 14 predicted proteins | sample SoiMetdeltSBSDD5_FD_75292 | JGI IMG/M metagenome (GOLD analysis project Ga0075421, IMG submission 75292) | Bulk soil microbial communities from a Populus tree surrounding site in Tennessee, USA - Soil MetaG P. deltoides SBSDD5 | ecosystem: Environmental > Terrestrial > Soil > Tree plantation...
TGCATGGAGCACCGCGGATAGAGCGCCACGGCAGCGGCGAAGCCTGCAGGCTTGTCGCCGGCAAGCGGCTCCGGCGCCCTCATGGCGGCGAGCGTCGTGCTGCCGCCATGGGAGCCGCCCATGATCCCGATCCGGCGTCCGTCAACATAGGGCAGCGAGCGTGTATAGGCGAGGGCGGCATACGCATCGCTCGCTCGGCGTTCGGGACTCACATTGGCCCGCCGCTCCGAGAGCGGAACGGTGCAGATGCCGCCCGCGAGGCCGCGCGTGGTGAAGCTATCGGGGATGACGACGACATAGCCTCGTGCCACGAGCTCCTTCGCCCAGCGGCCGGGCGCGCCGCTCGAGCGCGGGCCGAGGCCACTGCAGTCGTGCATGACGACAACAGCGGCAAAGGGTCCAGGCCCGTCTGGCTTCGATAGCGTCACCGGAATGTGTTCGATCACGCCGGACGCGGTCGTGGTGATGGACGGCCCCGGCATCGCGCTGGCACATCCCGCGAGGAATAAGCACGCCGTCAGCGCGACCGGCCCGCTCAGCATGCCCCGGCGTCGTAGGCGAAGAGCCAGCCGCGCTCGGAGTACGGACCGCGCGCAGCGGAGGCGGCCCAGGTGGCGTCGCGCTCGCGCTGGCGTTCTCCATCGGGCAAGTGGTAGATGGTCGCGTTGCGCCAGGACGCGCGCTGCACGTCCCAGACGCGCGGCTTGCGGATCGTCTCGTACTCGCGCAACGCCGCGGGCACGGTGTCCAGCGCGGCCGCGCCGAGGCATCGCCCGAGCACCACCGCATCCTCCACCGCCTGGCAGGCGCCCTGAGCCATGAAGGGCAGCATCGCGTGCGCCGCGTCGCCGAGCAGCGTCACCCGACCGACGCTCCAGGTCTCGAGCGGCTCGCGGTCGTACAACGCCCAGCGGTGGGTCCGGTCGGCGGCGGCGATGAGCGCGCGCACCGTCGGATGCCACCCGTCGAACTCCGCGAGCGCGTCGGAGACCTCGCCGGTGGCCGACCACGACTCCACGCGCCAGTCGCGGGCCGGCACGATGGCCACGAAGTTCATGAGACGGCCGCCGGCGCCGACGTAGTAGTGCACGAAGTGACGCTCGGGCCCGAGCCAGCCGTTGGAGTAGCGCGGCAGCTCGAGATGGGCCAGGCGCTCGGCGGGCACCAGCCCGCGATAGGCGATGCTTCCGGAAAAGCGCGGCGACTCAGGGCCGAGCAGGAGCGCCCGGATCGTCGAGTGAATGCCGTCGGCGCCGATGACGACGGGGGCGCGCGCCGTGACGCCGTTGTCGAACGTCAGCGTCACCGCACTGGCGTCCTGCGCGACCGTCACGCAGCGATGACCGAGGCGGACGATCCCAGCCGGCAGTGCGTCCGACAGCACGGCCAGCAGGTCCGGGCGGTACAGATGATAGTAGGGCGCCCCGAACGCGCGCTCGCAGGTCGCGCCGAGCGGCTGGCGCAGCAGGATGCGGCCGTCCTCCCAGCGCTTGTGCTCGATCGCCTCCGGCATCACGCCGACGCCGGCGAGCGCCTCGGCCAGACCGAGACGATGGAGCAGCCGCGTGGCATTCGGCGCCAGCTGGATGCCGGCGCCGACCTCCCGCAGCTCGTCCGCCTGCTCGTACACGGCAACGTCGAAACCGGCCGCGCGGAGCGCCAGCGCGGCCGTCAGCCCGCCGATGCCGGCGCCGACGACGATGGCCTGCATCGGCGGGGGTGGCTCAGCTGCGGGCGGCGGCGTCCGCCTTCTTGAAGTGGTCGTCCGTGAACCCGTACAGGGTCGCGCCGCCCATGAAGATCTTCGCCGCCGTCTCGCGGGACACCGTCCTGAGCAAATTGCTCGAGACGTTGGGGAAGTTGGAGTCGAAGTGCGGATAGTCGGTCGAGATGCACATGCGATCGGCGCCGAGCAGCGACGCCGTCGCCTCGATCTCGGGCTCGCTCCCCTCCACCGCCGCCCAGCAGTTGCGCCGGAAGTACTCTTTCGGCGTCAGCGACAGGTACGGCGCGTGGCTCTCGCGGTACTGTGGATAGTCCCACTCGATGCGCGACAGGAGCCCTGGCGCCCACGAGTTCTGCGCCTCCAGAAAGCCGACGCGCAGCCGCGGGTGAAACTCGAACACACCGCCGATGAGCATGGCGATGAGCGCCTGCTGCATCTCGATCCAGTGGCTGGCCACGTGGCGATAGAAGCGGTTCTCGCCGTAGAGCGTGTTCATGTGCGAATACCAGGCGCCGGTGCCTTCGTGGAAGCCCCAGGTGACGTCGAGGTCCTCGTGCAGCGTGTAGAGCGGCTCCCAGTAGTTCGAGTGCCAGTAGTGGCCGTTCACGAGGTTCGGGCGCATGAAGGAGCCGACGGCGCCGAGCTCGCGCACGCAGCGGAGCAGCTCGCGGCACGCCAGGTGCACGTCGTGCGGCGGCAGCATGGCCACGAACTTCAGCCGCTCCGGACTGTAGCGGGTGAATTCGTGGATCCAGTTGTTGTAGGCCTCGCAGAGCGCCAGCGACAGGTGCGGGTCCATGCCGTCGCGCGCGAGCAGGCTGAGACCGGTGGTCGGAAAGAGGACGGCGATGTCGACGCCCTCCATCTGCATGCCCATCACCTGCGCCTCGGGGTCGTACTTGCGCGCGATGGCGAAGTCCAGCCGCCCGCTGATCCGCGAGCCCGACAGCGGCTGGGTGCTGTTCGTGGTGTCGCCGGCCTTGCTCTTCTTCCGGTACTGCTGGAGCTCGGCGTCGCGCGTGGTCGGCAGGCCGTCGATCACGATGGTGCCGCGCACGGGCCCGCCGTCCTTGCCCATGGGCAGGCTCACGCGGTCGCGGAAGCGCTTGTCGAGATAGCGCTCGAAGAGATCCGGCGGCTCCATGATGTGCATGTCGCAGTCGACGAACCGCAGGCCGTCCTTCATGACGTCCTCCTCGCCGCGCGGGCGGTCAGTTCTTGTACGAGGGATCCAGCCGATCGAGCCGGCGCAGCAGTCCCGGCCACACCCGCGGGCCCTGGCGCGTGCGCGACACCGCCTGATCGAGCACTTCCTTGGGAACGGGAATCAGCTCACCGCCGGTCTGCGCGCGCACCTGGATGGCGCACGACGCCTCGAGGTAGTACATCGCCACGAAGGCGTCGGCGACCGTCTCACCGACCGTGAGCAGGCCGTGGTTGCGCAGGATGAGCGACGACCTGTCGCCGAGGTCGGCCACCAGCCGCGGCTTCTCGTCGTCGTTGAGGGCGGGGCCCTCGAAGTCGTGATAGCCGAGGCTCGCCAGCGAGAACATCGAGTGCTGGGAGATCGGCAGCAGCCCCGCGCGTTGCGCCGAGACGGCGACGCCGTTGAGCGTGTGCGTGTGCATCACGCAGCGCGCGTCGTGGCGCGCGGCGTGGATGGCGCTGTGAATCACGAAGCCGGCCGGGTTCACCTCGAAGGGCGAATCCTGAATCTTGCGGCCGGCGAGATCGATCTTGACGAGGCTTGACGCGGTGATCTCTTCGAAGAACAGTCCATAAGGATTGATGAGGAATTGATCGTCGGCATCCGGAACCCGCAGCGTGATGTGGGTGAAGACGAGATCGTCCCATTTATATAGCGCGACGAGGCGGTAGGCGGCGGCCAGGTCGATGCGCGCCTCCCACTCGGCGGCCGAGACCTTGCCGGCCAGCGACGGGATGTTCATCGGATGTCCTTTCCCTGCGGCAGGTCGTAGAGCCTGCACACGTTTTCGAAGGTGATCTTGCGGCGGACTCGATCCGAGATGGCCGCGAGGTTCTTCTCGATGGTGGCGTGCGACTCCGGCCAGATGCAGTCGGGGTGCGGATAGTCCGCACCCCAGATGATGTTGTCTTCCCCGATCAGCGGGATGATCGGCTCGAGGTACTGGTCCTGCTGATACGTGACGAACCCCTGCCGTTTGAAGTAGTCACTCGGCTTCATGGAGAAGTTCAGTCCGCGCGCGCGGTCGTGATACTCCGTGTCGAGCCGGTCGAAGACGTAGGGCAGCCAGGTCACGCCCGACTCGCCGAGGACGAAGTTGAACTCCGGATACTTCTCGCAGGCGCCGGAGGCGAGCAGCGAGACGAGCACCTCCATGGTGTCGAGCTGGAAGAGCGACGAGCGCACCAGCCGCCACTGGAGGTTGTATTCCTTCTCCATCTCCGGCGTGTCGGGCGCGCGCAGCGCCTTGAACCCCGTGGAGTGGAAGGAGATCGGGAACCGGCACTCGGCGGCCGCCTCCCACAGCGCGTACCAGTCGTGGTGATAGAGGGGCGGCGTCATCCGCTTGAAGGCCAGGTCACCGCCGCGCAGCCCCAGGCGCGCGCAGCGCCGCACCTCGGCCGCCGCGTCGTTCGGATCCGTGTTCGGGATGATCGCCAGCGGAAAGACGCGGTTCGGATCGGACCGCTTCGCGAAGTCGGCGGCCCAGTCGTTGTAGACCTTGTTGGCCCAGCTGCGCTGCTCGGCGCTGGCGATGAGGTCGTTGATCATCAGGCAGCCGTACACGACCTCCGCCTCCACCCCGTCGCGGTCGAGATCGGCCAGCCGGAGCTCGGGCGTGGTCGGACGGGGCTTGATGCCCGGCGCGTTGCCCCACTCGAATCCGAGCTCCTTCATCTCGTCGATGTGACCGAAGGCGCCCTTCTGGTACTTGAGGAAGCCGGGGCCGACGCCGTTCCACATCCCGCGATCCTGGGCATCGACGAACCAGTGGAGACCATCCTCCAGCTCCTCGACCCGCGGCACCATCAGCTTCCACTTCGCGGGCGCCTGGGAGGACCAGAGATCGGGCGGACAATAGGTGAGGTCGATGTGGTTGTCGCCTGAGATCAAGCGGTCTTGCATGGGCGCGCTCCCTTGCTGCGCCAGGATCACGGCGCGATCAGTGGCGAGAGAGTAAACCCGTTCGCCGCCGAACGCTACTCGGCGCCATATTCTGCGATAGAGTGGCGGCCGGAGGATCGACGCCCATGACCACCGGCCCCACTGCGGCTCTCATGAAAGAGATCAACGCGGCCTTCAACAGCCGCGACGTCGACCGGATCATGAGCTTCTTCGCCGATGATGCGACCTTCCTCATGGCGCGCGGCCCGGAGCCCGAGGGCCGCCGGGTCCACGGCAAGCCCGCCATTCAGAAGGTGCTCGCCGACCGCTTCAAGGTCATCCGGGACATGCGCTGGGATCACGTCGACGCCTTCATCACGGGGGATCGTGCGGTGACGGTGTGGATGGTGACCGGGACCGGGACCGACGGCGAGAAGCTGAACTATCGCGGCTGCGACCTCTATCAGTTCCGGGGCGACAAGATCCTCAACAAGGACACCTACTGGAAGCTCGTGGAGAACCGGGAGCGCCTATGAAGTTCACCTGGTTCAATCTGATGCCGTGGCCATACCTGCCCGATCAGTTCCGGGAGAAGCACCGGTCCGTCTGGGTCGACATCCCGAACACGCTCTACGATCCCCGCAAGGGACATCACGTCTATCACACCTACCTCGATCAGCTCGAGTACGCGGATGCGCTCGGCTTCGACGGCATCGGCTGCAACGAGCATCACCAGAACGGATACGGATTGATGCCGTCGCCCAACATCATTGCCGCCACGCTGACGCGACGGACGTCGCGGGCAGCCATCTGCGTGATCGGCAATTCGATCGCCGGCTACAACCCTCCGATACGAGTGGCCGAGGAGTTCGCGATGCTCGACGTCATGTCGGGCGGGCGGCTCATCGCTGGCTTCCCGGTCGGGACCCCCATGGACACGAACTTCTGCTACGGCCAGATCCCCGCGCTGACGCGCGACAAGTACCGCGAGGCGCACGACATGATCATGAAGGCGTGGGCGAGCGACGAGCCCTTCGCCTTTGACGGGAAATACAATCAGCTGCGGTGGGTCAATTGCTGGCCCAAGCCGATCCAGAAGCCGCACCCGCCGATCTACATCCCGGGCGGCGGCTCCATCGAGACGTGGGACTTCTGCCTCGACCACGACTACAACTACTCGTACCTGTCGTTCTTCGGCTACCTGCGCGGCAAGTCGCTGCTCGACGGCTACTGGGAGCGCGTGGCCAGGCGCGGCAAGGATGAGTCCCCGTATCGCGCGGCGTTCGCCCAGATCATCTGCGTGGCCGACACCGACGCGGAGGCGGAGAAGCTCTACGCCGAGCACTGCCTGTACTTCTTCAACCGCTGCCTGCACATCTTCCCGCCCTTCGCGGATCCAGCGGGGTATCGCACCATGGCCACCGTGAAGTACGGTGCGCTCTCGCAGCTGACGCAGGCACGGCAGAAGATCCTCGAGAACCTCACGTGGAAGCAGCTGATCGACGAGCGGTTCGTCATCGCCGGCAGCCCGGAGACGGTCCGCCAGCAGCTGGAGGAGTGCATCAAGGGGCTGCGGATCGGCCATCTCTTCTGCTTGTTCCACAACGGCGACATGCCGGACTGGAAGACGCGCCACTCCTCTCGCCTCTTCGCCGAGAAGGTGATGCCACGGCTGCGCGACATGTGGCCCGAGTGGAAGCACGACGACCGCTGGTGGATGCATCCGATGGACGAGCGAATTCGCCCGGAGGAGCGCCGGCCCGGCGCCGAGAAGGCGCGCGAGGAGTGGCCGCGATGAAATGGCAGAGCGTGGACACCCGCAAGGGCACGCGCTGTCGCGTGCTCGAGGGCGGCAGCGGCGCGCCGCTCGTCTTCTTCCACAGCGCGGGCGGCCTGCTGGCCGACAACCCGTTTCTGGACCGGCTCGCGCAGGGCTACCACGTCTTCGCGCCGGAGTGGCCAGGATACGGCGACTCGACAGGCGAGGACCTCCTCGAGGACATGCTCGACTTCGCACTCCACGGCTGGGATCTGATCGACGCGCTGGGGCTGCGCCGCCCGCACGTCGTCGGCCACTCGATGGGCGGCATGATCGCCGCCGAGATGGCCTGCCTCGCGCCGCGCGACCTCGGCAAGCTCGTGCTGGCGGCGCCGGCCGGGCTATGGGACGACGCGCATCCGATCCCGGATATCTTCGCGCTCCTGCCGTTCCAGCTCGCCGAAGTGCTCTTCCACGATCCGCAGCGAGGCCAAGGGCTGCTCACCGGCGGGGCCGACCTGGCGGATATCGAGGCGCTGAAGGAGTTCTACCTGGCGTCCCAGCGTCGGCTGGCGCAGGCGGGCAAGATCCTGTTCCCGATTCCGAACCGCCGGCTGTCCAAGCGCCTCTATCGACTCGAGGCGGAGAGCCTGCTCGTGTGGGGCGTGTCCGACCGGCTCATCATCCCCGCCTACGCGAAGCGCTGGCAAGCCCTGGTGCCGAACGCTCGCGTGGAGACGATCGACGGCGCCGGCCACATGCTGCCGTACGAGCAGCCGGAGGCATTCAGCAAGGTGGTGCAGGCGTTTCTCGGCTGAACGTTTACTGCGCCGTCCAGCCCCCGTCGATCACGAGCTCGCTCCCGGTGACGAACGACGATTCATCGGAGGCGAGGTAGAGCACCGCGTAGGCGACGTCGTCGGCCTCGCCGTAGCGACCGAGCGGGATGCGCGACAGCATCCGCTGATAGGTCGCCGGATCGCCGCGCCGGCGCTCGGTCATCGGCGTGACGATTGGCCCCGGGTGCACGGAGTTCGCGCGGATGCCCTCCTTCGCGTATTGCAGCGCCGTCGTCTTGGTGAGCAGGCGCACGGCGCCTTTCGAGGCTGTGTACTGCGGCGTGGAGTCCTCGGTGCCGACCAGGCCGAGCTGCGACGAGATGTTGATGATCGAGCCGCCGCCGGCGCGCCGCAGGGCCGGGATGGCCGCCTTCGTCCCGAGGAAGACACCCGTCGCGTTCACGTCCATCACCCGCTGCCACGCCTCGAGCGTCGTGGCTTCCACGAGGCTCGAGGGAGCACCGATGCCGGCATTGTTCACGAGGATGTGCAGGGCGCCGAAGCGGCTCTCGGCCAGCGCCACCACTCGCGTCCAGTCGGCCTCGCGCGTGACGTCCAGCGGCGCGAAGACGGCCTGGCCGCCCTTGGCCGTGATGTCGTCCTCGACGGCCTTGCCCTCGCCGGTCAGGACGTCGGCGAGCACGACACGGGCACCTTCGCGCGCGAACAGCCGCGCCTCCGCGGCGCCCATGCCGCGCGCGGCACCGCTGATCAGGGCCACCTTGCCGGCGAGCCGGCTCATGCGGGCGCCACCTCCACGAAGCAGGTGTTGAACGGCGAGGCTCCGGCCGGCGAGGCGCGGTCGGGCGTCAGCATGTTCGAGCAGCCGCGCGTGTCGTGCCCATTCGCGTCGAGCGCGAACCAGGCGCCCTCCTTGATCGAGACCACGCCTGGCGCCATGCGGTCGGTGACGCGCACCGCGAGCTCGGTCGCCCCGCGCTCGTTGAAAACGCGCACCCGCTGACCATCGGTGATGCCGCGCACGCCGGCATCGGCGGGATTCAGCCACACGTCGTCGCGGTCGGCGCGCGCGAGCACGGGCTGGTTGTCGTGGATCGAGTGCGTGCGCGCGCGCGACTTCGGAGTGACCAGACGGAGCGGGTGACGCGCGTCAGGCGGCTCCGGGATCCAGGTGGGAATCGCGGGGATGGCGCCGAGACCGTACGGATCGGGCTGGGCCGCCAGCGTCATCGAGTAGATCTCGATCTTGCCCGAGGGCGTCGTGAACGGATGCCGAGCAGGATCGCGGACCTCGCGCGCAAACGCCACCGCGTCCTCGGGCGCCGGCAGCCGCGCCACCCCGCGCGCGCGGAACGCCTCGAAGTCGTCGATGGTGTCGTGGGTGAGCTCCCGCAGCCACGCCTCCTCGGTCTTGTCGTTGTAGCCGGGGATACCCAGCCGCTCGGCGAGGGCAGCGCAGATGTCCAGGTCGTTCCGGCATTCCGCGGCCGGCTCGAGCGCCTGCCGCATGAAGATCGCATAGTGGCCCGCGCCCGCCCACGGGATGTGGACGTCGTTGCGCTCCCAGAACATCGTCGCCGGGAGCACGATGTCGGCGTAGCGCGCGGTGGGCGTGAGGAAGTGATCGTGCACGACCATGAACTCGAGCCGCTCGGCGGCGGCCGTGATCCTGGCGACGTTCGGCAGCTGGTTGAACAGATCTCCGGCCGCCGAGTAGATGAGCTTGATGTCGGCGGGATAGCCGCCCGCCGTCCCGCGGTCGAGCACGTCGGCGAGCAATGACGACGCCACCCGCGCGCCGGCCGGATTGGTGCCGTACGGCAGGCTCTTCATGCCGAGGCGCCCGGTGGCGCCATTGCTGACGCCGGTATTGCCGCCCGGGATGCCGATGTTGCCGGTGATAGCGGCCAGCGCGTACGCCGCCCGGTGGAACTGCTCGCCGGTGATCGTCCGCCCCGGCGCGTAACCGCACTGGAGCGCCGCCGGCTTGCTGGTGGCGTACTCGACGGCAAGGCGGCGGATCGTCTCCGCGGGCACGCCGGTGATCGCGGCCGCCCACTCCGCCGTCTTCGCCACGCCGTCGACGACACCCTCCAGGTACGCGCGATAGGAGGCGCCCGCGGGAGCGCCGGCCGGCAGGTGCGCGTCGTCGAAGCCGAGCACGTGGCGATCGAGAAACGCCTGATCGTGCAGCCCCTCGCGGACGATGACATACGCCATGGCGATGAGGGCCGCCGCGTCGGTCGAGGGACGGATGAACACGTGCTCGTCGGCGAGCTCTCGGCTCGTGCGCGTCACGCGCGGATCGACGCAGACGAAACGCGCGCCGCGACGCTTGGCTTCCTTCAGATAGGGCAGCGTCCCGGTGCCGAAGGTGCCGTCGCCCGGGCTCCAGCCCCACATCAGGATGAACCGCGAGTTGACGAAGTCCGTGGGCTCGCGGCCGGCGCTCTTGTAATCCGCCTTGGCGCCGAAGGTCATCCGGACGGAGAAGACCTCCGCCTCCGCGGAGATGTTGGTCCACAGCTCCGTGCAGCCTCCGAGCATCGTGAGGAGCCGGAAGACCGCCGTGCGCGCATTGTGCAGCATCGACAGGCTGCCCGTGCGCGAGCAATCGAGGATCGCCGCCGGCCCGTACGTGTCCCGCACGCGGCGCAGCTGCCGCGCCACCTCGTCGAGCGCCTCGTCCCAGCCGATCCGCTCGAACTGTCCCGACCCGCGCGGGCCGACGCGTCGGAGCGGGTGGCGAAGGCGGTCCGGGTGGTTGACACGCTCCAGCTGGCCGAAGCCGCGCGCGCATGCGTGCAGCGGCGGCATCTCGAACGTCCACTTGCGCGGATCGGTGCTGATCTTGACGATGCGCCCGTCGCGGACGTGCGCGTTGACGACGCAGCGCCCGCCGCAGTTGTGGCCACACGTGCTGGTGACCACCGTCTCTCCTGGCGCCGCCTCGGGCCGCGGCGCCTCGTACACGGTGCGCCTCACGCGGGCTTCTCCAGCGCGCGGCGGACGCGAGGCAGCACTTCGCGCGCGACACGGGCCATGTAGCCGCGGTCGCCCTCGTCGGGCGACGGCGGGTTCGGGATCGGATGCAGCACGACATAGTCGAAGGCGGCCGGCGCCGCGCGCAGCGTGGCGACGAGCTGATCCGCGACCTCGACCGGACCGCCACGGAGGGCGAACGCGTCGGCGGCCGTCACCGGCAGGAAGTCGACGACGCGCCCACTCGTCTCCAAATCCGGCGCGTGGTGGAAGTCCGGCCACACGTGGTGCCGGTGCTTCAGCGCCTCCGGATCGGGACCGGACCACGGCAGGCGCAGCGGCTCGAACAGCGCCGGCGAGTACTCGTAGTAGCCGGCGGCCATCGACTTCGCCATGGCCAGCGCACGCGCCGGCTCCTCCACCAGCACGGTGTGGAACACGGCGCCCAGCTTCACCTGCGCGGGATCGCGGCCGGCATCCTTGGCGCCGGCGCGGATCGAGTCGATAGCGACCGCGATGTTGGCAGCGTGCGTGCCGACGCGGATGAAGACGCCGTCGGCGACACCGCCCGCCATGCGCAGGGTGCGCGGGCCGCCGGCCGCGATCCAGATCGGCACGGGACGATGGTGGGGCAGCTGCGCCGGCCGCGCGGCACCGACGTCCACCGCCTGCCCGTCGAGCAGCGCGCGCATCAGCCGCGTGCTGGCCTCCAGCTCCTTCACGCGCGCCGGCCGCAATCCGGCCAGGCGCACCGCCGTGTCGCCCACGCCCCAGCCGAGCAGCACGCGCCCCGGCGCCAGCTCGTCGATGGTCGCGATCGAGCCGGCGGTCACCGTCGGGTGGCGGTTGATCGGGTTGGCCAGCAAAGGACCCAGGACGATGCCGTCGGTGGCACGGGCGGCGGCGGCCAGCAGGACGTACGTGTCACGGCGTCTCAGCTGAGAGTCGGGCTGGAAGGCGGCGTCCCAGCCGAGCGTCTCCGCGCGGCGGACGTCGGCGGCAAACGCGTCCACGGAGCGTGCGTCGAACCGGTTCAGAGCGAAGCGCGGAACGCCCACGAGCCGTTTGTACAGGCTCGCGCGCGGTAGTTCAAGCGTCCAGCGCGGTGATCAGCGGGCGGTGTCGGCGCTGTCGAGCGGCTTCCAGCCGAGCACCTTGCGCGCGTGCTCGAGATCACGGTAGCCGCGCCGGTTGCGCGACGTCACGTAGAAAACGTCGAACCGGAGATCGGGCGGCGCGTCAAGGCAGGCGCCGATCATCAGCGCGATGTCCCGCTGGCTGCACCAGACGGAGAAATCGCGATGTTCCGTCGGCCGATCCTCCTTCTTGACGGCGCCGATGCGGAGGCAGATCACCGAGAGCTTGTGCTCGTCGGCGTAGTGCCGCGCCAGCGCCTCGCCCCACACCTTGCTGCAGCCATAGACGCCGGACGGGCGCAGCGGGCTCAGATGTGTGAGCATGGGTGCCGCGGGCGCGCGTCCCTCCACGAAGGACGCGTACGGCTCGTCCTTCTCGATGCCGCTGATGGTGGCGCCGCTCGACGCGAAGACGACGCGCCTCACGCCCGCGCGCCGCGCCGCCTCGAACACGTTGTACGTGCCGACCACGTTACCGCGGACGTACGCGTCGAAGTCCGCCTTGCCGCCGACCACGGCGGCAAGATGGACGACGGCATCGACCCCGCTGAAGGCCGACCGCATCGCGTCGAAGTCCGCGATATCGGCGGCCGTCCACGGCACGCCGGCGGGCCCCGGACGGCGGCCGAGGCCGCGCAGGTCGTAGCGCGCGGCGAGATGGGCGCGCATGGCCCCGCCGATGAGACCTCCGAGGCCGGTCACCAGCACGACGGGACGGTTGGTCATGGCCCGCGATTGTCGCACAGGTTAAATTACCGGCCATGACCGAGCAGGAAGCGCTGACCGTCCTGCGCACGGCGGACCCCGTCCGCGCGGCCACCGCCGCGGCCGCGCTCTGGCAGCTGTGGCATCAGTCGGGACGGCCCGATCTGGACGCCATACTGCGGCAGGGCATCGAGGCCATGGAGGCGCAGCAGCTCGCAGAGGCGGAAGAGCTTTTCGGACGGCTGATCGAGATCGCACCCGAATTCGCCGAAGGTTGGAACAAGCGCGCCACCGTGCGCTATCTGGCGAAGGACTACGTCGGCTCGATCGCCGACTGTCACGAGACGCTGGCGCGCAATCCAAACCATTTCGGCGCGCTGTCGGGGCAGGCACTCTGCCACCTGGCGCTCGACCAGTATCGCGAGGCCGCCGATCTGTGCCGGCGCGCGCTCGCCGTCCATCCGCATCTCGACGGCGCGCGCGCGAACCTCCGCACGGCCGTGCAGGAGCTCGTGAAGTGGAACTGACCTGATGGATTTTGCCTTCAGTGCCTCGGAGTGCGCCTTCGCCGAGGAGGTGCGCAACTTTCTCGCCGTCAATCCGGTGGAGCGCTTCCCGCTGGAGGGCATGGACGCCGGCTACGGCTCCGGCGCCCACTCGCGCGCGTTCATGCGCGCGCTCGCGGACCGCGGCTGGATCAGCATGTGCTGGCCGGAGCGCTTCGGCGGGCACGCGAAGCCAATGTTCTTCAAGCTCGTGCTCTTCGAAGAGCTGGCGCTGGCGGGCGCTCCATTCGGTCCGCTCGCCGGATCGTGGCAGACGGCCGATGCCATCATCGAGTACGGCACGGAGCGGCTGCGCGGCGAGGTGCTGCCGGCCGTTGCGCGCGGCGAGGCGACGTTCTGGCAGGGCTACAGCGAGCCCGACGCCGGCTCGGATCTGCTCGCCCTCAAGACCGAGGCGCGGCGCGACGGCGATCACTACGTCATCCGCGGCCACAAGATCTGGTCGAGCCACGCCGGTATCGCAACGCATGGCCTCGTCTTTTGCCGCACCAGTCGCGAGGCGCGGCGCAGCCAGGGCTTCACGATGTTCGTGGTGCCGAACGGCACGCCGGGGATGGATATCCGTCCCATCACCAGCCTGACGGGCGGCGTCTATCACTACGAAGTCTTTCTGGACGACGTCCGGGTACCGGCCGATCTGATGCTCGGCCCCGAGGGCCAGGGCTTCCAGGCCCTCCTGAACGGCCTCGATTCCGACCGCTTCTGGGGCCGATTCTACAAGGCGCCGGCGCTGGAGCGCGTCCTGCGACGGCTGGTGGAGTACGCGAACACCACGCGCGTGGACGGCGCGCCGCTCGCGCGGGATCCGGTCATCCGTCGTCGTCTGGCCGCGATGGCGACCGAAATCGCCGCCCTGCGCGTTCTGTTCTACCGCGCGGCCTGCCTGCTGCGCGATGGCGCGCCGATCACCTACGAGACGGCGGTGGCCAAGGTCTATGCGGACGAGACCGGACAGAAGCTCGCGCGGCTCGGGATGGACATGCTCGGGCCGTGGGCACCGTTGCGTGCGGGCTCGCCCGGCGCACGACTGGACGGCGAGATCTCGCATGCGTACCTGACGAGCCTCGGCCACACGATCGCCGGCGGCACCGCCGAGGTGCTGCGGACCACCGTGGCCACACGGGGCCTCGGCCTGCCCGCCGAGTCGAAGCGGAGCTGACGTGGACGTTCGGCCCTCGCCCGCGCAACAGCTCCTCGTCTCAACCGCGCGCGAGTTTCTGCGCAAGCGCGCCGAGGACCCGGCGCCATGGCGGGCCATGGCCGAGCTCGGATGGCCGGGCTTGCTGATTCCGCCGGACCTCGGCGGCAGCGGCGGCTCGGTCCTCGACGTCGTGCTGCTCGTCGAGGAGCTTGGCCGCGCCGGCACGCCGGGCCCGTTCGTGCCGAGCGCCGTGGTGGCCACGTCGCTTCTCCTCCGCGCCGGCACGCTGGATCAGCGCAAGCGCCTGCTACCGGCGATGGCCGCCGGCGAGCGCATCGTCACCGTCGCCCTCCTCGATGACGGCGGCACGTTCGATCTCGACCGGCTCTCGCTTGCCGTCGATCCGAAGGGCCGGCTGAGCGGTCGCAAGCTGCTCGTGGAGGCGGCCGACGTCGCCGACGACGTGCTCGTCGTCGTTCGTGCCGGGACCGACGTCGCGATCTTCCTGCTGCCGAGGGATCGACCGGGCATCGCCCGTGTTCCGCTGGACACCATCGCCGTCGAGAAGGTTTTCGAGCTCCGGCTCGACGCCGTCGCCGTCGCCGCCGACGATCGACTGGCCGGCGGCCGGGATACTGTGGTGGCCGCGCTCGAAGCGGGAGCGCTGGCGCGGACGGCCGAGATGGTCGGCGCCGCGCAGCGCGTGCTCGAGCTGGCGGTCGAGCACGCGAAGACGCGCGTGCAGGGCGGCCGTCCCATCGGCGGCTACCAGGCCATCCAGCACGCCTGCGCGGATCTCGTGCGCGACGTCGATGCCGCGCGCGGACTACTCCACCGTGCCGCGTGGAAGCTCGAAGAGGGCGCCCCGGCCACCGTCGACGTGGCCATGGCCAAGGCCTACGCCGGTGAGGCGTGTCTGGCGGTGGCACGCCGGGGTCACCAGATCTTCGGCGCCATCGGCTACTGCGACGAGCATCCCCTCCACCGGCTGCACAAGCGAATCTTCGCGGCGAGTCTCGACTGCGGCGACGTCGCGCTGCATCTGGAGACCGTGGCGCGCGCGATCGGCCTGCTTTAATCACATGGGGGGCCCCGAAATGGCCCCCCATACCCCCAACGCTCGTCGCGCCCCCGGCAAAGCCGTGGCGCGCCTCGATCACGGGCTCAGCGCTTGTTGCCGTGCCACCGCGCGACGTCCTCACACGTCGCGAACCACACGCCGTGCTGCCGGCGGATGAACCGGACGAGATCCTCGATGAGCGCCACGCGCGAAGCGCGGCCGCTGATCCACGGATGGCAGGTGAGCACGAAGCAGCCGTTCTCCTTGTGCATGCCGGTGAACTCGCTGCTCCACAGCCCGAAGATGCGCGCGGGCTCGGCGATGGCATTGGTGGCGCCGTAGACGTGGCGGAAGAGCGGCGCGTCGTCCATGATCCACTGCACCGGCACCTCGGTCAGCGGCCCCTCCGGCGTCGGCAGCTCGTAGGGGATGTCGTTGCCCATCAGCGAGCTGTCGTAGAGGAACCCGTGCTGCTTGAGCAGCGCCGGCGTCCACACGTTGACGTCCCACGACGGCG
>Ga0075421_100005367_pt1 | contig 15481 bp, 20 predicted proteins | sample SoiMetdeltSBSDD5_FD_75292 | JGI IMG/M metagenome (GOLD analysis project Ga0075421, IMG submission 75292) | Bulk soil microbial communities from a Populus tree surrounding site in Tennessee, USA - Soil MetaG P. deltoides SBSDD5 | ecosystem: Environmental > Terrestrial > Soil > Tree plantation...
TATTCAGACGGAGAAATGCGCCTGAATGATTTCCATCAAAGCGTCAGCAAGCTCCGCGTCGTCGGTGATCGGATTGACCATTGCCACCTGGCACGCCGCGATCGGATCGAGCCCTGCGTTCATCATGTTTGCCGCATAGACGAGCGCACGCGTCGAAGTCGCTTCCTCGAGGCCGTGATCCTTCAGCATGCGCGCCTTGCGACCCGCGGCAACGAGCTGGTGAACGATTTCGGGCGAGATCCCCGGCGCTTCGTTCAGCACGATTCTTCGCTCGATCTCCTCTCCCGGAAAATCGAAGTTGATCGCGATGAACCGCTGCTTCGTCGAGGGCTTCAGATCTTTCAACACCGTCTGGTAGCCGGGGTTGTAGGAGATCACGAGCATGAAGTCCTCGTGAGCTTCGATCTCCTGCCCTTTTTTTTCGATCGTGAGACGCCGCCGGTGGTCGGTGAGCGAGTGTATGACGACCGTGGAGTCGGTTCGGGCTTCCACGATCTCGTCCAGATAGCAGATCGCGCCCGCCTTCACCGCACGCGTAAGCGGCCCGTCCTGCCACACGGTCTCCGAGCCTTCCAGCAGAAAGCGTCCGACGAGATCCGAGCTCGTCAGGTCCTCGTGGCACGACACGGTTACGAGCGGCCGGTTCAACTGAAACGCCATGTGCTCGAGAAAGCGGGTCTTGCCGCAGCCGGTGGGTCCTTTGAGCATCACCGGCAGGCGCTTCTTGTACGCCGCTTCGAAGATCGCGACCTCGTTGCTTTGCGGCTCGTAGTAGGGTGCGACATCCCCGGCTTGCGGTGCCTGCACGATGTCGCGCTCGACACCGCGCAATCGGTTCACTGCTGCTGTTTTCATGTACGACGAACCCCGGAGTTACGGGCAAAAGGGAAGGACCAATAGTAATACAGTTGCGGTCCGGGCAAGTCCCTGCGTGCGAACGGGCGAGGCGACCTCAGAGGACCACAGGACGGTCAGGCAACTCGTCCTTGTCCCCGGTTTCAGCGGGGAAGTACCGGGCGAGGAGCTCCGTCACCTGCGCGATCGCAGAAAGCGCGCCCTCCTCGTAATGGCCTGCTCTGAAAGCGTCCTCCATGCGGTGGCAAATCGCATCCCACTCGGACTGGGCGATGCGGGCCGCAATTCCCCTGTCAGCAACGATCTCGATATCGCGGTCGACGAGCTGGACATAGATGAGCACGCCGATGTTCTGCTCGGTATCCCAGACGCGGAGCAGCGAAAACAACTCGATCGCGCGCGCCCGCGGGTCGAAGCCGCGCAGGACCGGCAGGAACTCGAGCGCGCCTTCCGCCGCGAACCGGATCTCGCCGCGATGCCGCCGCTCGGAGCTGTCGATGGCGGCTTCGATCCTGTCGAGCGCCGGCCGCGGAAAGGCGCGCCGCACGGTCCAGCCCGTGGCGAAAAGATGCGCGAGGGCGCGCTTCAGGTTCAAACGTCAGTGCTCCTCATCCGCGGTCGAGCCATCGCGATGTCGCATCGCCGGAAACCGGGCGCGTCGCAGGGCGGAAGAGGGGCCCCTTTAGGGGATCTGACCCCGGAGACGCGCATGGATCGGCATGCACTCGACGCGCCACGATCGGCTCCACGGTCGCATCCCGCACGCGGGTCCCTGCTCCACGTTGCGCCGATCCCTGCTTCCCGGCTCGCGTCGTCACCATCTGCCGGACGCTCCGCCGCCGCCGAAACCGCCTCCGCCGCCGCTCCAGCTGCCGCCACCCCCGCCTCCACTCCAGCCGCCTCCGCCGCCCCAGCCGCCACCCGGGAATCCACCCGAGTGCCAGCCGCCCCGGCCCCGCGGCCCACGCATGCCGCTGAAGCCGCCCATGAGGCTCAGGAAAAGCGCGAGGATGCCGACCACGATTGCCGCCACCAGCGAGCCAAGGATCAGCCACCCCGCAGCGCCGCCCATGAGTCCTATCACGCCCGAACCCGCAACGCGGCCGAACATTGCCCGGATAATCCCGCCGACGACGAACACCAGCAGGAAGCCGACGATCAGAAGCTCCTGAAGCCCGGCGCCCGAGGATGGCCTGGAAACCGCGCCTCGAGGCGGTGGCAGCGGCTCGCCATCGATCACGGCCATCATGCGAGATACGCCCGCATCGATGCCGCCGAAGTAGTCCCCCTGTTTGAAACGCGGAACGATGACTTCGTCGACGATGCGTTTCGCGACCGCGTCGGGAAGCACGCCTTCGAGACCGTAGCCTGTTTCGATCCGCAGCGCGCGATCCTTCAGGGCGACGAGCAGAATGGCGCCGTCGTCGACGCCTTTGCGGCCGATTTTCCACTGCTCCCCAACGCGTATGCCGTATTGCTCGATCGTCTCCGGCGCGGTCGTGGGTACGATGACGACGGCAATCTGGCTGCCTTTGCGGACTTCGAACGCGGCAAGACGCTCTTCGAGCGCCGCGCGCTGCTGGGCGCTCAACGTATTCGTGAGATCGGTGACGCGCGCCGTGAGCGGCGGCACCGCAACCTGCGCGAGCGCTACCGCGAAAGCAAAGAGAGCTGCGGCGGCGAGCGCACGCCGCAGCGTCCAGGCGATCATGGTCTACTTGCCGGGAACGGGATACTCCCCGCTGGCAGCGGGAGGCGGCGCCGGCCGCGGAGAGGCTGCGCGATCACGACTCGGCGCCCCCGTGCCGAAATCGACGGTTGGCGGCTTTGCGATCTCGCGTTCGTTTTCGACCGTGAACTGAGGCTTCTGCTTGTGCCCGAAAACCATGGCCGTGAGATTGGTGGGGAAAGACCTCACAGTCGTGTTGTATTCCTGGACCGCCTTTATGTAACGATTACGCGAGACCGTGATGCGATTCTCGGTACCTTCGAGCTGTGCCTGCAGGTCGCGGAAGTTCGCATCCGACTTGAGTTGCGGATAGCTCTCGGCGACGACGAGCAGGCGGTTCAGCGCCCCGGTCAGCTCGCTTTGCGCGGCCTGGAAGCGCGCGAACGCTTCCGGATTGTTGATGAGCTCGGGCGTCGCCTGAATGCTGCCCACTTTCGCACGCGCTTCCGTGACCCCGAGCAGCACCTGCTGTTCCTGGGCTGCATAGCCTTTGACCGTGTTCACGAGGTTCGGTATGAGATCGGCACGCCGCTGATACTGGTTCAGAACTTCCGACCAGGAGGCTTTGACCTGCTCGTCGAGCGATTGCAGCGTGTTGTATCCGCAACCCTGCAGCGCGAGCAGCACAACGCACGCAAACACCATCGCAATCCGGTTCCGCATCTCGAATCTCCCGTAAAGGAAAGAGTTCAACTCGTATAAGTGGGGGCGCCATCCTTCGAACGCAAGGCGTCCATGGTCTTCACTGCAAAGCACAGGTCCTCCCACGCTTTGGACTTGTCGGGGAGATTGCGCAGCAGATAAGCCGGGTGGTATGTCACGATGAGCGGCGTGCCATTGTATTCGAGCACTTTCCCGCGCAGGCTCGCGATGCTGGCTTCGCGCGACAGCAGGTTGAGCGCAGCGACGCGTCCGAGCGCAACGATCAGTCTCGGTTTGACGAGCTCGATCTGGCGCTGTAGATAGGGCTCGCACTTGAGCGCTTCGTCCGGCTCCGGATTGCGATTGCCGGGAGGTCGGCATTTCACGACGTTACAGATGTACACGTCGTGCCCGCGTTTGAGCTTGACAGCCGCGAGCATGTTGTCGAGGAGCTTGCCGGCCTGGCCGACGAATGGGTCGCCTTGCGCGTCTTCGTCGGCACCGGGCCCTTCACCGACGAACATCCAGTCCGCGTTTTCGTCGCCGACTCCGAACACGGTCTTGTTACGCCGCGCGTGGAGCGCACAATCGCGACACGCCGCGACGGCCGCTTTCAGCGCTGGCCAGTCCATGCGCATGATTGCGACGCGGCGCTCGCCTTGCTCCGGTGACGCGTGACGGGTGCCGGGTGACGGGATGGGTGACGAAGCCGATGATGAGTGACGAGCGACGAGTGACGAATCGGGTGACAAGTCAGGTAACGAGTGAGGCGTAACGGGTAGCGCGTCCGCGGCAACTTCCGAAAGCGTCGTGTTTTCTACTGCAGGCGCTGAAGTTTCCAGCCGTTCAGCACGCAAACGCCAGACCGGCGTGAGTCCCATCTCCTGCAGCATCTCGTCGCGGCGTGTAGTCACAACTCCAGCTCCATAACGACAGCATCCTCACGCCCATCCGGCGCCGGGTAATACTCGCGCCGGGTCGCGATCTCGAGGAAGCCCTGGCCGCTATAGAGCGCGCGCGCTGCTGCGTTCGACGGTCTCACCTCGAGGTAGATTTTTGTCGCGCCATGCTCGCGCGCGATATTCGTGAAGAACCGCGTCATCTCCGCGCCAATGCCGCGACGCTGCCACTCCGGCGCGACGCTCAGGTTGAGAAGGTGTGCTTCACCGACGGCGCTTGCGAGCACGCCGTAGCCGGCGAGCGTGGTGCCGCGATACGCGACCCAGCAATCGTAGCCCGCAGCGATCGAATCGGCAAAGTTGCCGCGCGTCCACGGACTTGCGTGAACGGCCTCTTCGATGGCCACGACCCGCTCGAGGTGCGCCTCGTCCATGCGGACGCAGCGGATCATGTTATCGATTTGGGCGCTCATCGATGCGTAGCGCGACTTTGTTTCTGATGTAGACCGGAACCGCATGCTCCGCGCTCACGGCGCGTCCGGACTCGAAATAAGGCACGGCGAGCGATGCGACGTCGCGCGCGTGAGGGCAGCGCCCGGCATCGATCGAGACAAGCTTTCCCGCGTATCGCGCGGTGAGCGTATCGCGATAGGCCGCGAAACCGCTGCCGCACGCGAGCCAACCCTCTCCCGGCAATTCCGGCACCGCGTCCGGTGCGCAGACCGCCGGCTCGTGCACGGCGTGCCAGCTTCCGTCCAAGCGCGAATACGCTGCGTGATATACCTCGTTCATTCGCGCGTCGAGACAGCAGACGACTTTGTCCGCGCCCGTGCCTTCGGCCATCGCGAGCAGGGTACCGATGCCCGCCACCGGCAGTCCCGATCCGAATGCGAGCCCCTGAACGACGCCACAAGCGATGCGCAGTCCGGTGAACGATCCGGGGCCTTCGCCAAACGCGATGCCGTCGAGATCGAGCAGGCGCAGGCCGGCCCCTTTCAGCAGCTCGTCGATCATCCCGAGCAACAATTCCGAGTGGCGCTGTCCGGCTTGCGCTTCGCGCACGTCAACGTGACCGTCGGTCCACAATGCCGTAGAGCAGTATTCGGTCGAAGTGTCGAGGGCGAGGAGTTTCAAGCGGCGGGCGCGGACGTCAGGTAGGCGCGAGGATTTTAGCCCACCTGAAGCGCGAAACTCGCCGACGTAAAATAGCGAAGCCATCCCCTTTGGGATAGCATGCGCCCTCTTCTTTCAGCGGGGTTTCCATGCGCGAGTACAAAATCGCAGCGATACCTGGAGACGGCATCGGTATCGAAGTCATCGCGGCCGGCCTGCAGGTGCTGGAGCTCCTCGCCGCGCGCGAAGGCGGTTACAAGATCCATGTCGAGGATTTCCCGTGGAGCAGCGCGTACTACCAGAAGCACGGGCATTACATACCCGAAGGGGGCCTCGAGAAACTCAGAACCTTCGACGCGATTTTTTTCGGCGCCGTCGGTGCGCCCGATGTGCCGGACCACGTATCGCTCTGGGGTTTGCGGCTGCCCATCTGTCAGGGCTTCGATCAGTATGCGAACGTGCGGCCCGCGCGCGTGCTTCCGGGCGTAACGAGCCCGCTTCGCAACGGCGAGGAGATCGACTGGGTCATCATCCGCGAAAATTCCGAAGGCGAATACTCCGGCAGCGGCGGCCGCGCGCATCGCGGGCTGCCCGAGGAAGTGGCGACAGAGACCTCGATATTCACGCGCTCGGGCGTCGAGCGCATTCACCGCTTTGCATTCGAGCTCGCTCGCAAGCGTCCGCGCAAACACCTGACGCTCGTCACCAAGTCGAACGCGCAACGTCACGGAATGGTGATGTGGGACGAGATTTTCTATGAAGTCGCGAAAAAGTATCCCGACGTCGAAACGCAGCGCGTGCTCGTCGACGCGGTTACGACGCAGATGGTGCTGAAGCCGCGCTGGCTCGACACGGTCGTCGCGACGAATCTCCACGCAGACATCCTGTCGGATCTCGCGGCGGCTCTTTCAGGGAGCCTCGGCATCGCACCCACCGCGAACCTCAATCCCGAGCGCAGATTTCCCTCGATGTTCGAACCGATTCACGGTTCGGCTTTCGACATCACCGGCAAAGGCATCGCAAATCCGATCGCCACGTTCTGGACGGCTTCGATGATGCTCGAGCATCTCGGCGAGCGGGAATCGGCAGCGCGCCTGATGGCCGCGATCGAAGCGGTGACCGCAAAGCGCATCCATACGCCCGATCTCGGCGGTGAAGCGACGACCGAGATCGTGACGCAGGCTGTCTGCGATGCCCTTTAAGAACATGCTGATGTGCGCGGCGCCAGCCGCGATGAATCCTTTTTGCGCTCAGCTTCGCTGAGCGCGTTGTAGGTTTCAATCCACCTTCGCGCCGGACTCACGCACGGCCTTACCCCACTTCGCGATTTCGTTGCGTATGAACACGGCGAACTGCTCCGGTGTGTTCGGCGTCGCATCTCCGCCTTCGGCTGCAAAGCGCTGCTGCACGTCCGGCTGCTTCATGACTTTCACGAGATCGGCGTGTAGCTTCCCGAGCACATCCTTCGGCACGCCAGCCGGCGCCATGACGCCATACCAGTTGGTCACCTCGTAACCGGGTAGCCCTGTTTCCGCGATCGTCGGTATTTCCGGCAGCGTCGCAATGCGCTTTGCGCTGGTGACCCCGAGCGCTCTCACGCGGCCTGCCTTGAGCATCGGCAGCGCCGGCTGAATGCTGCTCATGTAGACGGCGATCTCGCCGCCCAAAAGGCCGGTGAACGCCGGCACCGCGCCTTTGTACGGGATGTGCACCATGCGGACTTTGCCCGTGCCCTTGATGATTTCGGTCGCGAGGTGTCCCGTCGTGCCGTTCCCGGGCGAGCCGAACGTAATCGCGTCGGGCTTCGCGCGCGCGAGCGCGATCAGCTCCTTCACGTTCTTCGCCGGCACTGAAGGGTGGACGACGAGAATCAGCGGAGACGTGAGCGCCAGTGTCACCGGCGTGAAGTCCCTGACCGCATCGTAGGGAAGCTTCGGATAGAGCGCCGGCGCGATCGCCACGTTCGCGAGCTGCCCAAGCACGATGTTATAGCCGTCCGCCGGGAGCTTCGCAGCCGCGGCAAGCCCGATGGTGCCACCGGAACCCGGCCTGTTGTCGGCGATCACCTGCTGACCCCACAGCTCCGTGAGCTTCTGGGCAAGCGTGCGTGAGATCACGTCGGTGCCGCCGCCCGGCGGGAACGGAATGACCCAGCGCACGGGCTTGCTCGGGTAGGTCGCCTGCCCATGGACAGGCGCCGAAATCACCGCGCACGCAAAAGCGAGCGCCGCCCAGTGCGGCCGCACGATGTGCATCATCTTTCCTCCTGATTCTGAAAACTTGCTATATATCTCATGCCCGGTGCGACGGTTTCAACCGGAGCATTCCTCCAACGCATCACCGATATCAAGGGAGCGAGCCATGAGCGATTCCATCAAGCGTCACCATCCCGGTGCGAGCCTCTCGCGCCTCGTCGAATACGGCAATCTCGTGTTCGTCGCCGGCACCACCGCCGACGACAGAGCAGCTTCGTGCAAAGGTCAAACCGAGCAGGTGCTGAGAAAAATCGACAAGGTTCTAGGCGAAGCGGGTACGGACAAGTCGAAAATACTCTGGTGCAACGTCTGGTTGAGCGATATTCGGGAGAAGGACGGCATGGACGCAGCGTGGCAGGCGTGGGTCGACCCCAACAACAAACCGGCGCGCGCGACTGTCGAATCGCGGCTCGGGACGCCGGACACGCGGGTGGAGATCATGATGATCGCCGGGAAATAACCTACGATGCGGCCTGCGAGCAGGCCGCAACAAGGATTCATCGCGGCTGGCGCCGCGCTTATCCGAAAAGGAACCCAGGGTGAGTGATATCAAGCGGATCGATCCGATCGAGGGCAAGCTGAGCGATGCCGTCGAGCACAACGGCATCATCTACCTCGCCGGCCAGGTCGCGGGGAATCTGAACGCGGGAATGAAAGAACAAGCGGAAGACGTGCTGCGGCAGATCGACGCGCTGCTGGCGAAATGCGGCTCGCACAAGTCGCGGATACTCACCGCGACTGTTTACGTGAACGACATGGCGCTGAAGCCGCAGATGGACGAAGCGTGGATGGCGTGGGTCGACCAGCGCAATCCACCCGCGCGGGCAACGGTGGAAGTTCAGCTCGGCTCGCCTGACACGCTGGTGGAGATCATGTGCACGGCGGCCAAGAACACGTAAGCGGGACCCGGGTCCCGCAGGCCCGGCGCTAATCCCGGGTCTTGGCGGGACTCTTGATTTCGATATCTGCCCACTTGGCCAGATCGCGGTGGATGCGCGCGACGCGCTCGATCTGCCCTTTCGCGGGGAAGCGCTCGTAAAAGCCTTCGGAACGGAATTCGCGCTGCTTGTCGCACCACGGCGATAACGTCCCTTCCCAGCGTTTTACGCGGCCGTCTGCCGGATCGGCGTCGGCGCGCGCGAGGTCGGCGCACACCCGTATCATCGCTTTGATGGTCACGGGCTTCGTCACCATATAGCTGTCATTCCCCCAGGTGTCGCCCCACACGCGGTGCGCAGCCTTGAGGAAGTCACGCACGATCCCGTAATAGCGCTCGCCCTCGCGGTAAGTGTTGGTGACCTGCCTGATTTTCTTCCAGTCGGCGCTCACCCAGCGATGGAGCTCGTTGAAAAGCTCCGCCTGCAGGATCCACTTGTCCTGCTGGCTGCGGCCGCCGAGGCGATTGATGCGGTATTGCAGCGGGCTGTCGTCCTCGCTGTAAAGGTCTTCGACGAGCCGCGCCGCAAAGCGCCGATCGGGATCCGCCCAGGACACACGCTCGTAGAGGTCCACGAGATGGCTCTTGTTGATCCGGGTCGGCGTCGAATTGATGATGACGAACATCTCCGCGGCGAAATCTTCGCTGCGTCCGTCGAAAATCACGCACGGCACGTTGATGCTTGACGCTTCGGCGGGATGCTCCTTGAGATAGAAACGCAGCGCCGCAAGCCGGTGCTGGCCGTCGATGATGAGATAACGCGAGCTGGGCTCCTGCAGATTACCCACCGTGTCGCTGTTCGTCGCGCTGAAGCGCAGCGTTTCCGCCGTGAACAGAAGGACCGTTCCCGGAATCGGCGGCTGGCTGACCGCCATTTCATAGAAGTTGCGCAGCGCGCGAACCTTGGCACGGGAGAGCTGACGCTGGAACGCCTCGTCTGTCCGCTCCACCCGGGCGATGAACTGCGCGATCTCGTCGTTCTGGGGAACCGTGTGCGGCGCGATATCTTCACCTTCCCCGTAGAAGCGGCTGATGAACCGCACCTTGTCCAGGATGTCCTTGGCCGGGTAGCTGACGAAGTAAAAGGCGCTGTCCTTTTGCCGTATGCGCGTGGCTAGCATGACTCCTGTCTCCGGGCTTCTCTTTTTATGCCTGCGACATTCGGAACGCCGCTCGGCCCCACATTCTAGCGGCGAGAGGCGGATAAGGCGAGAAAAAAGGCCTAGGAGACTCGTCTAGCTAACGGATTTGTATGCCTTGGAGCGCTGCGGAATGGCGCGTAACGAACGGCGGCAAAGGCTGCACGGCGGTGGCACACGAGGCGCCCTCGCTCAACGTCAACGGCGCCGATAGAGCTCCCGATTCGCCTTGTCGAGGTCGCGGTGAAGGGCCCGGCGCTCGTCATCGTTCAGCTGCTCTCTGCGCGGGTCGCCGCGCCCCTGCCGCTCCGCGCGGGCATCGCGCCCGCGCTGAGGCTCACCCTGATCGCGCCCCTGCCGGGCTTTCTGCGCCTGCACCTCGAACGCCAGGCCGGGGTAACCCCAGGAGGCTGCCGCGGCAGGGGCTGGAAGCCCGACGGTAATGGCGATCGCCAGGATCAGAGCTTTCATCGTTCCTGCGTGCTCGGTCAAAAACGCCTGTCGGCGTGATAGTCGTAATTATAGGGGCCGGCCCGGCGCTCGAAATCGCGTCTTTCGCGGTGGATGTCACGGGAGAGATCGTCGAGGCGTGCGTGCAGCTCCCTTACTTCGCGCCCCGACAGGAACCCGTCGGACCTGAAATAGCGCTCCGCGCGCGCAATGTCCCGCAGCTCGTGCGAGAGCTGGCGGTACTCGCGTCGGCTCAACTCGCCGGACTGCCAGCCCTGCTCGATGCGCCGCTCGAGCCGGTGCTCGCGGTCGCTCAGTCCCGCCTCGGGATTGCCGTGATTTGCAAAGGCAGGCGCGGCTGCCGAAAGCACTGCCACCAGACCTGCGCACATATATCGTTTCATGATCTCTCCTCGCCTATCGGGATTCACCGCAGTGGAATAAAGACGTTCGGCAGCACGACGTGCACACCCGGAGCGGCTACCGCATAACCGTAGCGCGGATACGGGGCATAGTAGGAACCGCTGTAGTACGGGTCGTAGTAGTGATGTCCGCGGTAAGCGTGATGCCGATGATGTTTGCCATGATGCTTCCAATGACCGTGATGGCCGTGATCCTGCCAGTGGCGGTAATGATGCTTGTAACCGTGGCCGTAGCCGTGGCCGCGGCGGTGGCCGTCGTCATCGCCACCGTGCGCCCACACCGGACCCGTCAATGCCAATGCCGCAACGACAAGCATGCTCTTCAGTAACCGCATCGCGTCTCTCCTCAAATCAAACCCCTGTGATCCATTTCGTCTTTCTCGTGTGGTGATCCTATGTCGTTTCGACGTGCGGTCACATCAGGTGTCTCCGCTCTTTTGTAACATTTTGTTTCCGCAGATCCCGGGGCAATAAAGATTTACAAACGACTGGAATCGGTCCGGGCAACTCGATAGGATGGCCGCCATGTCAGAGTCCAAGACAAAAGTGCTCGTCGTCGACGATGATGCGCGGCTCCGCGAGCTCTTGAACCGCTACCTCGGCGAGCAGGGCTACAACGTGCGCACGGTGTCGAATGCGAACGAGATGAACCGCCAGCTCGCGCGCGAGCGTTACGACCTCATGATTCTCGATCTCATGCTGCCGGGGGAGGACGGGCTCTCTATATGCCGCCGCCTTCGCGGCGCGAACGAGGACATGCCGATCATCATGCTCACCGCGAAAGGTGACGACGTAGATCGCATCGTCGGCCTCGAAGTCGGCGCCGATGACTATCTTCCAAAACCCTTCAATCCGCGCGAGCTCGTTGCCCGCATGCAGGCGGTCCTGCGGCGGCGGCCGGCGCCGCTACCGCCCGGCGCCCCGAGTGCCGAAACGCAGATCGTCGAGTTCGGCGTTTTCCGCCTGAATCTCGGCACGCGCACGCTCACGAAAGCGGGCGAGGACGTGCCGCTCACGACCGGCGAGTTCGCGCTGCTCAAAGTGCTCGCGCAGCACCCGCGCAGCCCGCTTTCCCGCGACAAGCTGATGGAGCTCGCGCGCGGCCGTGAGTTCGGCGCGTTCGACCGCAGCATAGACGTGCAGATCTCGCGGCTGCGGCGTCTCATCGAGCCGGACCCCTCGAAGCCCGCGTACATCCAGACAGTGTGGGGGTTCGGCTACGTGTTCATACCCGACGGTAAGAAAGACCGCGACGGCCCCGCATGAGACTTTGGCCGCGCTCGCTCCTGTGGCGCAGCGTGTTGCTCATCGCGGCTCTGCTCGTCGTCGCGAACCTCGCGTGGGTGCAGATCTTCCGCGTCGCCGAACGCACGCCCCGCGCGCGCCAGACAGCGCAACAGATCGCGAGCGTCGTAAACATCACGCGCTGGGCGCTCATCTCGGCCGATCCCGCGAAACGGTACGAGCTCCTGTCCGAGCTCTCGCAGACGGAAGGCATACAGGTCTATGTCTCGGACCCCGGGGAGCGTATCGCTCCATTGCCGGACCGTGCATTCATCCAGGAAGTCGCGAATCAGCTGCGACGGCAGCTGGGCCCGGCGACGCAGATCACGCTCAGCCGCAGCGGCGTGCGCGGCGTCTGGGTGAGCTTTCCGATCGACCGGGAGCTATTCTGGGTATACATGCCGCGGTCGCGTATCGAGCGGAACGAGCCTCTGCGCTGGATCGGCTGGGGCGCGCTCGTGCTCGTTCTGGCCCTTGGCGGAGCGTATCTCATCGTGTCGCTCATCAACCGGCCGCTGCGCGAGCTGACGCGCGCGTCCGCCCAGATGGGCCGCGGTAAGACGCCGCAGCCTGTGACGGAACGCGGCCCCTCGGAGATCGCGACGCTGGCTCGCTCGTTCAACCAGATGGCGCACGATCTGAAGCGCCTCGACGACGAGCGCGCGCTGCTCCTCGCGGGCGTTTCGCACGATCTGCGCACGCCGCTCTCGCGCATACGCCTCGCGATGGAGATGATGGACGACAAAGGCGACCATGAGCTTCGCAACGGCGTCGTGCAGGACATCGAGGACATCGACGGCGCGATCGGCCAGTTCCTCGATTTCGCGCGGCTCCGCGACGCCGAAGCGGCAGTGCCGAACACGGATCTCAATGCGCTCGCCAGGAACGTGGTCGGTCGCTACGCCCGCGCAAGCCGGTCGGTCCGCTTCGAGCCAGGCACGATGAGACCGCTGCCGCTGCGCCCGCTCGCCGTCCAGAGACTGCTCACGAATCTCATCGACAATGCTTTGCGCCACGGCACTGGAGAGATCGAGGTGGCCACTTTCGAAGAAAGCGACCATGCCGTTGTCGAAGTGCTGGACCGCGGCCCCGGCATTCCGGCGGATGCGGCGGAACGCATGCTGCAGCCTTTCACCCGCATGGACGCGGCGCGAGCCGGCAGCGGGACGGGGCTCGGTCTTGCGATCGTCGCTCGCATCGCCGACATGCACGGCGGCACGGTGAAGCTCCTGCCGCGCGAAGGCGGCGGCCTGCGCGCGCGAGTAGAGCTGCCGCTGAGTTAGTCGGCAGACTGGCGAAGCGGCCAGCGCGCGCGAGGCTCGTAACGCACAGCGCCCTGAACGGGTAGGGACTCGACGAGAACGAAATCGTGCGCATGCCACGGACACGGCTCGACGTGGCTCTTCGAAGGTTTGCGGACCGCGTCGCGCAAGAGGGTCATGTGAGGCACGTAGGGCCGCTCCTCGCCCGCGAAACCCTCTTGTGCGAGCGCAGCGCGCAACGATGCCGCGAGCTCGGCCAGTTCGGACGGACATTGCGTCGCACCCGCCCAGACGACCCCGCTCCGCCGAAAATAGCCGATGCGATCGATGCCGAGCGAGAAAGGCTTCGCATGCGCCAACGCAGCTGCACGCTCGAGCCCCGCGATGCGCGCGCGCTCCGTCGGGCCGACGAAAAACAAGGTGAGATGGATTTTCTCCTGGGCCATCGCGCGTCCCCCGCACTCGGGGCGAAGATCATGCGCCAGCGCGGCGAGCCGGGCCTGCACGGGCGGTGGCGGCCACAGCGCAAAGAAGAGGCGCGCGCGGTCGGCTTCAGTCGCCGCCATCCGGCTGCGCATCCACGAGCGCGACCGCCTGCGCGGCGATACCTTCTCCGCGGCCGAGCGCGCCGAGATGCTCCGCCGTTTTGGCTTTCACACTGATCGCCCCGATCGCTACGCCCAGGTCCGCCGCGATGTTTTGTCGCATCCGCGCAATGTGAGGTGCAAGCTTCGGCGCCTCCGCGATGATCGTCGAGTCGATGTTCACGACGCGCATTCCGTTCCTGCTGATGAGCACCGCCACCTCCCGCAGCAGTTGGCGGCTGTCCGCCCCGCGAAAGCGTGGATCCGTATCGGGAAAATGCGTGCCGATGTCGCCCAGCCCGGCTGCACCCAGCAATGCATCGGTAATCGCGTGCAGGAGCGCGTCTGCGTCGGAATGGCCCGCCAGACCGCGCTCGTACGGAATCTCCACCCCGCCGAGCACAAGCTTGCGTCCCGGCACGAGCGCATGAATGTCGAATCCCTGGCCGATTCTCATCGGGCTTCGCGCCCGGGGTCCGCGGCAGCGCCGAGGACGAGCTTCGCGAGCTCGAGATCTTCGGGGTACGTGATCTTCAGGTTGCGCGCTTCACCCATCACGAGCTTGGGCTTGAGGCCGATGCGCTCGATCGCACCGGCCTCGTCCGTGACACCGGAGGCGGTTGTTCGACGCAGCGCCTCGACCAGGAGCCCATAACGGAACATCTGCGGGGTCTGAGCCTGCCAGAGCCCTTCACGCGGAACCGTTGCAGCGATGCGGTCTTCACCATTGGCGCGCTTGAGCGTGTCCGCCACCGGCATCGCCAGCAATCCGCCCGTCTCATCGTCGCCGACTTCGTCGATCAGCCTGTGCAGCGCGGCCGCGCTCAGGCACGGCCGGGCCGCGTCGTGCACGAGCACCCAGTCGTCTCCATCCATGGCGTCCCGCGCGGCGAGCAAACCGTTGTAGACGCTTGCGGCGCGCTCGGCGCCGCCGCAGTAGAGCGTCTCGACGGGGCAGCCGAGGTCGCCACACCGCACGCTCGAGAAGCGCCGATCGCCGGGCGCAAGCACCACGAGAATGCGCTCGATTTTCGGGTGTGCGGCAAGCTCGCGCAGTGTGTAATAGAGCAACGGCCGCCCGGCGACTTCGAGGTACTGCTTGGGCGTTGCTGCGCCCATACGGGCTCCGCTACCGGCGGCAGGCACTAGAGCGATGTATTGCGGCACGGTGTTCGCACGGGTAGCAGTTGGCGGGACGATTGTACCAGCGGTCTTCAGGCGCTCGCACAGGCGCTTGAATTTTCGTAAAAAGACGCAACATTGACACTCCTATGGCGATATCCCGTACAACCCACGCTGCGCAAGATGCGCGGCCGGCCGCGGTAGCCGGTCTTTTCTATCCCGGCGAGCCGACAGGACTCGCACGCACCGTCGACGATTTGCTGGGCCGCACCAGTACGCAATCGGAAGCGCCAGCAGTACCCAAGGCTTTGATCGCACCCCACGCTGGCTACGTTTATTCGGGGCCGGTCGCGGCAAGCGCGTACCGGCTCCTCGCGCCTGCCCGTGACCAGGTTACGCGCGTCGTGCTGCTGGGGCCTACACACCGCGTCGCCGTGCGCGGCGTCGCGGTTCCGGCGGCGCCGCGTTTTTCGACCCCGCTCGGGACGATCGAGCTCGACGTGCCGGCGGTGGAATCGCTGCGCGGAATGCGCCAGGTTGTCGTGAGCGATGAAGCACACGCACTGGAACATTCGCTCGAAGTACACCTACCGTTTCTCCAGAAGGTGCTGGCGACATTTACGCTGGTGCCGCTCGCGGTCGGTTACGCGAGTCCGGAGGACGTGGCCGTTATCCTCGAGAAGCTCTGGGGCGGGCCTGAGACGCTCATCGTCGTAAGCTCCGACCTCTCGCATTACCTCTCCTACACGCATGCGCAGCAGGTCGACCGTGAGACGTGCGACGCAATA
>Ga0075421_100005369_pt1 | contig 15481 bp, 10 predicted proteins | sample SoiMetdeltSBSDD5_FD_75292 | JGI IMG/M metagenome (GOLD analysis project Ga0075421, IMG submission 75292) | Bulk soil microbial communities from a Populus tree surrounding site in Tennessee, USA - Soil MetaG P. deltoides SBSDD5 | ecosystem: Environmental > Terrestrial > Soil > Tree plantation...
CGCGGGCCTCGAGGAGGAGCTGGGCGACCTGCTGTTGCAGGTTGTCTACCACTCGCGCATGGCCGAGGAGCGGGGCGCCTTCGCCTTCCCCGACGTGGTGGAGGCCATCACGAGCAAGATGCTGCGCCGCCACCCCCACGTCTTCGGCACCCCCGAGCAGCGCGCGGCCGGCGCCGCGCCCGGCTTCTGGGAGCGCATCAAGGCCGAGGAGCGGGCCGGGGGACCTCCCTCTCCCCGCGCTTCTTCAGCGCGGGGAAGGCCTGCCCCGGCGAAGGCCGGGGGCCGGGGTGAGGGGCAGCCCCACACTCCAACGTCGGCGCCTGTTGCTGCCCCTCGCCCTGACCCTCTCCCCGCAAGCGGGGAGAGGGAAGCGAGCGCGCTCGACGGAGTGCCGCTTCCCCTCCCGGCGCTGACTCGCGCCATCAAGTTGCAGAACAAAGCAGCGCGTGTGGGCTTCGACTGGCCCTCGCTCGGGCCGGTGCTGAAGAAGCTCGAGGAGGAGCTGGCCGAGCTGGAGGAGGCCGTCGCCCGCGCGGCATCGAACCTGGGCCGCGCCGAGATCGCGGAGGAGCTGGGCGACCTCCTGTTCGTCGTCGCCAACGTCGCGCGCCACCTCGATGTGGACCCAGAGGCGGCACTGCGCTCCGCCAACGCCAAGTTCACCCGCCGCTTCCACGCCATCGAGGCGAAGCTCGCCGCGGACGGCCGCACGCCCGCGCAGTCTACGCTGGAGGAGATGGACCGCCTGTGGGATGAGGCGAAGGCGGATGAGTAAGGTATTCAATCGTGCGAATGCGCGATTGCCGGCTTCCCGACAGCTGGATTGAATCGATGTAGTCGGAGCGCCCGATTGGGGCCCTAGACATCGAGCACTTCCAGCACCCCCGGCACGGTGGAAAGCGCGCCCTTCTGTGCCGGCGACACGTCGAAGCGGCCGGGCAGCGCGATCTCCAGCTCGCGGCCCCTGTCCTCCAGGGCAAGGCTCAGGCACACCGTGCCCTTGCCGCCCGGCTTGAGGAGCGCCTTCAGCTCGTCCAGCGGGCCGCCACCGCCCGTGCTGCCGCCTCCGCCGTTGCCCAGCTTGCGGCCGTCGAGCACCACCTTGACGCCGCGCTGCACGCCCTCGGCCGCCTTGTCGAGGGACTCCACGGTCTGTGCGCGCAGCTTGAGGCTCTCGCCGTCGCGCTCGCCCTCCACCGAGAGCAACACCGCCGTGCCGGGCTCCAGGAGGTCGCGGGCCTGGGCCAGCGTCTCGGAGAACAGCACGGCCTCGAACTGGCCGGTCGGCTCGGAGAACATGGCGAAGGCGAACCTGTTGCCCTTCTGCGACTTGCGCTCGCGCGCGGACACCACGACCCCGGCGAGCCGGCCGGCCACCGCGCCACGGTCGGCGCGCGCCTCCAGCTCCGCAAAGGACACGACGCCCAGCTTCGGCAGCACGGCGGCGTAGGCGTCGAGCGGGTGGCCGGAGAGGAAGAAGCCGACAGCCTCGAACTCGTGCTGCAGCCGCTCCATCGGGGTCCACGGCTTGATGGGGCGTGTATCGAGGGCCGGCGGCGCGTCGCCGCCTCCACCGAAGAGATCGCCCGTGCCCAGGGCCGCGTTCTCCGCCGTGCGGTTGGCGAGCGCCAGCAAGGCCTCGACGTTGCCGTGCGCGAGCGCGCGGCTGGGCTCGAGCCCGTCGAAGGCGCCGGCCGCGCTCAGCGTCTCCAGCGCGCGCTTGTTGATGACCTTGGTGTCGAGGCGCCCCGCGAAGTCGGCAAGGCTGGCGAACGGGCCGCGGGAGGCGCGCGCGCCCACCACGCTCTCCACTGCCTGTGTGCCGATGTTCCTCAGGGCCGCCAGCGAGTAGCGGATCGCCTTCTCCGACGGGAGGAAATCGACGCCCGACGCGTTGATGCAGGGCGGTAGGATGGCGATGCCGGAGCGGCGAGCCTCCGAGGCGAACGTGGCGAGCTTGTCCGTGTTGCCGGAATCCAGCGTCATCGACGCGGCCAGGAACTCCTCGCGGAAGTTGGCCTTGAGCCAGGCCGTGTAGTAGGCGACGTGGGCATAGGCGGCGGTGTGGGCCTTGTTGAAGCCGTAGCCCGCGAACTTGTCCACCAGCTCGAAGATGTAGGCGGCTTCCTGGCGCCTGACCCCCTTCTTGACGGCGCCGGCCACGAACTCGGCCTGCTGCTGGGCCATGATGGCCTTGTCCTTCTTGCCCATGGCCTTGCGCAGGATGTCGGCCTGGCCCAGCGAGTAGCCGGCCATCACCTGGGCGATCTTGAGCACCTGCTCCTGGTAGATGATGACGCCGTAGGTCTCCTCGAGCACCGGCTCCAGCATGGGATGGAGGCAGTCGACCGGCTCGTCGCCGTGCTTCCTGTTGATGTAGGTCGGGATGTTGTCCATCGGACCGGGACGGTAGAGCGCGGTCATGGCCATGATGTCCTCGAACCGGTCGGGCTTGAGGCGTTTGAGGCAGTCGCGCACGCCGGTGCCTTCGAGCTGGAACACGCCCACCGTGTCGGCCCTGGCGATGAGGTCGTAGGTCTTGCGGTCGTCGAGCGGGATCTTCAGGAGGTCGATGTCGATGCCGCGGCCGCGCTTGACGAGCTTCACGGCCTTCTCGAGGACGGTGAGCGTCTTGAGGCCCAGGAAATCGAACTTCACGAGGCCCGCGGCCTCCACCAGCTTCCAGTTGAACTGCGTGATGGGGAAGCTCGACTTGGGGTCGCGGTAGAGCGGGACCAGCTCCTCGAGCGGCCGGTCGGCGATCACCATGCCGGCGGCATGCGTTGAGGCGTGGCGGTAGAGACCCTCGAGCTTCTGGGCGATCTCGAGCAGGCGCGCCACCATGGGCTCCGAGTCACGCGCCTCCTGCAGCTTGGGCTCGCCCTCGATAGCCTGCGCCAGGGTCACGGGATTGGCCGGGTTGTTGGGGACGAGCTTGCACAGCTTGTCGACCTGGCCGTAGGGCATCTGCAGCACGCGGCCCACGTCGCGCAGCACCGCGCGCGCCTGCAGCTTCCCGTGCGTGATGATCTGGGCGACGCGGTCGGCGCCGTACTTGCCCTGGACGTAGCGGATCACCTCGTCGCGCCGGTCCTGGCAGAAGTCGATGTCGAAGTCCGGCATCGAGATGCGCTCCGGGTTGAGGAAGCGCTCGAACAGGAGGCCGAACCGGAGCGGATCGAGGTCGGTGATGGTGAGCGACCAGGCCACCAGCGAGCCGGCGCCCGAGCCGCGTCCCGGTCCCACCGGGATCCCATTGGTTTTGGCCCACTTGATGAAGTCGGCCACGATCAGGAAGTAGCCGGGGAACTTCATCTTGGCAATGACGCCGAGCTCGAAATCGAGGCGCTTCCTGTAGTCGTCGGGCGTGAACCCCGGTGCCAGTGGATGCGCTTGGAGGCGCTCCTGGAGGCCCGCCTCGGCCTGCCTCCTGAGCTCCTCGGCCTCGATGGCGAGCTGCTGCTCCTCGCTGGCACCCGGCGCGACGGAGACGAAGCGCGGCAGGATCGGCTTGCGGCCCTGCGGGCGGAAGGCGCAGCGCTTGGCGATCTCCACCGTGCGCTCGAGCGCCTCGGGCAGGTCGGCGAACAGCTCCGCCATCTGCTCCGCGCTTTTGAAGGAGTGCTCGCGCGACAGCCGGCGGCGGTTGTCCTCCACCACGTAGCGCCCCTCGGCGATGCAGAGCAGCGCGTCGTGCGCCTCGTAGTCGTCGGGCGCGGCGAAGTAGACCTCGTTGGTGGCGACGATGGGCACGCCCGCCGCATAGGCGAGGTCGAGCAGCGCCGGCTCGGTCTCGGTCTCTGCCTTGAGGCCGTGGCGCTGGACCTCCACGTAGAGGCGGTCGCCGAAAATGTGCGCGAGACGGTCGAGGCGCGCGCCGGCGAGGCGGGTCTGGCCCTGGCGCAAGGCGCCGTCGATCGGCCCGTCGGGGCCGCCCGTGAGGGCGATGAGCCCCTCGGCCAGGGTCTCCAGCCGCTGAAGCTCGATGTGCGGCGGCTCGTCCTGCGCCGGGTCGAAGAAGGCGCGCGAGGAGAGCTTCATAAGGTTCTGGTAACCGGCGGCATTCATGGCGAGCAGCGCCAGCCTGCCGTCGCGCGCATTGCCCGCCCCCGTGCCGGCCGGCATGCCCTCCGGCGCGACGCCGGCGACGGCCTTGGGGCGGTCCTCGAAATCCACGGCCAGCGTGCAGCCGACGATGGGTTGTATACCCGCTGCGGCCAACTTGTCGGAGAACTCCAGCGCACCGAACAGGTTGTTGGTATCCGTCAGGCCAACCGCGGGAAAACGGTGCGCGGCCGCCAGCTTGGCGAGCCTGGGGATGGTGATCGCGCCTTCCAGCAGCGAATAGGCCGAGTGGACCTTGAGATGCACGAAACGGGGCCCGGCACTTGCAGGGGCGCCTCGATCTTTCGATCCGCGTTCTGAGCACGTCGCATTCTGCATGCGACGTGGGATATGTGATTCTGAGAATTACAGGGGCTAGTATTGTTCGGTGGGGAAGAAGCGGATTCTTCTTGTGCTTGCGAATCAACATCGAGGGCCGGCCGAACGTGAATACGCTTCGCGACATCATCGCGCGTGATGCGCCGCTCGTCCTCGCGCTCGGCGGCCTGTTGATCGGGTTCGTGTTCGGCGCGGTGGTCTACCGCACGAACTACTGCGCCATGGGCTCGCTCTCGGACATCTACAATTTCAGGGATTACCGGCGCTTCCGCGCATGGATCCTCGCTGCCGCCACGGCGCTCATCGGCACGCAGCTGCTGGCCGGCGCCGGCGTGGTACCGCTCGAGCGGTCGATGTATCTCGTCCCGACGCTGAACTGGGTGGGCCACGTCGGCGGAGGGCTTGTCTTCGGCGTCGGCATGGTGCTCGCCGGCGGCTGCCCGAGCCGCAACCTGGCGCGTGCCGGAGGCGGCGACCTGCGATCGCTCTTCACGCTCCTGGTGCTGGGCCTCGCCGCCTTCATGACCATCGCCGGCCTCCTGGCGCCTTTGCGCGCCGCGCTGGAGCGGGCCACCGGCGTCGCGGCCGGTGCCTCGGCGACCCAGAGCCTCGGCGATCTCGCCGGCGCCTGGGTGGGCCTGACGCCCGCCGCTGCCAACGCGACCGCGACCGCAGCGATAGGCCTGGCAGCGCTCGCGTACTGCTTCGCCAGCTCGAAGTTCCGCACCTCGCGGGTGCATGTCCTTTCGGGCCTTGCCGTCGGGCTGGCCGTGGTGGCCGGCTGGGCCCTGACAGGCCTCGCCTACGACGAGATGGCGGACCGGCCGGTGGCGCCCATCTCGCTCACCTACATCCGTCCTGTCGGCGACACCCTGCAGTGGCTCACGCTGTTCACGGCCACGCCGATGCCGGGCTTCGGCGTCACCACCGTGCTCGGCGCGCTTGCCGGCGCCTTCGCGGCGGCCGTGGCGATGGGCCGCTTCCACCTCGCGACCTTTTCGGACACCGGCGATACGGTGCGCAACCTCCTGGGTGCGGCGCTGATGGGCGTGGGCGGGGTGATGGCGCTGGGCTGCACCGTCGGGCAGGCGGTGACGGGCGTCTCCACCCTCGCCCTCGGATCGTTCCTCGCCTTTGCCGCGATCGTCGCTGGCGGCTTCCTCGGGCTCGGCCTGCTCGAGCGGTGGATCCTTGCCGAGTGACGCCGGGTCGGGAAGGCAGCTCGCAAGAAAATGATCGCAGCGGGCGATGCAAATTGAAGTCCCGAGCCCATATGGTTTGGGATAAGCAACGTGGAATGAGCAAAATTCCAGCAATGGAGAGGTTCCCTGTATGGACATCACCGTCATGAGGCGACGCGAGCTTCTGCTCGGCGCCAGTGCGGTTGCCCTTGCGGCGTCGCTGCCCGACGCGATGGCGCAAAGCTCCGGCCTCGTCGTTACACCGGGGCAGACCGAAGGACCTTTCTATCCCGTCACGTTCCCCGCCGACATGGACAATGACCTCGTGCGCGTGCAGGGTCAGCAGGCGCAGGCCTTGGGACAGGTGACGCATCTGTCGGGCCGTGTGCTCAACAAGCGCGGCGAGCCCGTGCGCGGTGCGACGGTCGAGATCTGGCAGTGCGATGCCAACGGCATCTACAATCACCCGCGCCAGCCCGGCCTGCAGCGGCGCGACGCGGCGTTCCAGGGCTATGGGCGCACCGAGGCACCTGACGGGGGCTATACCTTCCGCACCATCCGCGCCGTCGCCTATCCGGGGCGCACGCCGCACATCCACTTCAAGGTGCATGCGCCGGGAGCGGGCCGCCTGACCACCCAGATGTACTTCGCCGGCGAGCCCCAGAATGCCACCGACGGCGTCCTCAGCCGCATCCGCAATGCCAGGGCGCGTGACAGCGTCATCGTGCGGCTGGAGGCCGCCGACGCGATCGAGCCGGGGGCCCTCAAGGGCACGTTCGACATCGTGCTCGATCTCTGAGTCGGCCGGCCGTAAAGCTGTCCCTTATCGGGCATTTTGCCCAAAACACCGGCGGGCGATGCCCCATCTGAATGCGGCTGCGCGCCGCCGGATGCGGGATTGACCCGATTGGCGGGGACCTGGCTCGCTGCGGTACACTGGCGCGTTCACGAGGTATGCCGCGCAATCACGCGCAAGCTCGCGTCGGCAGTCGCCGCAGTGTGCCTCGGCCGCGGTGGGCACGGCAATTGCACGACCTCTGCATACACGCCTATCAGCGGAATGCGCAATTCGGGGAAACCCGGGATGCAGCGCGGGCGTTGAGGTCGAGGGCGGACACACTCCAGAGGGGGAGAGCAGGAAGCACTGAGCACACACGAGAGACGCCATGCCGAAAAAATGGTTGCTGGCTATCCTCTTGGCGGCCACCCCTGCAGCGGCCCACGACTGGTACCCGCTGGAGTGCTGCCATCACCAGGACTGCGCGCCGGTCGACAAAGTAGAGCTGGTGCCCACTCCCATGGCGTCGGGAGCCGACGGCGCCAAGTCCGATGCCCCGGCCATGATCGTCACGACGAAGCACGGGACCGCGCTGGTCCCGGCCAGCTTCCCGCGCAGAGAGTCCAAGGACCATCGCATGCACGCCTGCATGCTGCCGATCGGCGCGGACGGGAAGATGCGCCTCATCTGCATTTTCATGCCGCCGTCGACCTGACGCCGCGCCTCGCCGAGGTCCGGTGTCGGTGCAGGCTGGCCTCGGCGCGCCATCCAGGCTAGCCTGCCGCGCGCCCGCATCGGGCGAGCCGAAGGAGGGGGCGTGGCCGACAACCTCGAGGACGCTGTCGCCCGCCACTATGGCGTCGACGACCTCACCGGGCGCATCCTCGCGGCGATGGCGGCGGCGGGCATCGATGCCGAGCGCGTCACAGCCGAGGCGCTGGCACCCATAGACGAGTTCCACATCGGCGGGCGCCCGGCGACCGTCCACGCCGTGAGCAAGATGGGGCTCGGGACGGGGGACCATCTCATCGATGTCGGCTGCGGGATCGGCGGGGCGAGCCGCTATGTGGCATCCGCCGTCGGCTGCCGCGTCACCGGCATCGACCTGACACCGGCATATGTGGCAGCGGCGCAGGAGCTGACGCGGCGCACGGGGCTCGGCGACCGCGTCTCCTACCGGGTGGCGAGCGCGCTCGCCATGCCGTTCGGGGACCGCGCGTTCGACGCGGCGCTTACGATCCACGCCGCCATGAACATCGAGGACCGCCGCGAGCTCTACCGGGAGATCGCCCGGGTGCTGAAGCCCGGGGCGACCCTCTGCATCTACGACGTGATGCGGGGCGAGAAGGGAGACGTGGCGTTTCCCGTGCCCTGGGCCGAGACGCCCGCGACGAGCCACCTGACGACGCCGCAGGAGATGCAGGCGCTGCTGCGCGACGCCGGCTTTGCGATGCGCGAGGTCGAGGACCGCACCGCCTTTGCCTTGGCCTCCATGCGCAAGGAAGCGGCGCGCTCCGCGGCGGCCGGAGCGCCGCCCGCGGGTCCCAGCATCGTGATGGGCGCCAGCGCGCCGGAGAAGCTGCGCAACGTGCGCGCCAATCTGGAGAGCGGCGCGATCATCCCGGTGCTCATGCTCGCTACGGTATGAGATGTTGCCGCAAGGCCTCGGCCACAGCTTGGGTCCGGTTGCCAGCGCCGAGCTTGCTCTGAGCCTTTTTCAGATGGCTGCGGACGGTTTCGTCGCCGAGACCGAGTGCTTCTGCAGCCTCTCGGAACGTCGCGCCGGCCGCAGCCAAACGCAGCACTGCCAGCTCGCGGGGCGTCAGGTGGACGTGGGGCCCGATGCAGTTCGGATCGGGCACGGCAAGCTGCTCCAAGCGCAGTGCCCCGAAGCTGGCTGCGGCGCAAATCATGATCCGCATCTGCCGCGTCACAAGGTTGGACAGGTCCCTGCGCGACCAGAAGCCCACCACCCACCGGCCGCCGACCGGACAAGTCAGCCCGTCGCGCATCCCGTGCTTGAGAGCCAGGTCGTACGTCCAGTTGTCGACCCCGATCGGCTGAAACATCCGCCTCGCCTCGGTCCAGGTATGCATTGCCATGCTGGACGCCGCCAGGAACAGCATCGGACGGAATTTGCCGCGCGCCAGCGCGTGGTATTCCTCCCACCACCCCTCCGGAACGCTCTTGTGCAGGAACGCCAGTTTTCCCAGCTCGATGGACGCCCAATCTCCGGATTTCAACGGAAACCGTGCTGCACCCAGGACGGACAGCGGCAGGTGCCGCGTCGTGACATCGTGCAGCTCCTCCAGCACCGCGTCGGCCGACCGCAGCTCTTCGACACGGTCGGCGTAGCCGATGAGCCCGGCCTGTAAATCCGTATAGGCGGCTGACCGGCTCGTTTCGAACTTGAGAACGGTCGTCATAGTCTGCCCTCCTTGAGGCGTCCTAAGCGGATATGAACGCATCAGTATTAAAGGGGGAACCTTCCGTGGAATCACCCGATAGCGGGGAGCGGTTAACACCCACAGCAGAACATGATGAAGCTCCGCGCCGGATCGCGTGACGACGCGCACGTCTCTTTAGAGGAGCTCAGCGGCAAAAGTGGGCGGACGAGCCCGTCCCTCCCCACAATTGCGCTTTCGACCGGGTCGCTCACGGCACGCCTCGCGGCCCGATGGCCTGCGCACACATTCGCCGAATGCAGGGCCGTCAACGCGCAGAGGTTGGCACAACGCCCGCCATTTCCGCTATCGTCGGCGCCGGCAGAACGCCCAGGTTGGGAAAAACACCGGAGAGAGGCATGCGCCACGGCGGCAAGATCCTGGTCAATCAGCTCGAGGCGCAGGGCACCCGCGCGGCCTTCACGGTGCCCGGCGAGAGCTTCCTCGCCGCCCTCGACGGGCTGCACGATTCCAACCGCATCAAGACCGTGATCTGCCGCCAGGAGGGCGGGGCGTCGATGATGGCGGAGGCGTGGGGCAAGATCACCGGCGAGCCCGGCGTGTGCTTCGTCACGCGCGGGCCGGGGGCCGCCAACGCCATGAGCGGGCTGCACGTGGCGCAGCAGGATTCCACGCCCATGGTGCTGTTCGTGGGCATGCCGGCGCGCGACCACGAGGACCGCGAGGCGTTCCAGGAGATCGAGATCAAGCAGGTGTTCTCCTCGTACGTGAAGTGGGCGGCGGTGATCCGCCAGACGGAGCGCATCCCCGAGTACGTGAGCCGGGCGTTCCACACCGCGCGCTCGGGCCGGCCGGGACCCGTCGTGCTCGGGCTGCCGGAGGACATGCTGTCGGCCGAGGGGGAAGCCGTCGACGCCAAGCCCGCGCGGCTGCCGGAGGCGCAGCCGAGCGCGGCAGCCATGGCGGAGCTGCGTGAGCGGTTCGCGCGGGCTCAGCGTCCCTTGATGATCGTCGGCGGCCCCGGCTGGAGCCGTCGGGTGCAGGCGGCGATCGAGGCTTTCGCCGACCGCTTCGACCTGCCGGTGGCACCGGCATTCCGCTATCAGGACTACATCGACAACCGGCATCGCTGCCACGTCGGTTGCGCCGGTATCGGCGTCGACGCGGGGCTGGCCGCGGCCATCAAGGGCGCGGATCTCCTGGTCGTCATCGGAGCCCGCCTCGGCGAGATGACGACCAGTCAGTACACGCTGCTGGATATCCCCAATCCCAAGCCGTTCCTGGTGCACGTTCATCCCGCGCCCGACGAGCTCGGTTCGGTCTATCGCGCCGATCTGCCGATTGCCGTAAGCGCGGCGGCATTCGCCGAGGCGCTCTGTCGCATCGAGCCACCGGCGAGCATCCCCTGGTCCGGGATCAGAGCGGAGCTGCGCGCCGGCTACGAGAGGAGCCTGGAGCCCATCGCGCTGCCGGGCACGGTCAAGTTCGCCGAAGTCGTGCGCAGCGTCTCCAGGATGCTGCCGGAGGACGGCATCGTCGTCAACGGCGCCGGCAATTACGCGGCCTTCGTGCACCGTTACTTCGAGTACAAGGGCTATCGCACGCAGCTTGCGCCGACCTCGGGGTCGATGGGCTACGGGTTTCCGGCGGCGGTTGCCGCCAAGCTCGCGCATCCCGAGCGTCCCGTCGTCAACTTCCAGGGCGACGGCTGCTTCCTGATGACCGGGCAGGAGCTTGCCACTGCGGTGCAGTACGCCCTGCCGATTGTCACCATCGTCGCCAACAACGGCACCTACGGCACGATCCGAATGCACCAGGAGCGCGACTATCCCGGCCGCGTCATTGGCACCACGCTGATCAATCCGGACTTCGCGGCCTACGCGAAGAGCTTCGGCGCCGACGGCTTCACGATCACCGAGACGCGGGACTTCGATCTGGTGTTCGCCCAGGCGCTCGAGGCGCGCAAGCCTGTCGTCATCGACATCAAGCTCGACCCGGAGGCGATCTCCGTGCGCAAGACCCTCACCGAGATCCGCGAGCGGCGGTAGCCAAGACGCGAACAGCGAATAGGGAGTAGCGAATAGGAACGGCCCCCATTCGCTATTCGCTCATTCCGCGGGCACCGGTGCCGGAGCCACCGGCGCTGCCTCGGCCTCGGCGGGCCGGCGGAGCTGGCTGAGGAAGCTGTAGACCGTGGGCACGACGAACAGGGTCAGGAGCGTGCCGAAGCTCATGCCGCCGACGATGACCCAGCCGATCTGCTGGCGGCTCTCCGCGCCGGCGCCGCTGGCGATCGCCAGCGGCAGGGCGCCCAGCACCATGGCCCCGGTCGTCATCAGGATCGGGCGCAGCCGCAGACCCGCCGCCTCGATCACCGCCTCGACGCGGCTGCGGCCCTGCTCCTGCAGCTGGTTGGCGAACTCCACGATCAGGATGCCGTGCTTGGTGATGAGGCCGACCAGCGTGACCAGCCCGATCTGCGAGTAGACGTTGAGCGTGCCGCCCGTCAGCCACAGGGCGCCGAGCGCGCCGGCCATCGACAGGGGCACGGTGACCAGGATGATCAGCGGGTCGCGGAAGCTCTCGAACTGGGCGGCCAGCACCAGATAGATGAAGCCGAGCGCCAGCAGGAACACCAGCGCGAGGCTCTGGCCGGCGGCCCGGAACTCGCGGCTCTGGCCGTCGACATCGGTCAGCACCGTCTCCGGCAGCACCTCGCGCGCCGTCTTCTCCAGGAAGGCGAGGGCGTCGCCCAGCGCGTAGCCGGGGCCGATGTTGGCGGACAGCGTCACGGCGCGCAGCTGGTTGAAGCGCCGCAGCTCCTTGGGCGCCACCGCCTCCTTGACCTTGACGATGTTGGAGAGCTGGATCATCTGCCCCGTCGGTGAGCGCAGGAAGATGGTCGACAGCGTCTGCGGCGAGGCGCGGTCCCGGGTGGCGAGTTGCACGATCACGTCGTACTGCTCGCCGTTGAGCTCGAAGCGCGTCACCTGCCGGCCGCCGAGCAGCGTCTCCAGCGTGCGTCCCACCACGGTTACATCGAGGCCGAGATCGGCGACCTTGGCGCGATCCATGTCGACCCGGAGCTCGGGCATGTTGAGTTGCAGGTCGGTCTCCACGTCGGCGAGGCCGGGAAAATCGCGGATGCGCTCCAGCATCTTCTCGACGAGCTCCTGCAGCTGCTCGTAGGTGCCGGTCGTGGTCTGGATCACGAACTCGACGGGGCGCGAGGAGCCCTTGGCCCCGAACGACGCCGGATTGCTGGCGGACACCCTGGCGCCAGGAATACGCTGCAGCTTGGTCCGGAGCTCCCGGTTGACCTCCTGCTGCGAGCGGCTGCGCTTCTCCCAGTCGGCGAGGCGGCCGATGGCCCGGAAGCGCGATACCTCCGGGCTGCCGTTGATGACGAGGATCGACTCGATCTCGGGCACCTTGGCCAGGATCTCGCCCGCCTGGTCGCTGTAGCGCCGCGTGTAGGCGAGCGTGGCGCCCTCCGGGCCGGTGCCGCTCACCCGGATCAGGCCGCGGTCCTCGGTCGGGGCCAGCTCGTCCTTCAAAACCGCGAAGAAGATCGTACCCAGTGCCGCCACACCGCTGGCCACGAGCAGAACCTGCGAACGCCTTCTCAGCGTGGTCGTAAGAAGGCGCCGGTAGCCCTGTTCGAAGCTCGTGAAGCCGCGCTCGATCAGGTTGACGATGCGTCCCGGGCTCGGATTGTGCCTCAGGAGCCGGGAGCACATCATCGGCGTGAGCGTGAGCGCCACGAAGCCCGACACCACCACCGCACCCGCCAGCGCCAGGGCGAACTCCAGGAACAGGCGCCCGGTGCGGCCGGGCGCGAAGGCGATGGGCGCATAGACGGCCGCCAGCGTCAGCGTCATGGCGATGACGGCGAAGCCGATCTCTTTGGTGCCCTCGATCGCCGCCGGGATCGCCTTCATGCCGTGCTCGATGCGGCGGTGGATGTTCTCGAGCACGACGATGGCGTCGTCGACCACCAGGCCGATCGCCAGCACCATGGCGAGCAGGGTCAGCGTGTTGATGGTGAAGCCCATCGCCAGCAGCAGGGCGAAGGTGGTGACGAGCGAGATCGGGATGGTGACGATCGGGATCAGCGATGCGCGCAGCGAGCGCAGGAAGAAGACGATCACCAGCACCACGAGCAGGATGGCCTCGCCGATGGTGTGGTAGACGGCCCCGATGGAGCGGTCGATGAACACCGCGCTGTCGTTGCCGATGGTCACCGACAACCCCTCCGGCAGCGACTGGCCGATCTCCGGCAGCACCCTGCGCACGGCCTTGGAGACGTCGAGCGGGTTCGCCACCGCCTGCTTGACGATGCCAACACTGATGGCGGGCTTGCCGTTGTAGCGGCTGTCGCGGCGCTCGTCGGCGGCACCCAGCTCCACGCGCGCCACCTCGCCGAGCTTCACCTGGTGGCCGTCGGCGAGCTTGACGATGACGTTGCGGAACTGCTCGGGCGTGGTGAGGCCCGTGCGCGACAGCACGGAGAACTCGCGGTCGCGGCTCTCGATGCGTCCTGACGGCAGCTCCACGTTCTGCGCCTTGAGCGCGCTCTCCACGTCCTGGACCGTGAGATTGAAGGCCGCGAGGCGCTCGCGGTCGATCCAGATGCGCATGGCATAGCGGCGCTCGCCGTTGATCTCCACGTCGGCGACGCCGTTGAGGTTCTTCAGGCGGTCGAGCACGAAGCGGTCGACGTAGTCGGTGATCTCCAGCGCGTTCATGCGCTCCGAGGTGAACACCAGCTGGAGGATCGGCTCGGCGTCGGCCTCGACCCTGGCGATGGTCGGCTCCTGCACCTCGACCGGCAGGCGGCGGCGCACGCGGGCGACGCGGTCACGCACGTCGCTGGCGGCCACGTCGGGGTCCACGTCCGACCGGAAGCGCACGGTAATGCGGCTCTCCTCGGCCCGGCTGTTCGACACGAGCACGTCGATGCCGGCGATGCCGGCGATCGAGCCCTCCAGCACCTGGGTGATCTGGCTCTCGACGATGGAGGCCGAAGCGCCCGGATAGCTGGTCTTCACCGAGACCACGGGCTCGTCGACGTTGGGGTACTCGCGCACCGTCAGGCGGCTGTAGGACACGATCCCCAGGAGCAGGAGCACGAGGCTCAGCACCGTGGAGAAGACGGGCCGGCGGATGCAGAACTCGAACAGGCTCATGTGCCGTCTTTCTCGGCGGCCTTCTTCGCGGCCGGCTCGGGTGTGCCGTCGACCACGTCGACAGCGTCTCCGGTGCGCAGCTTGAGCTGGCCCGCGGTCACGACCAGCGTGTTGGGGGACAGGCCTTCGAGTATCTCGACCTCGGCGCCGCGGCGCTCGCCGAGCTTCACTTTCACCTCGACCACCTTGCCGTGATCGATGCGGAACACGAAATTCTCGCCGCTGCGCGGCACCAGCGCGCTTTCCGGCGCCAGCACGACCTCGCGCGTCCGCTTGCCCTTGACGAGCACCCTGGCGAACAGGCCTGGCCGCAGCAGGAGGTCCTTGTTCTCCAGCTTCGCCCTGAGCGCCAGCGCGCGGCCGTTCACGTCGACCTGCGGATCGATGGCGTAGATTTCGCCCGTGAAGGTCTGGTCGGGATGCGCATCGACGATGACGTCGACGGTCTGGCCGATCGCGACCGACGGCAGAAACAGCTCCGGCAGCTTGAAGTCCACCTTGAGCACGTCGATCTTCTCCAGATTGACGATGGTGGTGCCGATGCCGATGTAGCTGCCGGGAGAGACCTTGCGCAGCCCGACGCGGCCCGGGAACGGCGCCTTGATCACATGCTTGGAGAGGCGCACGCGCTGCAGCTCGTAGGTGGCGCGCGCCGTCTCCAGGTTGGATTCGGCCTTGTCGAGCGCGGTCATGGTGGCGAACTGGCTGCCGGAGAGCTTCTTGGTCCGGTCGTACTCCGCCTGGCCGAAATCGAAGCGCGCCTTGGCGGCGGCGAGCTCGGCCTGCGCCAGGTCGTCGTCGAGCTTGATGAGCACGTCGCCCGCCGCGACGCTCGCACCTTCCGTGAAGGCGATCTCCTCGATGCGCCCGCCGATCTCCGAGGAGATCAGCACCGATTCGTCCGAGCGCAGGCTGCCGATGGCGCGGATGTCGGTGGTCGTCACGGCGGCGCGCGCCATGGCGGCCTCCACGGCGATGGCGCGCTCCGAGGAGCGTTTCTTGCCCCCCTTCTCGGCCTGTCCCTTGGCGTGCTGGGCGGTGGACTTCGTGGATGGGCTCGTCATGGCCCGCACGCCGACCCATCCCACGATCGCGACGGCGGCAACGAGCGCGGCGGCCAGCACCAATTGTTTGGGTTCGGGTCGCATGCAATTGGCTCCGTCTTCCCTCGTTCCCTCGACGCACGCCGGCTTCGGCGGCAAAAGTTGACACTAGAGCATCGTTAATACGCTGGTGCATATCAAATCCGTCGCTCCGGCCCGGTTCCAGGGGCAAGCGGAGTCAGCGGATTGCGCGGTTGCGATACTACAGGCGCGCAAAGATACGGGCCGGGCGGGCGCCCGTTTCGAGGTAGCGGCCGTTCGGGAATCCGTTGCAATTGCAGGGGCAGATTTCCACATGGAACGCGGCGAGCGATATGCGCGGCATGGCTTCGAGCGAGCTCATCCGTCGGCTCTACGGCGAGTACAAGGACCTGCGCGAACG
>Ga0075421_100005370_pt1 | contig 15481 bp, 12 predicted proteins | sample SoiMetdeltSBSDD5_FD_75292 | JGI IMG/M metagenome (GOLD analysis project Ga0075421, IMG submission 75292) | Bulk soil microbial communities from a Populus tree surrounding site in Tennessee, USA - Soil MetaG P. deltoides SBSDD5 | ecosystem: Environmental > Terrestrial > Soil > Tree plantation...
GAGTACTGCGACTTGCCGTTCAGCATGTCGAAGGCGACGCTGCCCTGGGTGCGCTCCTCCTTGTACGGGCTCGCGGTCGTGACGACGTCGATCGAGGCGCTCGAGACCATGTCGACGTAGTAATTGGCCGTCACGCCGTACTTCTCGGCGAACTTCTTCCGCACCAGCAGCGACGGGCCGTCGATCGTCACGCCGCCGCCGTCGTAGCGGTGGTAGAGGACGTCGGCCCGGTCGTCGGGCAGCACGCCCGCGTGGACAGGTACGCTGGCGGCAAGCAGGAACAGCGGCAGTGCGATGCGGGCGCGAATCATCACCGACGGGTCCTTTTGCTCAGTTGCAGCCGCAGCCGCCGCCATGGCTGCCGACCGCGCCGCGGGCGCCTTCGCGCGCCTCGAACACGTGGTTGATGTACGCGCTGGAGACCGGATCGCGATCGAGCGCCATGATCGGGTCGGCGAAGTTCTGGCGCTCGTAGGGCTTGACCCAGGGCTCGACGCTGCTGCAGCCGGCGGCGGCGAGCAGCGCGAGGATGCAGAGGAAGCGCGCAGCGGTCTTCATGATCACTCCTTCACCAGCCCGCGTACTAGATCCGCATAGACGGCCTCGTCGCCCGGCTTGTAGCCGCGGTGCACGTGCCGCACGCGGCCCTCGCGGTCGATCAGCACCGAGCTCGGCATCGCCTCGACGCCGAAGCTCGAGCTCACCTCGCTCTTGCGGTCGAACAGGATCGGGAAGCTCACCGGCATCCCCTTGAGCCAGTTCTGCGCCGCCACGCTGTCGGGCTCGACGTTTACCCCGAGCATCGTGAAACCGAGCGGCTCGTACTTGGCGTGGATCTGCTGCAGGAGCGGCATTTCCTGCCGGCACGGACCGCACCAGGTGGCCCAGAAGTTGATCATTACCACCTGCCCCTTGAGCTCACTCAGGCGGACTTCGCCGCCGTCGCGGGAGGGCAGGGCGAAGTCCGGCGCCGCTGGCGCCGGGCCGGTCGCGTTCGAGGTACCCGCGATCAGCGCGAACAGCAGGGTCGGGATCAGCGTGCGTGCGGATCGCATCGTGGTGCTCCGGGTGGTCAGAAGAATGCGGTCAGCCCGAGGCTGACCTGCAGGTTCTGCGTCAGCTTCTTCGAGCCGAGCAGGTCGCTCTCGAACATCTGGTCGCGCACGCCGAGGTGCGCGGCGATCGAATCGGTGACCAGCAGTCTCAAGCCCGCGCCGGCGATCAGCGTGAAGTTGTCGTCGCCGGCAAAGCGCGTGCTGCCGGCCCCCAGCGAGAGATACACCGAGCTCGGCATCGCCCGCCGTCCGCCGAGGAACACCTCGCCGGGAAGCACGTTCCAGCCGACCGACAGGTCGTAATAGGTGAACTCGCGCTCGCTGTCGGTCAGCAGCTCGACGGAGCCGCTCAGGTCCTCGTAGCTGGTGCGCCCGGCTTTCGCCGTGCCGACCGTCGCTTCGGCGAACAGGTCCTCGTTGAAGTGATACGCGGCGCGGGCGCCATAGGTCATGCTGCTGCCGAAGTCCTCGATGGCGATGGTGCCCACGAAGGCTCCGGCCTCGAAGTTCTCGGCATCGATGCGCGGCGCCTTGACGTTGCGCCGGTCGATCTGCGGCTCGACGACCTGGGGCGTCGCGCTGGCGTCGCCGACGGGCGCCTCCGCCGCCGCGACCTGCGACCAGAGCGCGCAGGCGAGCGAGGAGAGGCTCAGAAGAAGTATGTGAAGCCCACGGTCCATTCGTCGATCTCCTCGTTATCGTCGCGGCTCGTGAGCACCACGAACTTGCGGTATTCGGCCTGCAGCAAGAAACGGTTGGTCAGATAGCCGCGCAACCCGAGGCCTGAATAGGCTGCCGGGTCGGTGCGGTCCTCGGACTGCACGATGGTGGCCTTCGGCGAGATCTGTACGATTCCGCCACCAAGCGAGACGAACGGCGAGATGCGCCACTGCGGCATGAAGGCGTGCAGCAGGCCCGCGGTTCCCATCAGGCCGTTCGAGTAGCCGCCGAGCAGGTGGGTCACGTCGAGTCGCGCGTGCAGCGATTGCGTGAGCGCGTAGGAGCCCGTAACCGACACGATGTTTGCGCCACCGAAATCCCCGGTCACGAGGCCGATCTCCCAGCGGTGCTCGAGCCGCGATTCGGGAGCGGGTCCCGCGAGCTTCACCTGTTCGCCCTGCGGCGTCAGCGTGCGTTCGAGCTGCGAGCGATGGACCCAGCCCTCGCGACCGCGATCCGATCGGACCTTGATCCAGTCGGTGCGCCGTCGCAGCAGGCTGACTTCCTCGCCGCGATCGACCACATAAAAGATCGGATAGCCGCGGCCCGGTCCTGTGCGGAATTCGAGATACGGATCCTGCACGACGACCTGCTCCGCATCCGCAGCCGCCCTCGCCGGCACCGACGCCAGGGCTGTGAACATAAGCAACGCGGACAGCAGGCATCGGAGCATCGGTCAATCGAGCGGTGCGGCGAAGGGATCGTTGAAATATTGCGCACCAAGGTCGAGCCATTCTGAGACGAGCTTCAACTCGGCGGCGGTCAACCGGCCCGAATGAGTACCGCCGGGGGCGAAAAGCGTGAAGAAGCGCACAGAGTCCTCGGCCCGGCCCGCGAGCATCACCGGCTCGGGCTGCCCCTCATCGGTCGCGAGCAGCTCGCGATAGGCATTGAAGTGCTCGGGCTCGGCGGCGGAGGCGCCGTCGGCGAGGTCGAGGCCCGCGGCCGCTGCCGCTCCCGCATGACAGGTCGTGCAGGTGTCGTCCGCCAGCACCGTGACGCCGTCGGCGGCGAACGTGATCCGCGGCTTGCTCCAGAGCGGATGAATGTGCTGCTCGTAATGGATCGTGCCACGGCATCCGGCGCGCCAGCCCGTCATGCAGTCCGCCGTCGTCGGCGCCGGCGTCTGCAGATCGGCGTAGCGCCACGTAAAGCTCGGGTCGGGCGCGCGATTCGCCGCAACGGGATCGGTCCAGACGTCCTCGAACATGATGTCGAGACGCGGCACGAGCGCCGCGCAGTCGGTCTGGCAGCTGATGCGTGCGCGCACCTCCGCCATCGTCTCGCCGACGTCCGCAAAGAACGCCGGGTTGGTGTTCGGAAACGGCTGGCCGGTGGTCGTCGCGCCGTCGTTGACCGCGTCGAAGAGATCCGACCGGCCATGCGAGAGTCCGCTGCCCGGATCGTGACAACCGTTGCAGCGCAGTTCCTCGCCCGGGCGGACCTGCAGCCAGTTGTTGTGGCGCGGACCGATACGGCGACCGTTGGCGTCGAGCACCGTGATCGCAAACGGGACGTTGGCGGGTACCTTGGTCCGGACCGAGCCGTCCGGCTCGACCATGACGTAGCCGAGAAGCTCGCGCATTCCAAATGCGGCGGTCACGCCGAACGCGCTGCCAGTGAAGTCGCGCACGTCCTCGTCCGGCAGGCTGACGGCTTTCTCGATGCGCAGGAAGCGCGCCGGCCGCTCGGCCGCCGTCGTCACCGCGGGGTTCGCCAGTGCGGCAATCCCGGCGGGCGCGATGTCGGCACCATCGAAGTCGTAGACGCTGCGTATGTCCAGGATGCCCACGCCCTCGGTCGCGAGCTCGGCGTCGAAGTCGAGGCCTGCGACCCGATCGAGCAGCACCGGCGGCGGCGTGACCGGCTGCAGCGCCACGGCGTCGGTGTAGACCCAGCCCTCGGTCGGTGCGACGACCGGCTGCTGCGTCTCGTCGCGCGGGTCGTACATCCAGATGCCGTACAGCGGCGGGGCGGCCGGGAGCATGCCGGCCTCGAGCAGCTCCTCGGTGCAGGGCACGATCTGCTCGCCGTCGAGCAGACGGCACTGGTTCCAGCTCACCAGCAGACGACCCGTGCCATCACGCACGGGAAACGCGGAGCTGTAACGGCCGCCAGGCGACGGGCCGGCGATTGTGACGACCTCGTTCGGAGTAGCTGGCTGCTGCGCGGGACCCGAGAGCACGCCCGTATTCGCCAGGTTCGCCTGCGTGTCCTCGACGTAGTTGACCGTGTCGATCGCGAGCAGCTCTCCGCCGAAATCCTCCACGCTGAACGGCTGCGCTCGCACCAGGACCTGGCCGTTGAGCAGCGGCCGGGGATCGAGAAAATGCACCTCCGAGCCGTTGGTGCCGGTCATGTGACTCTGCGCGCCGTAGAGCAGCTCGAGCCCGGTGCCGTCGGGCCGCACCGCGTAGAGATGAATCTCACTCTGCGGGCCGGCGTTGTCCCAGCGACTGAAGACGATCCGCCCGTCGTCGAGCACGGCGGGATCGAGATCGTGGCTCTGGTTGAAGGAGATCTGGTGGATGTCGCTGCCGTCGGCATCCATCACGTGCAGCACGAAAGCCGGCTCCCGGCGGTCCTCGTCCTGCGCTTCGAACTGCGGCTTGCCCTCGTCGAGCAGGATCGCGCGTGACTGACGCTGGCGCGTGGACGCAAACACGATGCGCCCGTCGGGCAGGTAGTGTGGAGCGACGTCGTCGCCTTCCTCGGCAATGATGTCCGAAGGAATCACGCGTCGCAGCTCACGCGCAGGAAGGTCGTATTCCCAGATGTTCCAGGTCGGCTGGTCCTCCTCGTCGGCGCCCTCGATCAGCGGCTCGTGCATCGCGAACACGACCTTGGTGCCGTCGTAGGACGGCTCGACGTCTCGGACGTCGCCGAGGCCACCGGTGGTCTCGCCGGTAACGTTGATCTCCGTTGACGACGGCGAGGCGCGATCGCGGATGAAGAGGTCACCGCCTTCGTTGAATTCGAGCAGCTGACGTGCGTCCGGCTGCATGCCCATCTCGGGCACGGGTCGCTTGACGTATGCGACCGCGAAGTCGAGCACGACCGGGTCGGGTCCCTGACTGCCGCCGGGCGTTTCGCCACCGCCGCTGGTGCAGGCGGCGAGCGCAAGCAGCGTCGACACGAGCGCGCCCGTGGACCAGAGCCGTCCATCGCGGTCGCGGGCGATTGCGTCCATCGGCGTTCCTCGACGAATACCAGTTCGCGGCGCGCAGCGCGCCGCACACGGCACTGTCCCTCATACGCATTGCGCGGACCACGTGTCGCGTCCGGTTGTGTGAGACGGCTCTCATAACCCTGCGTTGCCGACGGCGCGTGTTTTGTGTGAGCGCGCTCGCAGATCAGACGATGGCGCTTGGCGAAGCGCGTGCACACCTACACCCTGCGTGCCGTTGATCCTAGCCGTGGCCGGGACGGCCCGGCGGCGTGGAGCGAGACCGGGCCGCGGCGATGCGCGGCCGGAGGAAGTGGCGACTGGAGATCGATCCATGCTGATGCAGCGGTTGGAAAAACATGGACGAATAGGCGCGCGGCAGGCATCCGAGCCGCGCGGCCGCATGCGCTCGCTCTGCGGGCTCGCGCTGATCGCCGCTGCGACGCTGGTCAGCGCCTCGATCGCCCAGGCCGGCGATCGCGAACAGGCCCGACGGATTCACGACCGGCTGGCCGGCGTACCCCCGACCGACGCCGTGCTCGATCTAATGACCGCGGACGTCGCGGGCGGCAACCCGATCGCGGCAGCCAACCGGGCCATGGAGAACCGGTCCTTCTACGACGTCACGCTCAAGAACTTCGCGATGCCGTGGACGAACCGCGACCAGACGGTGTTTGCGCCGCTGAACGACTACGTGGCGACCGTGATCGGGATGGTCCGTGACGACATCCCGTTCAACCAGGTGCTCTACGAGGACATCCTCTACACGGGACGCAGCGGGCTCGGCCTGCCGGCCTATTCGCCCGCGAACAACGACCACTACGCCGCGCTCGAGCGCGGCTTCAATCTCAAGGACGCGCTGACTCGCACCACTCAGTCGGCCGCGAGCGGGCTGCCCCCCGACGCCACCGCCGGCGTGATCACGACGCGCGCCGCGGCCCAGGCCTTCTTCGTCGCGGGCACCAACCGCGCGATGTTCCGGTTCACCCTGCTGAACCACCTGTGCCGCGACATGGAGCAGGTGCACGACACCACGCGACCGCCCGATCGCATCCGCCAGGACGTGAGCCGCAGCCCCGGCGGCGACAGCCGCGTGTTCCTCAACGCCTGCATCGGCTGCCACAGCGGCATGGATCCGATGGCGCAGGCCTTTGCCTACTACGACTGGGACGAGACGGCGGGGCGCATCGTGTACACGCCCGGCGTGGTCCGTCCGAAGTACTTCAACAACGACACCACATTCGCGCCGGGCTTCATCACGCCGGATGACCGGTGGAACAACTACTGGCGTCACGGCCAGAACAGCCTGCTCAACTGGGACGACGCGCTGCCGGGCAGCGGACAGGGCGCCAAGTCGCTCGGGCGAGAGCTCGCTGGCAGCGACGCCTTCGCGCGCTGCCAGGTGGAGAAGGTGTTCCGTAACGTCTGCTTCCGGCCGCCGAGCGATGAAGAGGACCGCGACCAGGTGACCGCGATGACGACGTCATTCAAGGCGAACGGGTACCGGCTCAAGCGAGTGTTCGCCGAGACCGCGAGCTACTGCAAGGGTGACTAGGAGCCGAGCCATGGATCGACCCCGAATGTCGGCTCTGTACCGGTTCCTCGCGAGCGGTCTGCTGGTCGCGCTCGGCGCCTGCGGCGGTGGCGCCGACACCGTGCAGAACTCCGGAGGACCCGGCGGCGCGCCCGCGACCTACACGGGTCCGCCTCCGGCCACCGCCGACGTCCAGGCGTTCAAGATCAACGTCTGGGACAACCTCAAGGCCAGCAACCGCTGCGGGCAGTGTCACGTCGCGGGCGGGCAGACGCCGCAGTTCGTGCGGCAGGACGACGTCAACCTCGCTTACGAGGCAGCCAACACGGTCGTCACGCTCTCCTCACCGCAGGACTCGCAGATGGTCCTCAAGGTCGGCGGCGGCCACAACTGCTGGCTGGCGAGCAACGAGGCCTGCGCCGATATCCTGACGACCTGGATCTCGAACTGGGCGGGCGCGATTGCCAACGGCGGCAGCACGGTGGTGCTCGAAGCGCCGCCGATCAAGGACCCCGGCGCAAGCAAGAGCTTCCCGGCGGACGCGGCGCTCTTCCAGAGCACCGTGTATCCGATCGTCGAGGAGTACTGCCAGCGGTGCCATGCGCCGTCCGCGCCGAACGCGCAGTCGCCGTACTTCGCCTCGGAGGACGTACCGGAGGCCTACGGCGCCGCGAAGACCAAGATCAACCTTGACCAGCCTGCGCTTTCGCGGCTGGTCGTCCGCCTGCGAAACGAGTTCCACAACTGCTGGAGCGACTGCGCCGCCAACGCCAATACGATGCAGGCGGCCATCCAGAGCTTCGCCAACCAGGTCCCGGTGACGCAGATCGATGCCTCGCTGGTCCTGTCGAAGGCGCTCAGCCTATACGAGGGCACGGTCGCGAGCGGCGGCAACCGGTACAACGGCAACGTCATCGGCATGTGGGAATTCAAGACCGGCTCAGGCACCGTCGCCTACGACACGAGCGGTGTCGAGCCCGCGATCGACCTCGCGCTGTCGGGTGACGTGACCTGGGTCGGCGGCTGGGGCATCAACGTCCGGAGCGGTAAGGCGCAGGGCACGACCATCGCGAGCAAGAAGCTGCACGACCTGATCAAGGCCACCGGTGAGTACACCGTCGAGGCTTGGGTCGCGCCCGGCAACGTCGCGCAGGAGGAATCGCGCATCGTGTCGTACTCGGGCGGCGTGATGGCGCGCAACTTCATGCTCGGCCAGACGCTCTACAGCTACGACTTCCACAACCGCTCCAGCAACTCCGACCAGAACGGCGAACCGAAGCTCATGACGTCCGCCGACGACGAGGATCTGCAGGCGACGCTGCAGCACGTGGTCGCGACCTACGATCCGGTGAACGGCCGACGCATCTACGTCAACGGCGAGTTCACCGACGATATCGATCCGGTCGCCGGCGGCACCCTCGGCGACTGGGACGACACCTTCGCACTCGTGCTCGGCAACGAGGTGTCGGGCGACCGGCAGTTCCAGGGCGTGTTCCGCATGGTCGCGATCTACAACCGCGCGATCACGCCTGCGCAGATCACGCAGAACTTCCAGGCCGGCGTCGGCGAAAAGTTCTACCTGCTGTTCTCGGTGAGCCACCTGGTCGCGATGCCGCAGGCCTACGTGATGTTCGAGGTGAGCCAGCTCGACAGCTACGGCTACCTCTTCAACAAGCCGACCTTCATCAGCCTCGACGCGGCGGCCCGGCCGGGCAGCATCCCGGTGGCTGGCATCCGCATCGGCGTGAACGGTGCCGAGGCGGCGGTCGGTCAGGCCTATCGCACGCTCGACACCGTGGTCAACGACTCGAATTACGGCCCGGGCGGGCAGCGTCTGTCCTCGATCGGCACGGTGATCGCGCTCGAGAAGGGACCGGAGTCGGACGAGTTCTTCCTGACTTTCGACGTGCTCGGCAGCCACAACAATGTGCGCACTGATCCCGTGCCGCTCACGCCCGCGCCGCCACCCGAACTGCAGCGAGCCCCGGACGTCGGCATGCGGGTGTTCGACGAGATCAACGCGACCATGTCGCAGCTCACCGGCATCAGCACGCAGAGCCCGGGTGTCGCCTCGACCTACGACACGGTGAAGCAGAGCCTGCCGACTGTGGAAACCATCGACACCTTCGTGTCGGCGCACCCGGTCGCCATCGCGCAGCTCGCGATCCAGTACTGCGACGCGCTGGTCGAGGACGCCGGCAAGCGCGCGGCGTACTTCCCCGGGTTCAACTTCGCCGCGGCGCCCGCCACCGCGTTCAACGCGTCGGGGCGTGCGATCGTGCTCGACGCGCTGCTCGGCCGGATGGTCGACCCGGCGCTCGCGACCGATCCGGCCGTCGCTGACGTCCGCGCCGAGATCGATTCGCTGATAACGCGCCTCGTGCCCGGCGGGACGACCGCCGCGCGCACCGAGACCATCGTGAAGGCCAGCTGCGCCGCGCTCCTCGGCAGCGCGGTCACGCTCGTCCAGTGAAGCCGGCGAAAACGCTTCGGAGATTCACGCAATGATCATCCGCAAGGCAATACCCCGACAGCTTCGCCACGGCGAGCCGATACGGCACGTCGATGCGCACAAGCGTCCGGTGACGCGCCGCGATTTCCTGGCGCAGGGCTTCCTCGCCGGCAGCGCGACGGTCGTCGCCCCGACAATATTCAGCCTGTTCGCGAATCCGGGCCGGGCGATGGCGGACCTCTCGCCCGACCTGCTGGCGCTCAAGACCAGCTGTGGGCTCGACGCGCTCGGCGCACGCAAGATCCCCTTCATCTGCATCGATCTGGCGGGCGGCGCCAATATGGCGGGCTCCAACGTGCTGATCGGCGGGCCCGGCGGTCAGCTCGATTTCCTGACGACCGCGGGTTACGGAAAGCTGGGGCTGCCGGGCGACATGATCCCGCCGCTCGTCAACCCCGTGACCAACACGAGCTTCACCGATACGCGGCTCGGGCTGGCGTTTCACTCGGACAGCGCGTTTCTGCGCGGGATCATGGACCGGATCGCGCCGGCAACCGCGGCGAGCATCAACGGCGCGGTGATCGCGGCACGGTCCGAGAACGACACCGGCAACAACCCGCACAACCCGATGTACGGCATCAATCGTGCCGGCGCCAACGGCGAGCTGCTGACGCTGATCGGCTCGCGCGCCTCGGACTCGGGCGGCAACTCGATGGCGCCCGCGGGGATGATCGACCTGTCGGTACGACCGACCAAGATCGACCGCGCAAGCGACGTGCGCGGCCTGGTGGACACCGGTCAGCTCGTCGGGCTGCTCGGCGAAGCGGACACCGTCGCGGTCCTGGAATCGGTTCAGCGGATCAGCGCCCGCAAGATCCAGCAGGTCGACCCCAAGCAACCGTGGCCGGATCCCAAGAAGGCGCCTGTCACACGCGACGAGGTCATCCGCGACCTGGTGAGCTGCGGTTACCTCAAGGCCGCCGACACCATCGATCGGTTCGGCAATCCGAGCAGCCTCGACCCGGACCAGGACCCCGATATAGTCGGTCCGGGCGGCATCTTCACGCAGGCCGAGTACGACTCGGACGACGAGTTCCGCAAGACGGCCGCCGTGATGAAGATGGTGATCTCGGGATACGCCGGTGCCGGCACCATCGAGATGGGTGGCTACGACTATCACGGCCAGGGACGCTCAACCGGCGAGGTACGCGACTTCCGCGCGGGCCGGTGCATGGGCGCCTGCCTCGAGTACGCGGCGCGGCGCGGCGTGCCGTTGATGCTGTACGTGTTCTCGGACGGGTCGCTATCGGCGGACGGGCAGGTGGACAACACCGCCGACGGCCGCGGCAAGTTCATGTGGTCGAGCGACAACCAGTCGACGGCCGCCTCGTTCTTCCTGGTGTACAACCCCGGTGGCCGACCGACGCTGCTCGACACGGGCGCTGCAGGCGCCCCGCGACACCAGCAGATCGGCTACTTTCGCGCCGCTGACGCATCGGTCGAGACGGCGTCCAGCCCCGCGGCCAACAACGTCAACCTGCTGGTCGAGACCGTCGTGCTCAACTACATGGCGCTGCATGGCGAGCACGCCCAGTTCGGCGGCAAATTCCCCGGTAACGGTCTGGGCTCCGCGGCGCTCCAGGAGAGCCTGATCGCGTTCAACCAGATCGTCGCGGGCACCATCGCCTAGCACCGGCCTGCGAGCGCGGGGACGGGAATGGCGACCGCACCCGGCGCGAGTATTGCGCGTGCTAACGTGCCGGACGGGGACCGTCACGTGCACGACCGCCACGAACTCACCGAGCTGCTTCGTTGCCCGACTTGCTCGTCCGGCGCACTCGTGCGCGAGACGGCAGGCTGGCACTGCCGCAGTTGCACGGCGCAGTTCCCGGAGCTCGACGGCGTTCCATGGTTGTTCGCGGCGCCGGAGGAGGCTCGCGCGGAGTGGCGCCAACGACTGCACGCGCTCTCCGCGGAGATCGCGCACGAAGCAGCAGGCTTTCGCTCGGCGCTCGAGCGCCCGGGTCTCGATGTCCGCGCACGCAATCGCCTGAAGCTGCAGTCCGGCGCGCTCGAGGATCATGCGCGGCGGCTCGCGGCCCTGCTCGCGCCACTCGGCGCCGCGGCGCCGGCTACCCCGGAGCTGTACCGCGCATTGGGCACCCGGATTCCGGGGACGCAGGGCCTGGCCTCGTACTACGTCAACCTCCATCGCGACTGGGCATGGGGCGAGTCGGAGAACGACGCGGCGCTCGGCGCCGTGCTCGACGTCCTGCAGGGTTGCGCGGCGCGACGGGTCCTCGTGCTTGGTGCCGGTGGCGGCCGGCTTGCATACGACCTCGCGCGGCGCACGGGGCCGCGGCTCCTGGTCGCGCTCGACATCAATCCCCTCAACGCCTTCGTGGCGCGGCGGATCTTCGCCGGCGAAGAGGTATCGATGTACGAGTTTCCGATCGCGCCACGCGACGCGGAAAGCCACGCGATCCTGCGCCGTCTCGCCGCGCCCGAAAGGGTCGACGTCCAGATCGAAGTCGTGCTCGCGGATGCGTCGCGGGCGCCCTTTGCGCCCGGAAGCTTCGATCTCGTGGTCACTCCCTGGCTTATCGACATACTCGAGGAGGACCTGGCTGGATTCGTGCCGCGCATCAACGCATTGCTCGAGCCCGGCGGTCGCTGGGTGAATACGGGCTCGCTCGTGTTCGCGCAGTCCGATCCGGCGCTCAGGTACACGCTGGACGAGGTGCTGGCAATCGCGGAGCACGCCGGATTCTCGCGTCCGACCGCCGACGAGCGGCGCATCCCATACATGTGCTCGCCCGTGAGCCGCCACGCGCGCACGGAATCCATCGTGTCCTTCTCTGCCGTCAAGGAGTGCGAGGTCGACGTCCCGGCACACTCCTCGCTGCCGGAGTGGCTCGCCGATCCGCGCGCACCGGTTCCCGCGCTGCAGGAGTTCCAGAGCGCGGCCCTGTCGATGCGTATCTACGGCTATCTTGCGTCGCTGATCGACGGACAGCGATCGATCGCGGACATGGCACGCGTGCTGGCAGACGAGCGGTTGATGACCGCCGCGGATGCGCTGCCGGCAGTGCGGGGATTCGTGCGGCGGCTGTGGGAGGAGTCGCGGCTGCGCACGCGGTTCTGAGCCTGTGGTCGTCTGTGACGCAGGTCCGTCTGGGAGACGCGCAACGTCCGGTTCGTTGACAGCGCAATGCGCGGCACCGGACGATTCGGTTTCGACTGTAAAAGGGCAAACCCGTCGAAAGACGGGGACGCAAAGCCACCGGTCTTCGGGTAGGACCCATGACAGCGGGGTTGCCAGGATGGAACGTACTACAAGACCTGACGAATCCCAGCCGACCCGGCCGAGCGCGGGTCTGCCGGCATGGTTGCACGTAGCCGCGCTCGCGGCTGCCGTGCTGGCGGGCATCATCGCGTTTCCGCTCGTTTCGCACGGAGCACCGGCTCCCGGTGCCGTGGCACCCGACTTTGCCCTCAAGGACGTGAACGGAGCGAATCAGCGTCTGTCGGAGTTTCGCGGCGACATCGTGGTGCTGACGTTCTGGGCGAGCTGGTGCGGACCGTGCCGCGAGACGCTCGCCGATCTGGACGGGATCGATGCTGCCGCGTCCGGGGGTCCCGTCGTGATTTCCGTGAACATCGAAGGAGACGCCGAGCGCGCGCGCTCGGTCGCACGCTCACTCGGGATCAGCCACGCGACCTTGCTCGACGACCGACAGGTGGTCGGCCGACTGTACGACGTCTCGCACCTGCCGCTCACGCTGCTGCTCGATCGCGACGGCGTGGTGCGCGGCACCTGGTCGCGCGACCGCGTCCCGCCCAAGGAGCTGCTCGCAGACATCAGGGAGCTGCAACAGCAATGATTCGCCGCCTCATTCCCGCTGCGCTACGCAGCATCAATCTCGTCATCGCACTGCTGATTCTCGCGATCTGGGCGGGGATCGCGCTCGCCGCCGAGACGGCGCCCGGAGCCGACAGCGTCGACCTCGACGTGCAGACGCTCAAGAAGGAACTCGTCGGTCTGAACAAGGACCTGTTCAAGCTGGAGGAGGAACTGCTGTACCCGGCCAGCACGCAGGTCGCGGTCTTCCTGTCGGTCGACGTGGGCACGTTCTTCGCGCTCGACTCGGTGACGCTCAAGGTCGACGACAAGGAGGTCACGAACTACCTCTACACGGACCGCGAGGTGCAGGCGCTGCACCGCGGCGGCGTCCAGAGGCTGTTTCTCGGCAATCTCAAGGCCGGTGAGCACGAGCTGATCGCGCTCTTCACCGGCAAAGGACCGCACGAACGCGACTATCGGCGTGGCACGACGCTCAGGATCGACAAGGGCGTGGGTGCGAGCTACGTCGAGCTCAAGATCAGCGACCGGGTCGCATCGCTGCAGCCCGAGTTCGTCGTCAAGGTGTGGGAGTAGCGCGGCCCGTCGGCCGCGCGGATCCGCCACCGACGACGCCCATGCGAGCGACAGCGGCAACGGCGCTGGCGATGTGCTGCGTGGCCCTGGGTCAAGCGCAGCCAGCGGTCGCAAAGGACGCGTCGCGTCGCGAGATCCGCGACCTGCACTACGGCGACGTGCTGTTCCAGTTCTACCAGGACGACTACTTCGACGCGATCGTGCGTCTCGAAGCCGCGCGCGACTTCGGCCGGCTGCCCAACCACGCGGCGGAGGCCGAGCTGCTGGCAGGCGGCATGTACCTGTCGCTCGGTCTGCACCAGGAAGCCGATCTCATCTTCAACCGGCTGCTCGCCGGCAGCGTCGACCGCGCGGTAGCGGATCGCGCGTTCTTCTACCTGGCGAGGATCGGCTACCAGCGCGGCCACTACGAGCAGGCGGCGCGCAATCTCGCGCGGATCGGCGCGCCACTCCCGGGCGAGCTCGAGCCCGAGCGGCGTCTGCTCGAGTCGAACGTGTTGATGGCACTCGGACGATACGCCGATGCGGCGGCGTCGCTTCGCGCCTGGGACGACGAGTCATCGTGGGCGGCCTACGCCCGGTTCAACCTGGGCGTCGCGCTCGTGCGATCGGGGGACGCCGCGCAGGGGCGGATGCTGCTCGAATCCGTCGGTAATACGCCTGCGGTGTCGGAGGAGCAGCGCTCCCTCAAGGATCGCGCCAATCTGGCGCTCGGCTACGCATTGCTGCAGGAGCGCTCGGGAGAGGCGGCTGCGGCGGCGTTGAGCCGCGTGCGGCTCGACGGTCCGTTCACCAACCGGGCGCTGCTCGGGCTTGGCTGGGCTGAGACCGACGCGCAACGCCCCGAGCGGGCGCTGGTGCCCTGGCTCGCGCTACGCGACCGTCCGCTGCTCGATTCGGCGGTGCAGGAGTCGCTGCTCGCCGTTCCCTACGCGTACTCGCGGCTGGCCTCGAACGGGCAGGCCGCTCAGCACTACCGGCAGGCCGTGCAGTCCTACGTGCGGGAGAGCGGCCGCATCGACGAGTCGATCGCCGCGATCCAGCGCGGAGGGTTTCTCGACGCGATCCTCGCGGCGAGCCCGCGTGGCGACGACGTCGGCTGGTTCTGGCAGTTGAAGCAGGTCCCGGACGCGCCGCACACGCGCTACCTCTACCACCTGCTCGCGTCGCACGAATTCCAGGAAGGCCTCAAGAACTATCGCGACCTTCGCATCATGCAGGTCAACCTCGACCGCTGGCGGGATTCGCTCGACTCGTTCGACGACATGATCGCCGCGCGAGAGCGCGCCAGGGCAGCGCGCGAGCCACGGAAGGCCAACATGCTGGCCCACACCGACGTGGAGGCCTACGCGCAGCGACACGCCGCGCTGGCGGCGCGCACGACTGCGATCGAGGGGTCCCGCGACGTCGCCGCGCTCGCAGCAGGCGACCAGTCTCGCCAGTGGCGGTCGCTGCAGGAGATCGAGCGCCGGGTGGCCGCTATTCCGGCCGGTCCGCAGCGGGACGCACTGGTCGAGCGCGCCCGGATGCTCCGCGGTGCGCTCCTGTGGGAGATGGACGCGCAGTACAAGCGGCGCCTGCAGGTCCTGAAGCACGAGCTCTCGGACGTGGAGTCGCAGCTCGCCGAAGCGCGGGGCCGGGTCGGGCTCGTGCACGAGGCAAGCGCCCAGGCGCAGCTCGACACGAGCGGATTCGCGGCCCGCATTGCCGAGATGCGCTCGCGGATCGCGCGCATCGGTCCGGGCATCGACGCGGCGACGCGAGCGCAGGAGTCCGTTCTCGCCACGCTGGCGGTGGGCGAGCTCTCCGCACAGAAGAAACGCCTTGCCTCGTATGCGACCCAGGCACAGTTCGCGCTGGCGTCGATCTACGACGGCGCGGCTGCGAGGGCGACACCGTGATCAGCCGGCTGCGCTGCGCGCTGGCGGGGACCCTGGCAGCGGTGGCGCTGATCGTGTCGCCGGCGCAGGCCAGGAAGCGTCCGCCCGAGCCACCGACCCTCAAGGACCTGGCGACGGCGACCGCGCCCATCAGCCCGGAAGCCCCCGTCGAGGCTGACGCCAACACGGCGGCGCAGAGCTATCGCGACTTCCTCGCAATCGAGGACGCCGACCCG
>Ga0075421_100005372_pt1 | contig 15479 bp, 11 predicted proteins | sample SoiMetdeltSBSDD5_FD_75292 | JGI IMG/M metagenome (GOLD analysis project Ga0075421, IMG submission 75292) | Bulk soil microbial communities from a Populus tree surrounding site in Tennessee, USA - Soil MetaG P. deltoides SBSDD5 | ecosystem: Environmental > Terrestrial > Soil > Tree plantation...
GTGCTGCGGCACGAGCTGCGGCACGTCCGCCGCGGCGACTGGAGCCGCGCCCTGGCGGAGGAGCTGATCGCCGCCCTCCTCTGGTTCCATCCCGCCGTGGCCTGGCTGCGCTCGCGCATCCGCCTGGCCCGCGAGCTGGTCGTGGACGCGGAGGTGGTGGCGCGCACGGGCGAGCGCCGGAGGTACCTGGAGACGCTGCTCGCCTTCGCCCAGGCGGACGGCGTGCCCCCACCGGCGGCGGCCCTCTTCTCTCCGCCGCACCTCGAGAGCCGGGTGGATGCCTTGATGAAGGAGGACACGATGACGAGAGCACGGACGTGGGCGGCCCTGGCCGCCTCGGCGGCGGCGGTGGCGCTGGCCGGAGCGACGGTGGTGGCCGCGTTGCCGCTGCGGTCGAGTGGAGGCGGGGCGGCGGCCGCGCCGAAAGGGGCGCGGGAGCGCAAGGTCGTCCAGAAGGTGCAGCCGACCTATCCGGCGGAGGCGAAGAAGGCCGGCATCGAGGGCAACGTGGTCCTCGACGTGCTGATCACGGCCGCGGGAGACGTCAGCGACGTCAAGGCCGTGAAGGGACCCGAAGAGCTGCGCGAGTCCGCGGCCGCGGCCGTCCGCCAGTGGAAGTACGAGGCGGGCCCCGCGGACACGCGCGCCACCCTCACCATTCGCTACCTCCTGGACAAGAAGGACGGCCCCGAGCGCTGAGACGCCGCCCGCGGGCGGAGGTCAGGGCCTCGTGCCGGTCGTACTCGCGCGGGGAGCGGCCGCCGCCCGCAGCACGGCTTCCACCGGCTTGACGTAGCCCGTGCAGCGGCACAGGCAGCCGGCGAGGGCGTCGCGCACGTCGTCCTGGGTGGGCCGGGGGACGGCGTCGATCAGGGCCTTCGCGCACAGCTCCATCGCGGGCGTGCAGTAGCCGCACTGGATGGCCCCCGTGTCCACGAAGGCCTGCTGCACGGGGTGCAGGGCGTCGGGCGTCCCCATCCCTTCCACGGTCTCGACGTGGCGCCCCTCCGCGCGCAGGGCCAGGGTCAGGCAGGCGCACACGGGACGGCCGTCGAGCAGGACCGTGCAGGCGCCGCACTCCCCGGTCTCGCAGCCGTGCTTGACTCCGTGCAGGCCGGCCCCCCGCAGGAGGTCGAGCAGCGTCGTGCGGGCCTCCGCCTCCTTCTTGCGGCGCTCGCCGTTGATCCACATCTCCACCATGCCCGACGTGAAGTAGGGAAGCTCGGTGGGGCGGCGCAGGGGCTGGGGCGGACGGGGCTGGGGAGGCGCGGGCTTGGGAGCGCCGCGGGCCTGGGCGATCGCGCGCTCGAGGGCGCGCCGGGCGAGGACGAGAGCGACCTGCTTGCGATAGCTCGCGGACGCGTGCGCGTCGTCGAGGAACTGGGCGCGAGCCGCGATCTGGTCGAGGCACCGCTGGAGGGCGGCCGCGTCGCCGGTGCTGCCTTCGACGCGCGCCTCCGCTTCCGGGATGCGGGCCGGACGCGCGCGCAGCCCGGTCAAGGCGATGCGGGCCCGCGCGCACTTCTCGCCCGCGAAGGAGATGGTGACGGCGACGGCGGCCAGGGCCGGGGCCGAAGGCAGGACGGCCACGCGCTCGAGGGCGGCCCCTTCCGGCACTCCCGGGATCATCAGCGACTGGAGCAGCCCGCCCTCTCCGAGGTCGTCGCGAGGGTCGCGCAGGAAACGGAGGGCGGGACTCTCCAGCGGCCCCGAGGGGAGCGCGACCTCGAAGATCGCGTTCAGGGCGAGCAGGGCCGCGACCAATTCGGAATCGTGGGCGCCGTGCACGGCCTCGCCGCCCACCGTCGCCATGCCGCGGAGCATGCGCGAGGCGGAATGAGCGCGGGCGGCCGCGGGCAGGAGGCCGGCGGTGGCGGCATGGACCAGCGGCGAGTCGATGACGTCCTGGAGCGCGACCATCGTCCCGATGCGCAGGTCGCCGTCCACCATCTCGATGCGCCCGAGCCCGAGCGCGGAGAGATCGAGGACGTTCGGGACCTCGCGGTCCGACGCGAAGAGCCGCGTGCCTCCGGCCAGGGGGACCACGCCCTGACGGGCCAGGCTCAGCGCCTCCTCGAGGCGCGTCGGCCGGTGGTAGCTGCGGATGCCGCGCGCGAGCACAGGCGGAATTCTAGTGTGGGCCCGCCGGGGACACCACACGATCTCCTATGATGGATTCATACCCAGGGACCATCCGGAGGACGCATGCCGAAGACCGTGACCGTCGCCGCGATCCTCGCCGCGCTCGCGAGCCTCGCGTTCGCGCAGCGACCGGTTCCGCCGTCTCCGTCTCCGGTCCCTTCCGTTGCCCCGTCTCCGTCCCCGTCCGTTTCGCCGTCCGCTTCCCGGTCGCCGCGTCCGTCACCCGCCGTTTCCCCCGCCACCCCCCCGGACATCGAGCTGACGGCGACCGTGCGCTGGCGGGAATTGCGGTTCGATGAAGTGGGTACGCCGAAGGTCGAGTTCAGCGGGAATCCGGACAACGAGACGGTCTGGCGCGCCGACCGGGAGAACCTGCCCATGCCCGTGCAGCCGGGCGTGACCTACCGCGACGGGGGCGTCCGCCTCGTGATCAGCAGCCGGTTCCGTGAGCTGGCCGCGGCGCTCGACGGGATCGCCGCTTCTCCGTCTCCGTCCCCGTCCGTTTCGCCGTCCGCTTCTCCGTCTGCTTCCCCGTCACCGCGATGAGAGCGATCATCCTCATCGCGTCGGTGCTGGGCCAGCTCACGCCGGCGGCGCCACCGCTCGCGCCCCCGGTGTCGCGTGGCGAAGAGACGTCGCTCCAGATCGGTGAGCGCCGGATCGTCGAGGTCGAGGACTACCAGGCCGGCCGGGTCGTCCGCCTCCGCAGCGACGACTCCAGCGCCCTCGTCGTGGACGTGGGCGCGAATCTCTCCGCGCGGCGCATCGACGTCACCCTGCGCAACGTCCAGGGCCGCGTCCGCTTCCATGCCGATCTGTCCGCACTGTCGCGCCGTCTGCAGAACCTCGTCACCGAGGTCGACGGACAACCGCCCTCCACCCCCAACCGATGACGCTCTCCAGAGGTTTCCCCATGAAGACTGCCCTGCTCGTCGTCGTTTCGCTCGCCGCGGGCGCCGTCCTCGCCGCGGCCCAGACGCCGTCTCCCACTCCCTCGCCTTCTCCTTCGCCGCGGCCCCTGTTCGCGTCGCCCCAGCCCCCGGCCAGCCCCAGCGGGGTCCTGGGGACTCGTCCTTCCGGAGCCTCCGCGGTGACGCCGGTGCGGCCGCTCTCCGCGGAAGAGCGGCAGCGCCAGGAAGCCTCCAGCGCGCGCCGCCGGCAGGAGGCGGCCACCGGCGATCCCGACGTCCTCCTCGACATTCCCAACCTCTCCGTCGACGAGATCAACCTCGAGGTGCAGAACCTGCGCGTGCACGTGGCCCTCGATGCGCGGCTGGCCAACCTGCTTCAGCTCTCCGCGGGAGCGGACGCCGGCATCGACACCGTCAAGCTCACGATCCGCGGCGTCCGCGCCGAGGTCCTCCTGAAGGTCCGCCTCGACAACGTCGCCACCATCATCGATCGCACGCTCACGACCATCGACCGCAACCCGCAGATCATCGAGCGGCTGCTCTCGACCGTGGACACCACCGTGGGCACCGTGGGCGGCGTCGCGAACACCGCGCTCCAGCCCGGAGGCGTGGTGAGCCAGACCGTGGGCACGGTCGGCCAGGTGGCCAACACCGCGCTCCAGCCGGGCGGGCTCCTGAGCCAGACCGTGAACACGCTCGGACAGACGGTGCAGCGGACGGTCGACGCCACCGGGAACATCGTCGAGCGCACGCTGGACACGACGGGGCGCGTCGTCGGAAGCCACGCCGTGGGCGCGCTGCTCGATCAGGCGGGCAACACCGTCCTGGGCGAGACGCGCAACGCGAGCGGACAGACCGTCCGCCGGGTCCGCGACGCCGCGGGCGCCGTCATCGAGCTGACCCTCGACGCCGCGGGCAAGGTCGTGAGCTCGCGCGTGGTGAGCGGAGCGACGGGCAACCGCTGACCGAAGTACGCGCCCGCCCTCACCCGAGGGCGGGCGCGGTTCAGTCCTTCTTGAAGTCGTCCCGGCTGAAGTAGTCGAGCCCGGTGGACTGCGAGGCCTGCCGCAGCATCCGCTCCGAGATGGCGTCCGCCCGCGCGACCAGGGCGGGCACGTCCACGCCCACCAGCTCGCCGCCCTCGACGACCACGCGCCCGTTCACGATCACGGTGTCCGCGGGCTCGGGGAAGGGCGTGAAGACGAGGGCGGCCAGCGGGTCGCTCGACGCCCCCGCGTAGGAGAGGCGGCGCGTGTCGATCATCACGACGTCGGCCGCCTTTCCCGGCTCCAGGCTTCCGATGTCGTCGCGGCCGAGACAGGCCGCGCCCCCGCGCGTCGCCATCCAGAGGACGTCCTCCGCCGAGAGCCAGCGCGCGGGATCCTGGCCGATGCGATGGGCGAGCAGGGCCTGGCGCGCCTCCGCCAGCATGTTCGAGCTGTCGTTGCTGGCGGAGCCGTCGACGCCCAGGCCCACCGGCGCCCCCGCGTCGAGCAGAGCGCGCACGGGCGCGATCCCGGAGCCGAGACGGAAGTTCGAGGAGGGGCAGTGGGCGGCTCCCGTGCCCGTCTCCCCGAAGAGCGCCACTTCCTCCGCGGAGAGATGGACGGAGTGGGCCATCCAGACGTCCGGCCCCAGCCAGCCCAGGCGCCGCACGTATTCGACCGGGCGCACGCCGTAGACCTGGAGGCAGTAGGTCTCCTCGTCCTTCGTCTCCGCGAGATGGGTGTGCAGGCGCACGCCGTGCTCCCGGGCCAGATCGGCGGTGCGGCGCATCAGGTCGTCCGTCACCGAGAACGGCGAGCAGGGAGCGAGCGCGATCCGCGTCATGGCCCGCGGCCGCGGGTCGTGGTGCTCGCGGATGAGCCGTCGCGAGTCGGCGAGGATGACCTCCTCGTCCTGCACGACGTCGTCGGGGGGCAGGCCGCCCTGGCTCTTGCCCCGGCTCATCGACCCGCGGGTGGGGTGGAAGCGGATGCCCAGATCGCGGGCGGCCTCGATCTCCGCGTCGATCAGCCGCTCCTGCCCGCGGGGAAAGAGGTACAGGTGATCGGTCGACGTCGTGCACCCCGTGAGCAGCAACTCGCCGAGGCCGACGCGCGCCGCCACCTCCACCGCTTCCGCGTCGTTGCCGCGCCAGACCTCGTAGAGCTCGACCAGCCAGCGGAAGAGGGGCGCCTCCTGCACGCGCGGCACGTTGCGGGTCAGGATCTGCGGGAGATGATGGTGCGTGTTCACGAGGCCGGGGAGCACGACCTTGCCGCGCCCGTCCAGGCGCCGGTCGACGGGCCCGGGAGGCGGATCCCCCGAGCCGACGGCGGCGATCCGGTCGTCCTCGATGAGGAGCCATCCGCCGGGCAGACGACGGCGCGCCTCGTCCATGGTGGCGATCAGACGGGCATCGTGGATGAGGAGACGCACGCCCTCTTCTTTTATCAGGTAAGTTGGGCCATCCCAAGGAGGCCGCCTTGCGTCCCCGCTCCCTGTCCGCGCTCGTCCTCGTCGTGGCCGCGCTGGCGCCGTCCCCCGGGCTCGCCCAGACGGATCCCAGCCGGCTCTCTCGCGACGTCCTGCCCACTTTCGAGTCCGTCCGCCTCACCGTCGATCCGGCGCGGCCCGAGTTCACGGGCTCGGCCCATGTCGAGCTGAAGGTGGTGAGGGAGACGGCCACCTTTGCCTTCCACGCCGACGGGCCCGTGGTCTCGTCGCTGAAGCTGCGCGGGGCCGCGGGCGAGGTGAGCGTACGGCCGGCGGCCGCCGGCCGCGGCCTGGTGCGCATCCAGGCCGCGCGGCCGCTGCCGCCCGGCTCCTACACCCTCGACATGGAGTTCAAGGCGCCGTTCGACACGCATTCCGTCGGCCTCTATCGAACGCAGGCGGGGGCGGACTGGTACGCCTTCACCCAGTTCGAAGCCACGGACGCGCGGCGCGCCTTCCCGTGCTGGGACGAGCCCTCGTTCAAGATCCCCTACCAGCTCACGCTCGTGGTGCCGGCGGCCAGCCTGGCCGTGTCCAACACGCCGGTGGAGAGCGAGACGCCCGCCGGCGCTTCCCGGACCGTCGTCTTCAAGCGCACGCCTCCGCTTCCCTCGTACCTGCTGGCGGTGGCGGTGGGGCCGTTCGACACCGTGCCCATCCCGGGCCTGTCCGTACCCGGCCGCATCGTCACCGTGAAGGGGAAGGCCGGGCTGGCCGCGGAAGCCGCGCGGGTGACGCCCCCGCTCCTCGCCGCCCTCGAGCGTTATTTCGGCCGGCCCTACCCGTTCGAGAAGCTCGATCTCCTGGCCGTGCCCGAGTACTGGCCGGGCGCCATGGAGAACCCGGGCGCCATCACGTTCGCGGACCAGATCCTCCTCATCGACCCCGCGGGAGCGAGCGTGGCCCAGCGTCGCCTGCTGATCGAGGTGACGGCGCACGAGATCGCGCACATGTGGTTCGGCGACCTCGTGACCATGGCCTGGTGGGACGACCTGTGGCTCAACGAATCGTTCGCGTCCTGGATGGGCGACAAGGTCACGCAGGAGGCCTTCAAGGAGACGGAGGTGGAGACGCGGTCGGTCGAAGGCGCCCAGAAAGCCATGAACACCGACGCGCGGCTCACCACCCGCGCCATCCGCCAGCCCGTCGGAGCGATGGACAACCTGCTGCAGGCGGCGGACGAGCTCGCCTACCAGAAAGGCGAAGCCGTGCTGGGGATGTTCGAGGCCTGGCTCGGGGCCGACGTCTTCCGCAAGGGGATTCGCGACTACCTGGCCGCCCATGAGTGGGGGAACGCCACCGCCGCCGATCTCTGGAGCGCGCTCGCGAAGGCCTCCGGCAAGGAAGTCGGCAAGGCCATGGCCACGTTCCTCGACCAGCCGGGCGTGCCCGTGGTGAGCGCTCTGCTCGTGGACGACGGCAAATCCGTGCGCCTCACCCAGCAGCGCTTCGTGCTCGCGGGCGCCAAGGCGCCGCCCGCCCAGTGGCAGATCCCGGTGGGAGTGAAGTTCTCGGACGGCGGCGTCGTGCAGACGAAGACGTTCCTGCTGACGTCGCCCTCGCAGGACTTCAAGCTCGGCATCAAGAACCAGACCGTGGACTGGATCCACCCCAACTCCGGCGAACGTGGGTACTACCGGTGGAGCGTCGCGCGTGCCCTCCTGACCACCATGGCGGAGAAGGCCGCGACCCGCCTCGACACCCGCGAGCGCATCGGCTTCGTGGGCAACCTGTCCGCGCTGCTCGACGCGGGCCTCCTCCACGGAGGCGACGCGCTGCGCCTCCTGGCCTCGTTCGCGGCCGACCCCGATCCGCTGGTCGTCTCCGCGGTGGTGACCGCGCTCGACGAGGTGAGGACGGCGCTGGTCACGGCGGAGACGCGGGGCGCGTTCGCGACCTACGTCCAGCGGACGCTCGGGAAGACGCTCGAGCGCATCGGGCCGGCGGCCCGGCCGGGCGAGCCGGAGTCCGTGGCCGCGCTGCGCCCGACCCTCCTCTGGTGGCTCGCCGTCTACGGGAACGATCCGCGCATCCAGGCCTATGCGGCCGAGATCGTCAGCGCCTACTTCGCCGATCCCGCGCGCGTGGACCCCGGGATCAGCGGCGCCGCCCTGGAGATCGTCGCCGCCACCGCCGGCGATCGCGCCCTCTTCGACCGGATCCGCAAGCGCCTCGACGCCGCGACCGTGCCCGTCGAGCGGACCCGCCTCTTTGCCGCCCTCGGCCGTCTACGCGATCCGGCCCTGGCGGAGGAGGCGCTGTCCATCCCGGGCATGACCTTCCAGGAGGGGGGCGCCATCATCAAGGCCATGTCTTCCTCCGCCGAGGGGTCGCAGCGGGTCTTCGCCTACCACCGCCGCCATTACGACGAGCTGGCGCAGCGCCTCCCGCCCATGTTCCTGGCCTTCCTGCCCAACTACGCCCTGGGCCAGGCCTGTTCGGAGGAGCGCCTGGCCGCCGTGCACGCCTTCTACGCGGAGCCCAAGCGCAACGTGGCCGGAACGGACAAGGAGCTGGCCATGCGCGAGGAAGAGGTCCGCGGCTGCATCGGCCTCCGCGCGCGCGAGGCGGCGTCCGCGGCGACCTACCTCCGCACCGTCGACCCTCGCTGATCGATCCCCGCGGATCGATACGCGAGGATCCGTCTCTCAGCGGTCGTTCCAGCGCGGGGGGCGCTTCTCCAGGAAGGCCCGCACGCCCTCGTTCATGTCGTCCGTGGCCACGAGCTCGTCGCGGTAGATCCGCTCGACGCGCGCCAGGGCCGCGTCGAAGGGGCCCTCCGCGCCGTCGCGCAGGGCGCGGCGGGCCAGGGCCAGGACGGCCGCGCTCTTGCCGGCCAGCAGGCGGACGAGCCGCCGCGTCTCCGCCTCCAGGTCGTCGACGACCCGCGAGACGAGGCCCACCCGGGCCGCTTCCGCGGCGCCGATCGGCGCCCCGCTGAGGATCAGCTCGGCCGCGGCGCGCGGCGCGATCCGGGACAGCCACACCGAGGCCAGGGGAGGAAAGCAACCGACGTCGATCTCGGGCTGGCCGAACACCGAGCGCGCGGTGGCGAGGGTGACGTCGCAGAACGCGGCCAGCTCGCACCCGCCGCCGAGGCAGGTCCCGTCCACCGCGGCCACGCTCGCTTGCGGCAGGGTGTCGAGCCGGCGGAAGACGCCGTGGAAGGCGGCCAGCATCGCGCTCACGCGGTCGCGCGCATGGTCGCGGACGTCCACCCCCGCGGAGAAGGTGCGCGGGATCGCGGAGCGGAGAACCACCGCCTTGAGATCGCGGCGCTCGGCCAGGGAGGCGAGGGCGGCGTCGAGCGCTTCGATGGTGGAGATGTCGAGGACGTTGACGGGCGGCCGCTCCAGGGTGATCCAGCGCGCGCCGTCCCGATCCTCGAACCTGACCGCGTCCACCGGCGTCTCAGCGCCCCTTGAACGCGGGCTTGCGCTTCTCGAGGTTGGCGGCCAGGCCTTCCCGTGCGTCCTCGGACTCGAAGAGCTGCTGCTGCAGCTCGCGCTCGAGGGCCAGCGCGTCCTGGAACGCGATCTCCGATCCCGTCTGCACCGCGCGCTTGATCGCGCCGACGGCCCGGGACGCTCGGCCGGGGGGGACGAACTCCCGGGCCTTCTCCTTGACCCGGGTCAGGAAGCTCTCGCCGTCCGCGGCCTCGACGATCGCCGTCACCAGTCCGAGATCCACCGCCTCCTCGAACTCGAAGAGCCGGCCGGTGGCCATCAGCTCGAACGCGCGCGCCTTGCCGACGAGGCGCGTGAGCCGCTGCGTGCCGCCCGTACCCGGCAGCACGCCCAGGCCGACCTCCGGGAGGCCGATCTTGCCCGCGCCCTTGCGGGCCCAGCGCAGATCGGCGGCCATGGCGATCTCGAGGCCGCCGCCCACGCAATGGCCGTTGAGGGCCGCGATCACGAGCTTCGGTGTCTGCTCGAGCCGGCTCAGCGTCTCGTTGGCGTGGAGGCAGAAGTAGTACTTGAACCGGGGGGTCACCGACGAGAGCATGCGGATGTCGGCTCCCGCGCAGAAGAACCTCTCGCCCGCCCCGCGCAGCACGATGACGTGCACCGCCTCGTCCATGCGCGCTTCGAGCACGAGCGCATCCAGCCGGCGCATCATGTCGTACGAGTACGTGTTGGCGGGCGGATCGGTGAGGGTGAGGACGGCGATGCCGCCTTCGACGTCGTAGCTGACCAGGCCCTCGCTCATCGGCTCCTCCCGCGCTCGATGCTATCGCAAGCCGGCTGACATAAACGCCCATCCCCTTGTAACCGCGGCCGCCGGTGTAGGACGTTCAGCCGGGGCCCGTTCCTTTTTACATGCACGCCGCGGCCCGTGGCCGATCCGCGCCCGGGATATCGCAGAGTGGGCTGACGCGAGCCCTTTCCCGCGACACGGGCACGCGACTTGCTCCATGACGACGAGTCGCTCACGCGTCCGAAGAGACTCGCGACCCAGGAGGCCCAATGGCGCTTGCCACCCAGAACACGGGACGTAGCCGGACCCGATTGACCGCTCTTCCGGCGCCCGGCCATCTGGCCAGCCGCATCGAGATCCTCGAGAACCCGATCGTCGGTCACGATCCGAGCCTCGGCGCGGAGGTCGAAGAGCAGGTTCAGATGGCCCTCCGCAACGAGGACCTCGGGCCGGTCCAGGTGAGGTTCCGCGTCTGCCGGGACGAGGCGGAAGGGATGAAGTTCATCTGCAAGGTCGAGAACCCGCCGCGTGTCGACGACAACGGGGCCGCGCCTCCGTGGCGTTGGTGGTCGCCGCTGCTCGAGACGGCGGACGAGTTCCGCGCGTCGCTCGACGAGGGCCTGAAAATCCGGCGCAGCCGCCTCGCCGCCACCAGCACGCGCTAGGACGGGGACAGGGCGTAAGATCCGGCCGTCATGCCGGAGTCGCCCGCCCGCCGCGCCGCCCCCAAGGACGACAAGGGCCCTTCGGGCCCGCTGTCCATCGTCCTGGCCTGTCCCAAGTGCGGCGCGCCCTTCGCGGTCGACGATACGGTGGTCACGGTCTCCTGCGGCCACTGCTCCTCCCTGCTGATCCTGAGTGCCCCCGGCCGCGACGAGGTCTACGTGGCCGACGACGTCACGCGCGGCCGCGACGACATCCGCGACGTCGTCATCAGCTACCGTCTCCAGGCCGAGCGCGCGGAGATCATCGCCCGCCACGCCGACGGCGACGGCAACCCGCCGTCGGAGCTGTTCATCCAGAGCCGGCTGGCCGCCTTCGAGCAGTTCCTGCGCGCGAGCGTCCAGGTCGTCGACGCGCATCGGATCGAGGTGCCCTACTGGCATCTCACGGGCAAGCTCGTCCAGGCCGTCGTCGGGCGCGAGGGGGACGGGCCCAAGGTCGTGCGCCTGCGCGCCTACGACGTCGAGCACACGGTGCCCGGATACGACGCGGCCAAGGCCGACCTGCGCGACCGCGGCCTGCGTCTCTCGCGCGCGCACGTGCGGCCCCTGATCGCCAAGGACCTCGCCGCCAAGGGCCCGTTCCTGCCCTGGGTGCCGGTGACGCCGCAGTCGTACCGCGAGATCGACAAATGGAAGGGCCGCGACCTGGAGCCCGGCCTCCAGGCCGTGACCCGACAGGCCGAGCACATCACGGCGCGCCGCATCCTCGTCTACCGGCCCTACTGGCTGGCCCGGGTCCAGACGGACGGGCCGCTCACGTGGGTCCTCATCGACGGCTGCTTCCAGGGAATCGCGGGCCATCCCGACGAGCACGAAGTGCAGGCGCTCCTGGGGCAGGCCACTGGCGATCCGCTGCGCTCGACGGGGGAGTCCTACCGGCGCGTGACGATCGCCGCCTCCCGCTGCCCGGACTGCGGCTTCGAGTCCGGCTTCGAGCGCGCGGCACACGTCGTGGTGTGCCCCAACTGCCACCTCGCCCTCGAGCCGAGGAAGGAGGGCGTGCGCGTCCTCCCGTATTCGTGCGCGCGGATCGGTGAGGTCCGGCTCGACGGCGACTACGTCCCGTTCTGGCGCTACGAGTTCCGGCTGGAGATGGCGGGAGCCCCGCCGATCACGCGCCTCGAGGATTACGCGCGCGCGTTGTTCCCTCAGGCCTTGCCGCGCGGCTTCGCCCCCTCCGGGGAGCACCTGTGGGTGCCCGCCCTCCGCCTCCTGGGCACGGAGCCCGGGGACGAGGCCTTCCAGGGTCTCGTGGAATGGATCCACGGCGCCGGGCTGGCCGTCGACGACCAGAAGATCCCCCTGGGCGGCACGCCCACGCCCTGGCCGGCCACGGTGAGCGAGGGGGACGCGCGCGAGGCCGCGGCCTTCGTGCCCCTCGCCCTCCACGGCAAGGGTTCGGCCGCGCGCCTCAACACGATGCTGGTGGCGAGGGCCGTGCAGAAGGCCAAACTCACCCTGTCCAGCCCGCGGCTGGTCGCGGTGCCGTTCGCGCGCGCGGCGGACGGGGGGCTCTTCTCGCCCGGATCTGGCGTCCGCATCGCGCCGCTGCTCCTCCATGGCGGGCCAGAGCTCGAAGCTCAGCGCGCCACCGTGTACCGCGCGGCCCGAGCCATGGAATCGCCGCGCGCCTGGCCGAAGCTGTCGTACTAGCTTCGGCGGACCGCCGGCCAGCAAAAGGTTGCCTTCGTGCGGCTTCGAGGTATAGGCTCGTCCTCCAAAAAATTGGAAGCGTGCAGAATGTTGGATGCACGCGATTGGACGGGCCAGATCCTTCCCCGCGTCGTGGCCATGTAAGTGGTTGCCTTCGAAAGACCTCTATGACACGGCCGGTCTGGCACCGCGCGTGCTATTCGGCAGCGGCCCGACCGTCGCGCCGCCTCTCGTGAGCCGCACCCGGCAAGGTTCGCTATTCGGAGGATGAGAAGAATGCAATTCGAGGCAAGCAGGATCCGCCGCTATGCTGGCGCCATCCTGGCCCTGACCCTGGTCCTCGCCTTCGCCTTTACGGGGGTGGCGGCCGCCCAGGGGACCCAGGTCGGGACCCTGACCGGAGGCGTGAAGTCCGCCGATGGGGCCGCTCTCCCCGGCGTGACCGTCACCCTGAAGTCGCCCGCCCTTCAAGGCGAGCGGACGGCCGTCACCGACACCACCGGCGGCTACATCTTCCGGGGCCTTCCCCCGGGCACCTACACCGTCACCTTCAGCCTCGCCGGTTTCGGGACCGCCGAGCGCAAGCTCGACATCGCTCTCGGGGCCACCGCGGAATCCAACCCGACGCTCGCGCTGGCGACGGTGCAGGAGTCGGTCGAGGTCGTCGGCTCGTCGGCGTCGATCCTGTCCGAGACGCAGGTGGCCACCAACTTCAAGTACGAAGAGGTCGTGGACAAGCTGGCGATGAACCGGAACCTCGCGGCCATCGCGGCGCTGGCTCCGGGCCTCACCACCAACACCCCGAACGCCGGCCAGGTCGCGATCGCCGGCTCCTTCGCCTATGACAACGTCTTCCTGCTCAACGGCGTCGACATCAACGACAACCTCTTCGGGAGCGCGAACCCGCTGATCATCGAAGACGCCCTGGAGCAGGTCTCCATCCTGACCTCCGGCATCTCCGCGGAATACGGGCGCTTCTCGGGTGGGGTCATCAACGCCATCACCAAGAGCGGTGGCAACAAGTTCCAGGGCAGCTATCGCACCGACATCAACAACGCGGACTGGATCGACGAGAGCCGGACGGAGAAGGACGCCATCGCCGCCGGCCGCGGCAGCAAGCACGTCGACAAGACGAACTTCATCCACACCGCCACCCTGGGCGGCCCCGTGCTCAAGGACCGCCTGTGGTTCTTCGGCGCCTACCGCCGCGAGACCAGCACCGAGGCCCGCGCGCTCAGCCTCTTCAACACCGGCTACGACTTCGGGACGGCCAACCGCCGTTACGAAGGGAAGCTCACGGGCAGCATCACCCGCAACCACAAGCTGACCGCCGACTACATCAAGCAGACCAACGAGAACAGCAATCTCGCGACGATCAATCAGTCGCTCAGCATCGACCCCGCGACGCTGGTGACCCGTCAGACGCCGGCGGACCTCTTCGTCGCGCGCTACGACGGCATCCTCTCGTCCAACCTCTACGTGGAGGCGCAGTACTCGAGGAAGCAGTTCGGGTTCCGGAACACGGGCGGCACCGAGACTCCCATCACGACGTCACCCTTCCGCGCCCTGGGCCGCTCCGGGATTCCCGTGGACAGCCACTACCACGCCCCCTACTTCAGCTCACTGGACCCGGAGGATCGGAACAATCGGCAGTACGCGGGCGCACTGTCGTACTTCCTCACGACCAGCAGCGCGGGCCGCCACGATCTGAAGCTCGGCAGCGAGTACTACACGTCGAGCCGGACGGGCGGTAATTCCCAGTCGTCCACGGGCTACGTCTTCTTCGCCGACCCCGTGATGGCCGGTACGCTGCCCGCCAAGGACTCCGCCGGGAACATCATCCCCAACTTCCAGACCAACGTCAGCCGGATCACGAACTTCCGCTCGGTACAGGGCGCCCAGATCAACCTCAACACCTTCGCCCTCTACCTGAACGATCGGTGGCAGTTCAACAACCGCTGGACGTTCAACGTCGGCGGCCGCTTCGAGCGGCATTCCACCGAAGCGACCCAGGCCGGCATCTCCAGCATCTCGAGCACGGCCTTCGTGCCCCGGCTCGGTGCCACCTTCGATGCCACCGGTGACGGCAAGTGGATCCTGCAGGCGACGTACGCCCACTACGCCGGCAAGGCGTCCGAGACGCAGTTCGCCGACAACACCAACGTCGGTACGCCCAGCCAGGTGACCTACACGTACCGGGGGCCGGCGGGCTCCGGCGTCGACTTCGCGCCCGGGTTCAACCTCGCGAACTACGAGATCACCGCGGGCAGCTTCCCGGTGGCGAACATCTTCATCGACAAGAATCTCAATACTCCGTTGACCAAGGAATGGACGCTGCAGGCGGGCACGCGGCTGGGCCGCAAGGGAGAGGTCAAGGCCGTCTACACCCACCGCCGGACGACCAGCATCCTGGAGGACTACATCACCATCGACCTCGGCAAGACCACGGTCACGGATGGCGGCGTCAACTTCGGCGTGTTCGACAACAACGTCATCCGGAACGCCGACTCGGACGCCAACTTCCGCAAGTACCAGGGGCTCCAGCTCCTGGCCAACTACCGGGTCACCGATCGATGGTTCGCCGGCGCCCACTGGACGGTGCAGCTCAAGAACGAAGGCAACTTCGAGGGTGAGGCGGGCAACCAGCCGGGCAACTACTCGATCATCGGAGACCGGCCGGAGTTCTACAGCGCGGAGCGGCACTATCCCACCGGCCGTTTCGACGACTACCAGAAGCACCGCTTCCGGGCGTACACGACCTACGACGTCAAGCTCGGGCGGGTGGGGACGGTGACGGTGGGCGGCATCTACCGCTACGACTCGGCGCTGACCTACAGCCTGATCGCGAACAACGTCGCCATCACGGCCCAGCAGCTCGCCCGCAACCCGGGTTATGCGCGGCCTCCGACCACCCAGACGCTGTTCTTCGGGGAGCGCGGCTCCCAGGAGTTCAACCCCGAGCACCTGGTCGACTTCTCGCTGTTCTACGAAGTGCCGGTCTACAAGACGGCGCGACCGTTCGTGAAGGCCGAGATGCGGAACGCCTTCAACAAGCAGCCGCTCATCGGCTTCAACCGCACGGTCACTCCCGATGCGAACAGCACGCTGGATTCGCTCGGCCTGCCCACGGGGTACGTCAAGGGGTCTGCCTTCGGCACACCGCAGAACAACTACACCGCGACGGAGCCGCACGTGCCGCAGCCGCGGACGTTGGTTTTCGCCGTTGGCTTCCGGTTCTAGCCTGTAGCTTCGGTGCCGTGACGCAACGGGCGGCCTTCGGGCCGCCCCTTTTTCATTTGCGGAATCGCAGGCCGTGGACGAAGCGGCGGCCGTCGGAGCTCACCCAGCGCACCTCGGCCTGGTGGCGCTCGGG
>Ga0075421_100005373_pt1 | contig 15477 bp, 18 predicted proteins | sample SoiMetdeltSBSDD5_FD_75292 | JGI IMG/M metagenome (GOLD analysis project Ga0075421, IMG submission 75292) | Bulk soil microbial communities from a Populus tree surrounding site in Tennessee, USA - Soil MetaG P. deltoides SBSDD5 | ecosystem: Environmental > Terrestrial > Soil > Tree plantation...
ACCGATGCCCGCAGGTGACGCGGACGCGGCCGACGGCCGAGGGTCGTCCGACGCTTCGCGGACGGAGCGTGCGCCGGCGGGCGGCGCACGGTTCGTCCAGCGGAACGGCCGGCTGATCGCGGGCGTCGTCGTCTGCGCGCTCATCGCCGCGGCCGCGTGGCGGGGCGCCAGCGGTGGCGGCGACGGGGGTGACGACTCGGGCCCGCCGACTGGGCGGGACGGCCAGGGCTCGTCCAGCAGCGTCGACGGTTCCGCGACCACCGACCCCGACGGCACGGAGACCACCGAGACCACCCTCACCCCGCCCGACGTCGCCCACGAGCGGCCCGACGTCGACCTCGACGCCCCGCCCGACGGCACCGACCGGATCGAGGTGGCCCGCTGGTGGGCGGCCGTGTACGTCGCCTACATCGGGGCCGAACCGCCGGCGAAGCTCGCCGACCGGCTGGCGCCCCGCAGCGGCCCCGACGTCCTGGCCGCACTGCGCGCCCTGCCCCCGGCCGCCAGCTACGACCCGCCGCTCGAGCCCCAGGGCGTCACCGCCACCGACGAGCCCGGGGGCAAGGTCACGCGGGTCTCGGTCGAGACCGACGCCGCCCTCGTCCTCTACGACCTGACCCTGAGCCAGGTGCAGGGCCTCTGGCGGGTGGACCAGGCCACCCGGGTGTGACGCGATGCTGGCGTTCCGGACGGCGACCGGGCTGGTCAACCGGCGGCAGCGGGACAAGCGCCGCCGGCGGCGGCTGATCGTCCTCATCGCCCTCGGCCCCGTCCTCTTCTTCATCCTGGTGCTGATCGTGTTCGCGGCCGGGGGCAACGACCCGAACCTGGTGCCCTCGACGACGGCGGTCAGCGACATCCCGCCCGAGTTCCTGACGCTCTACCAGGAGGCCGCCCAGGCCCAGCAGATCGACTGGACGATCCTGGCCGGCATCGGCAAGGTCGAGTGCGACCACGGCCGGTCGCAGCTCGCCGGGTGCAACCCCCGCGGCACCATCAACGTCGCCGGCGCCCGCGGGCCGATGCAGTTCCTCGGCTCGACGTGGCGGGTGGGCGCCGACCAGTTCTCCCTCGACGTCGCCGGCCCGGCCGTCGCCGCCGGCCAGGAGGCCCAGGGCTACGCCACCGACGGCAACCACGACGGCGTCGCCGACCCTTGGCAGCCCGCCGACGCCATCCACGCCGCCGCCCGGCTGCTGCGTCGCAACGGCGCGCCCACCGACTACAACGCGGCGATCTGGGCCTACAACCACTCCGACGCCTACCGCGAGCAGGTGCTCCGCTGGGCCCAGTCCTATCGGACCGCGACGGCCAACCCGGGCGGTCCGCAGCCCGTCAACCTCCCGCCGGGCCCGGTTGCGCTCGCCCAGGTGCGGGGCATCACGGTCAACCAGGCGATCGCCGGGCGGCTGGAGCAGATGCTGGCCGCGGCGCAGGCCGACGGGCTGGCGCTTTCGGGCTCCGGCTACCGCAGCGCGGCGCAGCAGATCGCGCTGCGCCGCGCCCACTGCGGCACCAGCAACTACGCGATCTACGAGATGCCGGCCGGCCAGTGCTCGCCTCCGACAGCCCGCCCCGGCACGTCCATGCACGAGCTCGGCCTGGCCATCGACTTCAACAACTGCTCCAGCCGCTCGTCCCGCTGTTGGCAGTGGCTCAACGCCCACGCCGCCGCCTACGGATTCCACAACCTCCCCAGCGAGCCCTGGCACTGGTCGGTCGACGGCCACTAGATCGGGGCGCTAGATCGGGGGGATGGCCTCCCGTTTCCTCAGCCTGGTCGCGATCGTCGTCGACGAGTACGACCCGGCGATCGAGTTCTTCGTCGACGCCCTGGGCTTCGAGCTGGTCGAGGACTCGCCCGCTCTCACCACCGCGGAGGGACGGCCGAAGCGATGGGTCGTCGTGCGGCCGCCCGGCGCCGAGACGGGCATCCTGCTGGCCCGGGCCGACGGCGAGCGGCAGGCCGCGGCCGTCGGTGATCAGGTGGCCGGGAGGGTCGGCTTCTTCCTCGAGGTCGACGACTTCGACGCGGCCTTCGAGCGGATGACCGCCGCGGGCGTCGAGTTCATCGGACCACCCCGCACCGAGCCCTACGGCCGAGTCGTGGTCTTCCTCGACATCGCCGGCAACCGCTGGGACCTCCTCGGTCCCCGTTAGATGTCACATGGTGTTGCTCTGGCATCAAAGTGATGTCATTGTGGCGCCATGGAGTTGACCCAGTACGTCGAAGCCCTGCGGCAGGAGCTGGCGGTGGCCGCCGAGGCCGGAGGCGACGAGGCGCGGGCGCTGGCCGACCGGCTCGTCGCCCCGCTCGACTCGGCCACCCGGCTCGTCCTGCTCGAAGCCCTCTCCACCGCCGCCGACGAGATCACCCGTGACCTGGCCCCGGGATCGGTCGAGGTGCGGCTGCGCGGCCGCGACCCCGAGTTCGTGGTCACGCCGCCCCCCCCAGCCGAACCCGCGGAGACGCCGATCGTCCCCGGCCCGGCCGTCGACCTCGAGGGCGACACCGCTCGGATCTCGCTGCGGCTACCCGAGCAGCTGAAGGCCCGCATCGACGAGGCCTCGCTGGCGGCCGGGCTCTCGGCCAACGCCTGGCTGGTCCGGACGCTGGCCGCTGCCGTCGACCCCGCCATCCGCACCGCCCGGCCCGAGCCGCTCCGGGGATCCGGGCTCGGTCACCGCTACTCGGGCTGGGTCCGCTGACCGTTCGCTCACACACCGATCGCACGAGGGAGAAGCCACCATGCAGACCTACGAGACCCCCGACCCCATCGCCGTCAGCGTCGAGCTCGCCGGCGGGCGCCTGACCGTCAGGGCCGGCGACCGGACCGACACCGTGGTCGACATCGTGCCCACCGACCCGGGCAACGACGCCGACGTCCGGGCCGCCGAGCAGGCCAAGGTCGACTACGCCCACGGTCAACTGCTGGTCAAGGCGCCGAAGAACAAGCTGCGCTCGCTGTTCGGTCGGCCGGCCTCGATCGACATCACGGTCGACGTGCCCACCGGCTCCAGCCTGGAAGCCAACGTCTGGGCCGAGATCCGCAGCGAGGGCCAGCTCGGCGATTGTGCCGTCACCACCGCGGCGGGCGCCGTCCGCCTCGACGAGACCGGTCGGCTGCGGGCCAAGAGCGCCGCCGGCGACGTGTCGGTCGCTCGGGCCGCCGACGCCGCCGACGTCACCACCGCCTCGGGCAAGATCCGCCTCAACGAGGTCGACGGCCCGGTCGTCGCCCGGACCTCCAACGGGGACATCACCCTGGGCGACGTCACCGGCGACGTCCGGGCCAACACCGCCAACGGCGACATCGCCGTGGCCCGCGCCGGCGCCACCGTCGTCGCCAAGACCGCCATGGGCAGCGTGCGCGTCGGCGAGGTGTGCCGCGGCACGGTGGTGCTCGAGACGGCCTTCGGCGAGGTCGAGGTCGGCATCCGCGAGGGCACGGCCGCGTGGATCGACGCCACGTCCGGCTTCGGTGCCGTCCGCAGCGAGTTGACCGCCAGCGACAAGCCCAGCGCGACCGAGGAGTCGGTCGAGGTCCGGGCCCGCACCGGCTACGGCGACATCGCCATCCGTCGATCGGCGGCGTGATGGCGGGTGCAGAGCCGGGCCGGTGGGACGACGAGGCCAAGGTCGCCTGGTACCTCGACCGGGTGTACCGGGAAGGGCGACGGGAGTTCCTGCGGGCGGGTGACGAGCTGCTGGTCGACCTCCTGCCGCCCGCACCCGAGGCCGCGCTCGACCTCGGCTGCGGCGACGGGCGGCTGGCGGACCTGATCATGGTGGCCCGGCCGTCGCTGCGGCGGATGGTGGCGCTCGACGTGTCGCCACCGATGCTCGCCCGGGCCCGGGAGCGCTTCGCCGACGACCCCCGGGTCGAGGTCGTCGAGCACGACCTCGCCGAGCCGCTGGAGGACCTCGGCCGGTTCGACGCCGTCGTGGCGGGCTTCGCCATCCACCACGTCACCGACGAGCGCAAGCAGGCGCTCTACGGCGAGGTGGCCCGCCTGCTGCGGCCGGGCGGGGTGTTCGTGAACCTGGAGGTCGTGCAGTCGGCGACGCCCGAGTTGCACGCCCAGTTCCTGGCCGCCGTCGACCGCGACCACGACGACCTTGAGGACAAGCTGGCTCCGGTCGAGCCCCAGCTGGCCTGGCTGCGAGCCGCCCGCCTCGAACAGGTCGACTGCCTGTGGCGCTGGCGCGGCGTGGCGTTACTCGCTGGGGTCGCACCGGGGGCCTGAACGATGATGGCCCGATGTCCCCGGCCGTCACCGTCGTCACCGGGCCGATCGGCGCTGGGAAGACCACACTGGCCGCGGCACTCGCCGCCGGCTTCGACCGCAGCGTCCACCTGGAAGCCGACTGGTTCTGGCGCTGGATCCGCCGGGGCTTCGTCGCCCCCTGGCTCCGTGAGTCACACGAGCAGAACGTCGCCCTGATCGGCATCGTCGACACCACCGCCCTCGACCTGCCGCAGACGCTCGCCTTGGTGCGCGAGCGCCTGGCCGCCGGCACCCACGACCTGTGAGCGCTCCCGCGTACGACGCCATCGGTCGGGGCTACCGGGATCACCGGCGGCCCGACCCGCGGATCATGGCCATGATCACCACCGCCCTGGGCGACGCCGCCACGGTCGTCAACGTTGGCGCCGGGACCGGGTCCTACGAGCCGCTCGACCGGCACGTCGTCGCCGTCGAACCGTCGCCCACGATGTTCCGCCAGCGCCCACCCGGCGCCGCGCCTGTCATCCGGGCGACCGCCGAGCACCTGCCGTTCCCCGACGGGTCCTTCGACGCCGCCCTCGCGCTGCTGACGATCCACCACTGGGCCGACTGGCGGCTCGGGCTGGACGAGCTCCGCCGGGTCGCCGACCGCTGCGTCATCTTCACGTTCGACCGCCGCCTCCACGACCGCTTCTGGCTGATCGACGAGTACGTCCCGGCCGCCGCGGCGACTGCGGGCATCCAGGGCGCGCCGGCCATCGACGAGATCGCCGCCCACCTCGGTGGCGCCCGGGTGGTGGTGATCCCGGTCCACCACGACTGCACGGACGGCTTCGGCTGGGCCTACTGGCGCCGCCCCGAGCGGTACCTGGACCCCGGGGCGACCCGGGCGATCTCGCTGCTCGCCCAGCTCCCGGCCGCCGAGCGGGATGCCGGCCTCGCCCGCCTCGCCGACGACCTCGCCACGGGCCGCTGGCACGACCGCCACCGCGACCTGATGGCCCTCGACGCGGTCGACGGCGGCTACCGCCTGGTCGTCGGCTAGGGCGTCAGGCGGCGGCGGAGGCCGCGGAGCTCGTCGAGGTGGGCAGCGGCGAGGGTGGCCAGCAGCGCCTCGCCGTGGGGGGTGAGCCGCACCCGGACCACGCGGTGGTCGTCGGGATCGGGGGAGCGCTGCACGAGATCCGCCTGCTGTGCGCGATCGACCAGCTCGACAGTGCTGTGGTGGCGGAGCAGGAGGTGGCCGGCGATGTCGCCGATCGTCGGGTCGCCCCGATGCCCCCGGACGGCCAGCAGCAGCTGGTGCTGCGCCGGCGTCAGGCCCTGGTCCCGGGCCTGCTCCTCGCTCCAGTGGAGGAAGCGCCGGAGCTCGTCGCGCAGGTCGAGGAGCTGCTGGTAGTCCCGATCGGTCAGCGCTCGCTCGCTCGGCTTGGTGGTAGGCATATCGTGACACGATACGTCGTCACCGTGTCGCCCCAGGACTCGGCGGCCGAAGCGCTCCACCGGATGCTGGACGAGGACGTCGAGCACCTGCCGGTGGTGGACGACGGCCGCCTGGTCGGCATCTGCACCCGGACCGATGTGCTGAAGGCCCGGCGCTAGCAACGCCTCGCCGAGACCCGCCAGCTCGGCTGGCTGCGCCTGGTCAGCTCAGGCTGAGTCCTCCGGCACCAGGGCTTCGTTCCACTCGCGGATCGTGTGCGTGCGCACGATGCCCTCACGCACGAACGGATCGCCGGCGACGAACGCCTCCGCCGCCTCCTTGGTGGTGAAGACGCCCATGGCGTCGCCGCTGCCGTCCATCATCGGACCGATCATCAGCAGCTCGCCCCGCTCGGCGAAGGTCATGAACCAGGCTCGATGCTCGTCGAAGTTGGCCATGGCCTTGTCGCGGAAGTCGTCGACGGCCTCGTACAACATCACGTATTTCACGCTCGGACCGTAGCTCCCGGTCCGTGGACACGCTCTCACGCGAGGCACGGCGGTTCTGCCCGGGTCGCCGGGCCTTGCGGCAAGATGAAGCCATGCCGATCACGACGGGGTTCAACCACATCGCCACCCTGACCACCGACATCGATCGGCTGGTCGCCTTCTACAAGGATGCCTTCGAGGCCGAGGTCAGCTTCGAGATGGAGGCCCGCCCCGACCACCCCCGCATGGTCATCCTCGAGCTGGGCGGCGGCTCGGCGCTGAACGTGTTCGAGGTACCGCCCGAGGACATGATCGGCGAACAGCGCAAGCAGGGCGGGCGCGGCGCCATCGACCACTTCGGCATCGCGGTCGACTCGTTGACGACGCTGGAACAGGTGCGGGACCGCCTGCAGGGCATGGGCGCCGACATCGGCGAGATCCAGCAGCTCGGGGACGCGTGGTCGCTGTTCTTCCGGGACATCGACGGCATGGAGCTGGAGGTCTGCGCTCCGGCCAGCTGACCTGGCGCGGGCTGAGCTACTGCCTCGCCACGGCGAGCAGCTGGGGGATCAGCCACTCGCCGGCGAGCTCGGAGCCCTTCTCCTGGAAGTGGACGCCGTCGCGCAGCTCGGGGTCCCACTCGCCGCTCGGCCAGCTCCGGATCCAGGAGTCCATGTCGACGTAGGTGATGCCCGGCCGACCGGCGAGCGTCGTCCGCAGGACCTCGTTGAACCGGTCGACCCGCCACGGCTCGTTGACGGTGTAGTCCTGCCACGTCTTGGTCGGGTCCTGGTACATGTCGAAACGGACATGAGGGAAGTTCGACCACACCACCGGGTGACCCGGCTTCCTCAGCGTCCGGGCCAGCTTGCCGATCTGGGCACTGAACCACTGGTCGTGCGCCGGAGTGCCGAGGTCGACGAGCGGGCTGTCGGGGCCGGCGATCTTGTGCCCCCGCAGGTCGGACAGGCCCATCACGAAGAAGATGACGTCGTCGTCCCATTTGGCGACGTACTCGTCCAGCTTGCGGTGCCAGTCCTTGCACCCGGGGAACGTCGGATACTCGGTGGCCAGTGGCACGATGCCCGTGTCGACCATCGGGCAACCGAAGACGGAGTACGTGTCGAGCCAGATCTGCTGGTCCGGATGGTGGTCGTTCCAGTCCTCGAACCCGGTCCGCATCGACGCCGACAGCGAGTCGCCGGCCAGCAGGATCCGGGCGACCGGCTCCTGACCGCCCGACGGTCGGACCAGGCCGTGCTTCCGCAGGAACGGGAACTGGGGCAGGATCTCGCCGTTCTCGTCCCGCTTGGTGCCGGTGATCATGTCGGTGAAGTCGATGCCCTTGGGCTTCTGTGCCGGGACCAGGACGACCGCCGCAGCTACGACCGCTCCCGCCGTGACGAGACCGCCGGCCAGCCGGATCCGGGGCATGCGGAGCCGGAACCGGAACGGCGCTTCGAACAGGTGGTACGAGACGGTCGCCAGGGCGAAGGTGACGACGACCCGCGCGACGAACAGCGGTCGGTAGTCGAGGTGCACCCGAGGCTCGGCCAGGACCAGGAAGACCGGCCAGTGGTACAGGTAGGCCGCGTAGCTGATCTTGCCGACCGACCGCAGCGGCCACAGCCCGAGCACCCGGGCGACCGGCCCGGCCATGAGGGCGACGACGATCAGCACCGCGCTGAGAGCGGCGTTGGCCGCGGTCGCGCCCTTGAAGAGGCGGGGGGCGTCGAACGCCGTCGTGTGCCAGAGCAGGAGCAGGCCGCCGATGGCAAGCGGGCCGACCACCCACGCCGCGGCCCGTCCGACGGTGGCCTTCGTCGCCCGCTGGACTGTGGGCGAGCGCCACAGGAAGGCGAGGGTGACGCCGACCAGCAGCTCGCCGGCCCGGGTGTGGGTCCCGTAGTAGGCGGCGTTGTTGTTGCCGTCGGCTCGGTAGGTCAGGTAGGCGAGGGCGAAGGAGCCCGCACCGAGTACAGCGAACACGAGGCCGGCCGCCCAGGTGCGAACGCGGCCGGCAACCGCCATCACCAGGAGGAACGTGACCGGGAAGAGCACGTAGAACTGCTCCTCGATGGCCAGCGACCAGAAGTGCAGCACCGGCGACGGCTCGGTGAACAGCGCCCCGTAGCTGTTGCCGGTGGCGGCGAAGCGCCAGTTGGCGACGTAACCCAACGCGGCCAGCAGGTCGCCGCGGACGCTGCTGTTGGCGCCGATGTCGGTGACGGCGCGCAGGACGGCGATGCCGACGATCGTCACCAGCGCCGCGGGCAGCAGGCGTCGGGCTCGGCGCTCCCAGAAGCGGGCGGGGGAGAGGCGCCCGGTCGAAGTCCACTCGCCGAGGGCGAGCGTGGTGATGAGGAACCCCGAGAGCGTGAAGAAGGTCGACACCCCGAGGAACCCGCCCCGGGCCGCGCCGATGCCGTGGTGGTAGCACATGACCGCGGCGAGCGCGACGGCACGTATGCCGTCGAGCGCGGGGACATAGCTCAGCTTGGTTGTCGGCTCGTCGCTGTCGCCGGGCTTCGGCAAGGTCGCGCGCGGGCGCGTCGGACTTCGTCCTGCCTTGCTCTTCGCTCGTACGACAGCGGGGATCGCCGTCGACGTCTCCACCGCCACCTCTTCTTCACTCCCAGCCAATGTGTGCGCTGGTTCCCCCTACCGGCCGACGTTAGTGGCAATGGGACGGTTGTTGTCTCACCGACCAACAGGAAGCAACCGGCGTCTTAGGCTTGGGGCATGTTCGACGAACGCCTTGGTCGAGTGCGGGAGCAGATGGCGGCGGTGGGAGTCGATGCGCTGTTGCTCTCGGTCGGGCCCGACCTGCCCTGGCTGACCGGCTACACGGCCATGCAGCTCGAACGGCTGACGATGCTCGTCCTGCCCCGCGACGGCGAGGCGGTGCTGGTGGTGCCCCGGCTGGAGGCGCCCCGGGTGGTCGAGCGGCCCGACGTGTTCAGGCTGATGCCCTGGGACGAGACCGACGACCCGATCGCTCTCGTAGCCAAGCTGCTCGGCTCCGGCTCGGGAGCGGGCGCAGCCCTCGGTGCCGAGCTCGCGATCGGTGACCGCACCTGGGCACGCTTCCTCGTCGACCTGCAGGTCGCACTGCCCGACGCCCGCTGGCGCAAGGCCGGCGAGATCACCGGCCCGCTCCGGGCCCGCAAGGACGCCGCCGAGGTCGAGGCCCTGCGCCAGGCCAGCGCGGCGGTCGACACCGTCGCCGCGGACCTGCAGTCGGGCGCCATCCTGCTGGTGGGCCGGACGGAGGCCGAGATCTCGGCCGACCTCAGCCGGCGGATCCTCGACGCCGGCCACCACGAGGTCAACTTCGCCATCGTCGCGGCGGGCGAGAACGCCGCCAGCCCCCACCACGAGGCGTCCGACCGGGTGGTCGCCGCCGGCGAGGTGGTGCTCTGCGACTTCGGCGGCACGCGGCTCGACGACACGGGGGTCGGCTACTGCAGCGACATCACCCGCTGCGTCGTGGCCGGCGGCGGGCCGATCGCCGGCGAGGTCGCTGAGGCGTACGCCGTCCTGCACGAGGCCCAGCAAGCGGCGGTGGCTGCGGCGGTGGTGAGCACGTCGTGTGCCGAGGTCGACGCCACGGCCCGGCGGATCATCAGCGACGCCGGCTACGGCGACCTCTTCATCCACCGGACCGGCCACGGCATCGGGGTCGAGGAGCACGAGGACCCGTACATCGTCGCCGGCAACGACACGCCGCTGGCCCCTGGGCATGCCTTCTCGATCGAGCCCGGCATCTATGCCGCCGGGCGCTTCGGCATCCGTCTCGAGGACATCGTCATCGCCACCGAGACTGGTCCCGACTCCCTCAACAAGGTCGATCACGGCCTCGTCGTCGTCGACGCCTGAGCCCGCCCCTCACCCTCTCTGACCAGGTCGGTTCGGGAGCGGGCGGGTCGGCGGCGTAGCCTCGCTCGGTGATCCGACTCGATGCCGCCACGGTGCTCCTGCAGTGGGCCGTCGGTGGGCTGCTCTTCCTGTGGGTCACCACCCGGGCCCGGGAGGTGGGCATCGGCTACGGCTGGTTGCTGCGCGGGATCTACATCCTGATGGCCGCGGGAGCACTGGCGCTCGGGCTCTGGATCGATCCCGTGCCGGTCCGCGAGGCCTCGTCGGTGGCCGTGGTGCTCGCCGGCGGCTTCGCCCTCGCGGTATCGATCGTCCGCCGTGAGGCCGGCGTCCGCGGTGAGCACGAGCGCAAAGCCCGCAAGGTCGAGCGGGTCGCCGCCATGACCGGCATCGAGCGCACCTACGAGGATCTCACCGCCGGCCACGGCGAGGGCAGCAGCCGCGGTCCCGAGTTCCCGCCGCAGCTCGACCTGATCGCCCCGCTGGTCGGCGTCCCCGGCCTGATCGCCGCCGGCGTGGCGGCCGGCGACCCCGCCCTGCTCTCGGTGGCTCGGGTGCTGGTCGGCGCCGCCTTCCTCGGCGCCGTCTCCGACGCCATGCTGCTGGGCCACTGGTACCTGGTGCAGCCCGGCCTGGCCCGCCGGCCACTGCTCGAGCTCGTGCGCTGGACCGGCCTCATGTGGCCCCTCGAGGTGATCGTCCTGCTGTGGCCTACCGGCATGTTCTCGGTGCTCGACGGCACCATCGACGACGGCTGGGACGGCATGCTCGGCTGGTTCTGGGTGGCCTGCGCCGTGACGACGATCGTCCTGGTGGCGGTGACCCGGGCGGCGCTCCGGGAGCGCTACTACTCGGCGGTCATGGCGGCCACGGGGTTGCTCTACCTAGCGATACTCACCGCCTTCGGCACCGATCTCGTCGCCCGAGCGGTCCTCGCCTGACTCGACGTCGGCGGGCTCGTCCCGCTCCGCCCCGCCCGAGCGGGACGCGATGAACATGGCCACGCCGAGGCCGATCAGCCCCGCGGGCAGCAGCACGTGGCCGTCGTCGACGATCGACCCGCCGAGCAGCACGATCGCCGCCGCCACCGTGAACAACGTCCCGAACAACAGCGAGATGGGATCGACCGACCGTCTACGCATAGCGCACCTCCACCTCTCCGACCCCCACCCGCAGGTCGAGCTCGACCCGCCGCCGGGGGACCTCCCGCTCAGGGTCCGTCTGTCCTTCCATCGTGAACCGCTCGCGCACGTCGACGCCGCCGTCGCGGTCGGGGAGCGCCTCCGCCTCGATGTCGCCGACCCGTGACCGGGCATCGACCCTGGCCGTCATGTCGTCGGGGAGCAGGACCAGCAAGTGGCCCAGCCCGACCTCGGCCGAGACCTTCGGCACCTCGCCCGGGTCGGGGTCGATCTGCCGCAGGTCGATGGTGAGCTCGCCGATGGCCAGCTCGCGGTCGCTGGTCCGCAGGTCGGCGAGGTCGACGACCAACGTGCGATCACCGATGCCCGCGTCGAGGGGCACAGCCATGAGGTCGTCGGTCACCAGCAGCGCGACGGCCGGGATCCCGAGGAGGATCAGCCAGCGTCCTCGTCGACCGTGCCAGGCACCCACGATCATCGCCACCCCTATGGCGAGCAGCATCCCGGCGACCGTGGTCGAGAAGCCCAGGTCGATGACGTCGAGCACGCTGAGCAGCGCCACGACCCCGCCGGCGATGCAGATGACGGCGAAGATCGTGCCCCAGGTGCGGTCGACCTCTTGGGGCCCGATCCCCCAGGGCGAAACCGGGGGAGGAACTTCGCCCTGGGGACCAGCGCGTACGGCACTGTGATCGGGGACGGAAGAGGGGATCCTCGTCGCTTGATCCCGGTCCTCCGTGGTGTCAACAGCCGTGTCCCCGAAGGGAACGTCTGGTGGGGACGCGGCTTCAGCCGTCACAGTAGTTGCCTCAGCACGCGCGGTGGTGCCACTCGGCGTGACATTTCCGCTCGCCAGTGGTCGATAGCCGTCGCCCACCAGGATCCAGAGGCCGAAGCCCAGCAGGACCAGCGCCGGGAGCGGGCCTTCCCACCACAGCCCGTCCCGCAGGAGGGCCAGCGAGATGACGAGGACGAGGGCGATGACGACGACCGTGCTGCCGTTCTCGGGCCCGAGCCGCGTCGGCGCCTGCACCCGGGCCACGTCGTCCGGCCGGGATGGGATGACGATGGCGGCGATCAGGTAGGCGAGGAAGCCCCACCCGGTGGTGATGCCGAGGAGGATGACCGCCAGCCGCAGGATCGACGGGTCGACTCCGAGGTAGTCACCGAGGCCCGCACAGACGCCCGCGACCTTGCGCTCGTCGGGCTCTCGATACAGGCGCCGGGGGGTGGGCTCGCTCGTCATGACGCCATCATCTGCCGGCACCGGCGGCGCCACAATCGGTGACATCCCCTAGGGGTTCCCTGAGGCGCAGGCGGGCGATGCTTGCCATCATGAGCTGAGCGATGGTTGCCCCGACCCCGCCGCTGCCGCCGCCAGGCGCTCCGCAGCCACCTCCGCCACCCAGGCCCGGAGGCGGCTTCACGCTGCCCGAGGGGCTCACCCGGCGACGCGACGACCGGGTCATCGCCGGCGTCTGCGCCGGCATCGCCCGGTGGATAGGCGTCGACCCGATCTTCGTCCGCATCGCCGCCGTCCTGCTCACGTTCGCCAACGGCGTCGCCATCCCGATCTACCTCGTCGGGTGGGCGACGATCCCCGAGGTCGACGCAACAGAGGGAGCGGCCGATCCCGCCCTGGTGGCAGCCGATCGCGGCCGCCAGCAGCGCGGCGTCGAGCGGGCCGTCGCGCTCGCCTGCATGACCATCGGCGTCCTGCTGCTGGTGCGGTGGGCGTCGCCGGTCTTCCCCGACCACGTCGTCTGGCCGGCCACCGTGGGTGCCGCCGGCCTCGGGGTCGTGTGGGCCCGGGCCGGCGCCGAGGAGCGGGCCCGCTGGCGGGAGGCCGTCGACCGCCTGCCGGGCGACCCGCTGGCGATCTTCGCCGGCCGTGGCATGTGGCCCCGGGTCGTGCTCGGCGCGGTCCTCCTCATCAGCGGCTTCGCCTGGTTCTTCGCCAGCAACCCCACCGTGCGGGGCTTCGGTGCCGTGGTGCTCGGCATGCTGGCCACCGCCGGCGGCATCGGGTTGCTGCTCGGGCCGTGGATCGTGGGCCTCCTGCGCCAGCTGCGGCGGGAGGGGAGCGAGCGCATCCGGGCCGAGGAGCGGGCCGACATGGCCGCCCACCTGCACGACTCGGTGCTCCAGACCCTGGCGCTCATCCAGCGGCACGCCGACGAGCCCCAGCAGGCCCGCAGCCTGGCCCGCCGCCAGGAGCGCGAGCTGCGGGCGTGGCTCTTCGACGCCCGCAACCCCGACGGGGCGCAGGCCACGCTGGCTGCGGCGCTCGACCGGCTCACCGACGACATCGAGGCCGACCACGCCGTGGCGGTCGAGGTCGTGCTGGTCGGCGACCTGCCCCTCGACGAGCACCTCGACGCGCTCGTGGCGGCGCTGCGCGAGGCTGCGGTCAACGCCGCCAAGCACAGCGGTGAGACGGAGGTCCTGGTGTACGTCGAGGTCGGCGAGGGGCAGATCGACGCCTACGTGCGCGACCGGGGCAAGGGCTTCGATCCCAAGACCGTCTACGGCGACCGTCGGGGCATCGCCGACTCGATCATCGGCCGGATGGCGCGCCACGGTGGCTCGGCCAGTGTGTCGAGTGAGCCCGGGGAGGGCACGGAGGTCACCCTGAGGATGAGCTATGAGCCCCGCTGACGCCCAGCAGATCCGGGTCTTCCTGGTCGACGACCACCGGCTGTTCCTCGCCGGCGTGCGGGCCGAGCTGGCCGACCGGGTCGAGCTGGTGGGTGAGGCCACCGACGTCGACACGGCGGTCGAGGGCATCGCGGCTACCCGGCCCGACGTGGTGCTGCTCGACGTCCATCTCCCCGGGGGCGGCGGCAAGGCGGTCATCGAGGCCGTCCGGCGACGGGTGCCCGAGACCGTGTTCCTCGCCCTCTCGGTCAGCGATGCCGCCGAGGACGTCATGGGGGTCATCCGCGCCGGCGCCCGCGGCTACGTCACGAAGACCATCTCGGCCGACGACCTGGCTGAGGCGGTGCAGCGGGTCCACGAGCGCGACGCCGTCTTCTCGCCCCGGCTCGCCGGCTTCGTCCTCGACGCCTTCGGCGGCGACCTGCCGGCCGGCGCGGCGCTCGACCCCGAGCTCGACCAGCTCACACCCCGCGAGCGCGAGGTCCTCCGGCTCATCGCCCGGGGCTTCACCTACAAGGAGCTGGCGCGGCGCATGAACGTGTCGATCAAGACCGTCGAGACCCACGTGTCGTCGGTCTTCCGCAAGCTGCAGCTCTCGAGCCGCCACGAGCTCACCCGCTGGGCGACTGACCGCCGCCTGGTCTGAGCCCGGCCCCCGACTCCGGCCCAGGACCAGGCGGCGCTGCCGTCGGTCAGAGCTTGGCCTTCACCGCCATGGCCATTCCCTGCATGCCGCGGGCGTTGGGGTGGATCGGCGCAGCGGCGTTGGCGGGCACCAGCGGCTCGACCCACCGGGTGCCGGAACTGGCGCAGGCGTCCTTGCCGATGCTGGCGGTGTAGACGTCGACGTAGGTCGCACCGTGGGCCGCCGCCTGCGTGGCCAGCATGGCGTTGAGCTCCTTGGTCTTGGCCCGGATGTACGGCACGTCGCGGAAGCCCATCGGCAGCGACGGCCAGCAGCCGGAACCGCTGTTCGGCACGATCGCCGGGTAGCCGACGACCAGGATCTTCGCCAGTGGCGAGCGGGCCCTGATGGCCTCGACGGCGGCGGCGATCTTCGGGGCCGTGTTGGCGATCCGGACGGACAGCTGGTCGACGCCGTTGACCACGTATGTGTCCTGGCACGGGGTGGCGAACGGGTTGAGCAGGGTGACGCAGTTCTCGACGATGCCGCCGAACCCGATGTCGTTGCCGCCCATGCCCATGGTGACGACCCGTGTGTTGCTGTCGAGGGCGTTCAGCTGGGGCGGGTTGGGCCCTTCCGGCCAGACGCCGTGCTCGTTGTACAGGTTGTCGGTGTCGGCCCCCGAGCAGCTGACGTCGCGGAACGTCTCGGTGCCGGTCGCCGGGGCGACGAGGTGCGGGTAGTCGCGGTCCGAGCGCAGGCAGCCCAACGGGCTGATCTGGTTCGGGATCAGCGGCCCGGCGGTGTACGAGTCGCCGAGCGCCACGTAGGAGGTCGGCGGCACCTGCGCCGGTGCGGCGGCGACCTGGGTCGGAGCCGCGGTGACCCCCGCGGCGGTGATGAAGAGCGCCAACACCTGAGCGGTGCGACGCGCGCGAAGCCCCCGAGATGTCATGGGCCCATACTCTGCGACATCCGTCACAGCGTCTGTGGGATGGGCCCTGCATTTTCGGGGCCGAAGTAGGTGGTAGA
>Ga0075421_100005374_pt1 | contig 15476 bp, 15 predicted proteins | sample SoiMetdeltSBSDD5_FD_75292 | JGI IMG/M metagenome (GOLD analysis project Ga0075421, IMG submission 75292) | Bulk soil microbial communities from a Populus tree surrounding site in Tennessee, USA - Soil MetaG P. deltoides SBSDD5 | ecosystem: Environmental > Terrestrial > Soil > Tree plantation...
GACGTTGCTCATGCTCCCCACCTATTACGTGCTCGCGGAGAAGATGCGCGTGCTGGTGCCGAAGGGGCTGCGGGGATCGGTGCGGTTGCCGGGGCGCACGTGGCGTTTCGCCCGGGGGCTACGCGGACGGTTCCGCCGCCGGGTCGTTCTGCAGCCAGTCGCTGACTAGAACCTACGCAATTTCGAACTAAGATTACGCCCACCCCTCGAGAACTCCCTACCCCCCGGCGTATCTCCTCCATGGAGCCACCAAGGCTCAACTGAATCAAACCTGGAAGGCGAAACGAAGGAGATACGACAATGAACTCGAACTTGATTGACCAACTCACCGCCTACTTCTCGACCAATGGCACGCTGGCGCAGGCCGTCAACTTCGCCCAGCTCGTGGCTTCTCAAGCCTGGGGCGAGATTGCGCACCTTGCCAAGATCATGGGCCTGTAGATTTAGCAGGCCAGGTGGGAACGTGGGACCGGACGCAAGTCTGGTCCCCGCGTTCCTTTTTTTTGCGCAAAGAATTGAACAACGATGTATCACCCCGTGACATTTTTTACCTTCATCAAGTTCGAAACAGAAAGCGGGCGCAGCTATTGTTCGTGAAGGTCCAGTTGGATGGAGATGGGTCCGTCGTCGAGGCCTTCCAGCTCGGCGAGAAGGTACACGGCCCCTGGTACGGGCCGTAATTCGAGGGTGCGGGTCCTGCCCGTCTGTTCGAGCCTTACCGTTCCCGTAGCTCCTTCGAGGACATCCGGGTACACGAGCACGGAAACCGACGCGCGAGCGGTGTCCACCACGATGCGCCCGGCCACACGCCCTCTCAGGTACAGATCGATGCCGGCCGAAGCCGCGACCTGGGGATCTTGCAATGACGCGTTGTACAGGTGTTCCCGAACGGCATTCGTGTCACCGCGGGCACACGCCTGAGAGGCGGCCTCGGTCTCCCTGACCGCGGCCGCGCTCGCACCGGGACTTGCTACTCCGGAGTACACCGGCACGAACGCGGCCTGTAAGCCGGTGGCGCTTCCCGTCGCGGCAAGCTGCTTCATGCCCACCGCAGCAAGCTGACTCGCCCGCCCGAGCCAGCCCCGGACGGTCGCTTTGACCATCGGCTTCTTTTCAACCGGTAAGGCCGCACGATAAGCGGCCTCATCGAGGAAGGAATCCCAGGCGCCCTCGAAATCACGACTCAGGCTGCGGAGGGCGTCTATACGCTCCTCACACGTCCGGCAGCCATCGAGATGGGCAATCATCCGTTCGGCTTCGTCTTCCGTCGATACTCCCGTCACGTATCGGAGCAGGCGCTCCTGTGAGGGGTGCCGCATCGCGTTCACCTCGATCCCTTCTTGATAGAGTCCGCCTGTCTCCCTTGATTACCGGAGACGGGGCTCGGTTCTCGCGGGGTCGGGGGGACCGCCGGAAGCAAACTTCGCGAGGCAGCCTTGGGATCGGTGACGGCCTTCTTGATGCGTTCCTTCACGCCGTGCGTCCAGTCGGCCACGGACTTGCGGGGGTCCTTGCCGAAGTACTCGCGCAACTGGGTGAGTCCAACCCTTATGTCCAGAAGCTTGGCGAACTGGAGAGCGGACGCCTTGTCGCGCGCGAAGAGTTCTTGCCCCTTCATGTCCAGGCGCGCATCCAGGGGTTTTCGGGTGCGCGCCACGTACGCAGGATCGACGTGCAGGGCCGTCGTGAGATCCTCGAGCAGTTCTCCCGCAGAGTCATCGAGCTGGCGTGGGCCCAACTCGCGAGCGACACGATCGGGATCTCCCGTGACCGGCACCTTGCTTGATTCTGTTCGGGTCCCCCGCTCGTCCTTCGCCTGCCCCCACAGAAGAATGCTGAATCCGAACGCGACCTGCTGGTGCGGGTACCCTCCGTAGCACAAGAACGCTTCGAACATTTCGAGAAAGACGCGCGATGGAGGCGGCGGTCCGTCCGGCGGCTCGAACCGCCCCTCGCCCAGCACCTGGCGAAACGCACCCGGCAAATGCGACAGCTCCTGGGGTGACAGGTCGTCGCTCGCTTCATCCTGCTCGTCCTCGAACAGATCCCGAGGTTCCAGATCGCTCTTCTTGAATACGTGACGCCGGGCGACGTTCCGGGCCAACCCCTTGGCGAACGCGATCAATGGATAGTCTGCGTTGTAGCGATCGAGACGCTGGTAGAGATAGATGCGAACGTCCTGCAACACGTCTTCGAGCACGAGTTCTGGGCGGGTGTGAATGAGGCCGCGGAGAAAACGCCTTAGATCGGGCTCAAGTTCGGAGATCAGGCGTTCAAAGAGTTGGGGCTCCCCTCCCAGGATCCGATCGACCAGATCTCGATCTCTGGGGTGCGCGGTCGGCAACGTCATTCCACCCTCGGGGGAAAATCCAGCGAGATACTGTGAAGACCCGACCTTCCTCCGCACCGCGTCACTTCTTGAGCCACCCGCACCAGATCGCCGCCCGCCGCGGCCAGCACACGAGGGACGTTGCGACCGGGATTCTCCACCAGCGCCCACCAGAGGTCGATCTCCTCCAGGCGCGAATGTCCACCTGCATGCGCGTTGGCTCTAGCGGCGCGCCAGCAACTCTCGTAGTTGTGGGTGGGCGGAGGAAGGTTGGCAGAGACAGGGCCGCCGTGGATCTTCTCGATCGCCTCGATCAAGTGCTTTGGATCCAGCCCGGCCCGCGCCAATACCACGCGCGTCGTCTCGCCGCCGGCAGTACACAGGCCATAGAGAACGTGCAACGTCTCCAGCCGGCGTGCTCCGCTCGCGAGAGCCAACTGTTGGCCTTTCCACACGATCTTTTGCACCACGGGCGCGTTGGGGAGCTCCAGGGGCTGTACTTGTCCGGCCGGTGGACGCGACGCCGCGACATCGATCGCGTGAACGGGCTCGTTGCCTTCGAATCGAGCTCGCGCCGCCGCCATCGCGTCTTCTACGGAGAGCGCGGCCTGGCCCCCGCACACCCCCGTGGCCTCGAACGCCACGATTTCACCGGCCCGCTCGCGGCGTACTAGATCCGCTCGATCGGTCAAGAGCGGCTGAAAGCGGCGCGCCCGCGTCGACCAGATCCCCGGAAACGAATGGCGGGGAGCCTCTCCGGGCTCGCCCACGAAAAACACCAGCGGCTGTAGCCCCAATGACTCGAAGCAACCGGCAAACAAGAGGGTGAGATCGAGGCAATTCCCGGTTCCCTGCCGCTCGGAAAAATGAGCAAGGACATCCTGAGGAGACGTGATCATCTGGTAGCTGGCTCCGTTCATCTGGTCATCGACGACAACGCGAGGAGGCGAATACCGCATGCTCCAGGAACGGCCCATATGCCGGTAGAAGGCGGCCACTATTCCCGTCGCTCCCCAGCGACCCGAAGCTTCCCCGGCACCCAATGTGGGATCGTCACCAAACACTTCGGTGACCACACGGGCCACGGCGCGATCTCCCGGAAGCACGTAAGTGGCGGCCACGATTCGGGACGTCGCATCATGTGGCCACGACCACACGTCCATGAGAACGATGGGCAATCGTGCGATCTCGCGCCCATCGGCGAGAACGGCAATGTCCGTGGGCGTGCGATGCGTGATTTGTTCCAGTGCCAAGATGGTTTCGCGCATGGCGGCGCACGGTCGCCAGCAAACTCCCGGACGCAAACCAGACGCCTGGGCGCCGTAATGGATGGCGGGAATGTGCAACGTCACCGAAACGCTGGAGCGAGATGCGTTCTCCAGCGTGACTGACGTCACGGGTGGCAAACCGGCGGCGCAGAACGCGGCGGTGTAAAGACGCGGGTACTCGACAGCGAGGCTTTGGCCCCGGTCGGGATCCGAAATCCGGATGGGCAAGGCGTCGCTCCTTGGGGGAGAACGTGAGTTTACTCCTTCGCCGACCCTCCGCAGCAAGGCTGCCCTGCCCCACGCGCCCTACCGCCCAACGGTTTAGTACTGCTTCTGCTACTCTCTTTTCCGTGCCCATCGAATACCGGATCGACCACGAGCGGCGGGTCGTCATTGCCGTTGGCAAGGGAGCGCTGACAAGCGAGGACTTCTTTCGCTACAAGCGCGAAGCGTGGACGCAACCCGGTGTCCCCGGCTATGACGAGCTCATGGACGTGACCCAGGTGACTGAGATCATCGATCCGTCGGTTGAAGAGATCCGCAGGCTCGTGAAGCTCGCCGTGAGCATGGATCCCCCCGATACCCCTTCGAGATTCGCTATCGCCGCACCCAAGGAAATCCTCTTCGGCCTGGGGCGCATGTACGAGGCGTACCGCAGCCTCCAACCGGGAAGCACCAAGACCGTGACCGTGTTCAGAACGCTTAAGGAAGCGATGGAGTTTCTGGGACTCGAAGAACTCTAATTAGACCGCTAACTTCTGCTAGTCTCATGACATGCCCATCGAGTACCGCATTGACCATGACCGCCGGGTGATCATCGCCAAAGGGAAAGGTGCTTTCACCAGCGAGGACATGTTTCGGTATCAACAAGAGGCGTGGTCCCAACCCGGCGTCGCGGGCTACAACGAGCTCGTGGACATGAGCGATGTCACCGAGATCGTGGATCCCTCCGTGGAGGACATTCGCCGGCTCGTCGAGCTTTCGGCGAGTATGGATCCGCCGGACAGCCATGCCCGGTTTGCCATCGCCGCGCCCAACAAGCTCATGTTTGGGTTGGGGCGCATGTATGAGGCGTACCGGGAACTGCAACCGCAAAGCACGAAGGTTGTGCGCGTGTTCAAGACCGTTCGTGAAGCGATGGATTTCCTGGGACTCGAGGAAGCAGAACTCTAGGGCAAGAGCACCATCGATTTGGCGGTCGCGAAACCCCACCCACCCTCCCCGGCCCCCTAAGCCAGACAGAATGCGGGAACCGAAAGGCCGCCCCGGAAGTACGGAACGAGGAAACACGACCTCGAAGCCGCATGCCCCCCGGTTCTGAGGTCCAAGCCACAGAGGACGTGATGGCCGCCAACCTACTTCCGTCCTGGCCAGTTCAAACGCTCGTCGGTAAGCTCTTGTCCCCATGCAACCTCCCGACTCTCAACACCCGGCGGGCTCTGTGCGTAAGCATTTAGATAAGGTTGAGGCCGACCTCGTACGTCGAGCCATGTCCGGCGACCGGGAGGCGTTCGGACAAATCATGGAACGGTATGCGGGGTCGGCCCGGCGACTCTGCCGCGCGATCCTCCGGGATTCGGAGGACGCCGACGACGCAGCCCAGGACGCTTTTCTGAGTGCCTGGGTAAAGTTGGGGCAGTACGATCCGCGGCGACCCCTGGGCCCGTGGCTCATGCGCATCGTGGCCAACGCGGCCAAGGATCGCCGGCGGCGCCGTGAGGTGCGGCGAACCGACGAGCTTTCGGAGTCCATGCCCTCATCGCAGGCCGGACCGGATCGCGAGACGGACCGCCGGTTGCTGGAGGCAGAATTGCAGGACGCGCTCGAGGAGCTTCCCGTGCGATACCGCGCCGCGGTGGTCCTCTACGATGTAGAAGGTTACTCGCATGCGGAGATCGCGAAAATAATCGGAGTGCCCGAAGGAACCGTGCGCTCGGATGTATTTCATGCGCGGCGGATGCTGCGCCAGGCTATGGACGATTGGAAGGAAAACTGGAAATGAACCAGGATCAAGACAAAGAACTTGGGTTAGCGCTCAAGCGCACGCTCGATCCGGGGGACAACCGTGTGTTCGTCTCCCGCGTCCTGGCCCGTATCGACACCGCGCCGATGGCTCCCCTCTTTTGGGACCTCCTGTCGTCGTGGGCTCGCCGCGGCATTCCGGCGGCAGTCATGATCGCGGCGTTGACCGCGTTCCTACTCGCCCTGCCGCGGCAACCGGCCGCCAACCTGGAGGACACTCTGGTTGGAGGCACGGATGGTGGAGCATCGCTCTTCACCAGCCCCGGACCTCCCGACGCCGGTCCTATCGCGAACACGCCTTGATCTCGGCCGAGGTCCCACCAGAGTTCCTCTCTCACTTCCCCAGCCCCGAAAAAGGATCGACATGTCAGAAGCATCCAAAACCAAGGCTATGACCTTGCTCCTTGCCGTGCTCCTCACCGGAGGCGTGATGGGATGGGTCGCGCACCAGCTCGCGATACCGAGTCAGGCCCAGCCTTCACGCGGGGTGGACGCGCTCGTGACGCTGTACACGAGGGAACTGAACCTCGACACGGCGCAGCAGGATTCGGTGCGCTCCATCCTCGCCCGTCGGCAGCGCGAAACGCGCGCCATCTGGCTGGAAGTGCATCCGCGCTACGACAGCGTGCGCGGGCGCGCAAAAAGCGACATCGAGGCCCAGCTCCGCCCCGATCAAAAGCAGCGGTTCGACGAGCTGCTCACCCAAGAAGATCAAGAACGGGCCGCGCGGCTGAGGGACCGAGGTATGATCGATAGCACTCAGGGACAACGTCAATGAAGGTTGCGTTTGTAGTTGCAATATTGTTGTTGATGGCCCCGCGCCCCTTGCGTGCTCAGGGTGTTCCGGTTCCGGAGCAGCAGGTGACGGTGGATGACGCGGTGCGCCGAGCGCTCTCCGTGCAGCCGGCCATGGTCGAGGCGGAAGGCACACGTAGAAATGCCAAAGCCTCCGATCGCTCGGCGGTTGCGGCGTTTTTGCCTTCCCTAACCACGAGCGCTGGGGCATCACGCAACAACACTATCCGGACCGACCCAAGCGGGGTCCCGCAACCTACCGGGTACTCGTACACGATCGGCCTTAACGCCAACCTGGAACTCTTCGATGGGTTTCGCCGGTACGCGCAAAAGAAAGCGGCCTCGGCGAGCCTGGATGCCGCCGAAGCAGGGCTCCTGAACGAGCGGTATCAGGTCACCTTGACCACCAAGCAGCTCTTTTACGATGCAGCGGCGCAGGAAGAGCTGGTGCGTGTGGCGGACGCGCAGCTTCGCCGGGCCCGGGAACAGCTCGACGCCACCAAACAGCGGTTGCTCTTAGGAAGCGCCACCCGTTCGGACACCCTGCGGTCCGCGGTGGAAGTGGGGAACGCTCGCATCCTGCTCATGCAAGCGCAGGCGAATCTGGCCAGTTCGCAAATGAACCTCGGCCGCCAGATCGGGCTCGATGAACCCGCGCGCGCCGTTCCGGATTCGACGTTGCCGCCCGTTCCGGATCCGGAGCCGCTGCGCGAGGGGATGCAAACCGCCCCCGAAGTCGTGCAAGCCGAGGCGGCGGCCAAAGCATCGCGCGCCGGGATATGGGTGGCACGGTCACAGTATTTTCCCTCCCTTAATTTGTCCTATAACAACACTCATCAAGGCAGCGATTCTCCACTCACGAGTCTGGGGAATTACGACGTGTCGTGGTCGTGGCGGTTCGGCTTGAGCTGGACCCTCTTCAACGGGCTCCAGCGGGAAGGGAATCAGGTCTCGGCGGACGTGCAGCGCGACGTGAACGAAGCCCGGGCGGCCGATGCGCGCCGTCAGGTGAACTCCGACTTCACGCGCCAGTACACAACGTTGAGCACGGCCTATCAGCAGATCAGCATTGCCGCAGAGAACGTGGCCGCGGCGGGCGAGGATCTGCGCGTGCAGGACGAACGCTACCGGATGGGTGCGGCGACGATTCTTGATTTGCTCACGTCGCAGGAGAGCTTGACCCAGGCCCAGGTCAGTCTCATCCAGGCCCGATTCAACTATTTGGTCGCCCGAGCCGGCCTCGAGGCACTGATCGGAAGGGAACTCTAATGCGAACGATTCATGGGAGGGCCTGGGCGTTGGTCGTTCTTGCGCTCTGGGTGGGGGCCTGCGCCCGGAGCACCAAGACCAAAGCCATGTACGAAACGGCGGACGTGGAGAAGCGGAACATCGTCGTGTCCGCTACCGCCACCGGAACGATCGAGCCCGTGTTCACTGTCGAAGTGAAGTCCAAGGCATCGGGGGAGATCATCGAGATGCACGCGGAGACCGGCGACGACGTGAAGCCGCATCAGCTTCTGGCCCGCGTCGACCCTCGCGAGGCGCGGACCGCGCTTTCCCAAGCCGATGCTGATCTCCAGGTCGCCAAGGCGCAGCTCGCCAATTCCAAGATGGAGATGGCGCGCGCGGACACGTTTTACAAACGCCAGATCATCACCCAGGTGGAGTTCGAGACCGCCCGACTCTCCTTTGCCACGGCGAATGCCGGCGTCGTGCGCGCGCAAAGCGCGCTCGACAACGCGCAGGATCAAATGGACGACACGGAAATACGTGCGCCGATGTCGGCGACCATCATCGCCAAGAGCGCGGAGTTGGGCACGGTCATTTCGTCGCCCACCCGCGATGTGGGCGGAGGCACGGTGCTCTTCACGATGGCGAACCTCGACACGGTACAAGTACGGGCACTGGTCGATGAGACTGACATCGGCAAGATCACGCCCGGGCTTCCCGCCACCATCTCCGTCGATGCATTCCCCGATCGCAAGTTCGAGGGCAGGGTGCTCAAAATCGAGCCGCAGGCCACAGTGAACCAGAACGTCACCATGTTCCCCGTGCTCGTGCGCCTTGCCAATCCCGGTCATGCCTTGAAGCCCGGAATGAACGGAGAGGTCGAAGTCCACGTGGGCGACCGCCAAGATGTGCTCGCGATCCCGTATTCAGCGTTGCGCACGCAGCAGGACGTGGCGTCCGCGGCGACGGTGCTGGGACTGGATCCTCAGGAGGTGCAGCAGCAGCTGGCAATGGCGCAGTCGGGCGGGGCGGCGGGCCGCGCCCCGGGACAGCGAGGAGAAGCGGCCGCCAACCCGAGTCCTGCCGATAGCACGGGGGGTCGCCCCGACAGTACGAAGGCAGTTTCGGGCGGCGCCGGAACGATGACGCTTCCCAACGGCACCACGATTCAGCTTCCGCCCGGGGTGAAGGAAAGCGAAGTGCAGGCGGCGATGTCGAAGCGCATGAGCGGGCAAGAGCTTTCCGATGACGAGCGCGCGTTGTTGCGCAAAGTGTTTTCGCGCGCGGGTGGCGGTGGCGGCGGCGGACGGTCTGGCGGCGGTTTCGGCGGGCGCCAGTCGCGAGCCATGGCCTCCAACTACATCGTGTTCGTGATGCGTAACGGCAAGCCGGCCCCGGTGCAGATTCGCACCGGATTGACCGACCTCGATTACGTGGAAGTGCTGTCGGGGTTGAATGAGGGGGACAAGGTGCTCTTACTTCCCAGCGCCGGTTTGGTGAACTCGCAACGCGAGATGCGGGAGCGGTTCCAGCGCATGACCGGTGGCGGCGGCTTGCCAGGCGTACAGCAGTCTTCGGGTCAGCGCCCCACGACCGGGTCGAGGTAGCGCTCCATGTTGATCGGCGAAACGATCCAGGGTTCCTTGTCGGCGATCCGGTCCAACAAGCTGCGGTCCTTGTTGACCATGCTCGGCATCATCATCGGCGTGGCGGCGGTGATCACCATGATCGCGCTGGGAACGGGCGCGCAGAAATCCGTGCAGGATCGCATCAAGGCGTTGGGGCCCGATTTGTTGACTCTGTACCCCGGGCAAATGTTTCGTGCCGGCGTTGCTTCGGACACGCGGGTAAGCCTGACCGTCGACGATGCCAATGTGCTGCGTCGCGATGCTGGCTACGCAAAAGCCGTCGTTCCCGAGCTGGCTCGGAATCTTCAGGTTTCGAAGGGCGAGGTGAACATCAACACCAGCGTCGTGGGGACGACGTCCGAATATCCGCAGGTGCGCGGGTTCGGTATTGCGGCGGGGCGCATGTTCACCCCCGGCGACAACGAGGCGCGGCGACGCTATGCGGTCCTGGGGGGCGCGATCCCGGCCATGCTGAACGCAAACCCGGTCGGGCTGATCGGCCAGAACATTGACATCCGCGGCATCCAGTTCGAGGTCATCGGCGTGTTGACCGAAAAAGGCTCCCAGGGTGGCGGGTTCCAGAACCCCGACGAGCAGATCCTGATTCCCCTGGATACGGCGCGCTATCGCGTGCACGGCACCGACCGGCTGCGCTCGATCACCGTGCAGGCGTCCGAAGTGAACGACATGAACTTGACCATGATCGAGATCGAGCGCGTGCTGCGGCGGGAGCACAAGATCCGTCCGGGGCAGGACAACGATTTTCAGATTCGCGGCCAGACCGATATTTTGGCCACCTACGAGAACACCGCCAAGACGTTTACCCGGCTACTGGCGGGGATCGCGATCGTGAGCTTGATCGTGGGCGGGATCGGGATCATGAACATCATGCTCGTCTCGGTGACCGAGCGCACGCGCGAGATCGGAGTGCGGAAGGCGATCGGGGCCACCAAGGCGAATATTCTGGTTCAGTTTTTAATCGAGGCGTTGGTGTTGTGTCTGGCCGGCGGCATTCTCGGAATCATTTTCGGATCCGCGGGAGCGATTTTGCTTTCGAAGTTGAACCACTGGAACACGTTGATTTCCGTATACGCGATCGTGCTCGCGTTTACATTCAGCGCGGTGGTGGGGATCGTGTTCGGGATGTGGCCCGCCCGCCGCGCGGCGCTCATGAATCCCGTCGAGGCGCTGAGGCAGGAATAAGCGAACTGGTCCTAGGACCAGTTCGATGGCGCAGCTCAAGGGCGCCTGTTGCCAGTTTCCACAGCTGGTTCCGGAACCAGTTGAACGGTGGAATCAGCCCAAGCCCTAGCTCTTCTTAGACGTCATGACGCTGACCGGGCTCCAAATGCGATCGACGTTCTTGCCTTTGCATCGAGGGCAATGAACGCGTTTCCCGCCGGCTTGAGTAATTGGCTGCACGATCTCGAACGCCTTGCGGCAGTCCCGGCAGAAGAATGGATAAATGGGCATTTTGTTGCTCCTCCCCCATCCCGTCCCGAATAATCGTTGGACCCGTCTAGGTCCATTCGCATCCACCATACGCCCGTGCGGGCAGGGATTCAAGGCGCCGTTATTGCTTGCCGCTGCGCATGCTTCTGGACACGTCCGGCGTTGGGCATCCTGGAACCGGAAATGCCCCAAGCGGGCCAATTGGATTCAGGATAGCCGGAGAGTTCTCGTTGACATGCCAATCGCCGGCATCAGGGTCACAAAACATGGGATCCCCGACCCAGTTGTCGCGCACAACCGAGCTGTCGCATGAGCCGTTGCCGCATCCGAAGTCGTGTACATTCTGGTACAACAGATTGTTCTTGGCGTAGTCCTCGGCCCCCATCGTGCAGGTGATACCACCGTCAAGGTTGTACGCAATGATATTGCGCTCGACGATCCAGGCTCCGACCGGGGAGGGCATGTACTGGGGATCAAGATAAAACGTGATTCCGCTGCCGCCACAGAGTGGATAGGCACGGTTCTTGACGATGGTGTTTTCAGTGATCGTGCCATGAAGGCCGGATACGTGGATCGCTCCACCAACGCCGTTGTTTCCGCGAGAATCCAGACCCTTGGCTTCATTCTCGACAAAGAGGTTGCGACGGATATCGACCCAGCTCACGCCATGGTAATTTTGATACTGCCAAGCTGCGATGCCGCCTCCATGATCCCCGGCCACATTCCTGATAAATTGGTTCCCCTCGATGAGCACCTGGCCCGAGCCGGGATGGATGAACATTGCTCCACCGTCATACCCGCAGGAATTATCTGTGAAGACATTGTTCATGATTTTGGCGTTGGCATAATCGATCAGTATCGCCGCCCCGAACCAGGCCTTATTACCTTCAAATAGATTATTCTCAATCAGCTTCTCCCCCTTATCGGCAACCTCGTTTTCCCAGTCGGCGGTTGTGACCGTCAAGGCCATTCCGCCGCCCCAAAGTATCGCGCTTCCCCCATTGTTAATGATCTTGTTGTTTCTTATTACCGCGTCTCCGCTCTTGACCCAAATACCGAAGTCCCTGTTTTCCTTTATGACATTTCCGATGATCGTCGGCGATCCGGAGTCCATGAGCAATCCTGCAGGTTTCATTGCGCCAGTCACGGTGAAACCTTCAAAGACCGCATTCCTGGTTACTCCGGCCCCGAAATGGACCAATGGCCTATCGGGCTGTCCGCAGCCAACCACAAACGTCTCGTCAGGACCCTTCTCGCTACGCAGAGCCACATCCTTGTTTCCGAATTCAATGCATTCTTCATAGGTTCCAGGCCCGACCAGAATGAGATCCCCAGCTGGCACGCTGTCGATAGCCTCCTGAATAGTGTAAAAATCCGCTCCGACAAAATGAGAGACACGCCACTGCCCACCCGACCCATTACTGGTCTGCACGCTGGGATTGTTGGAAACGAAGGATCGATTCCCCGCTTCGTCTATACCGACCACTGCGAAAAAGTATTGGGTTGATGGTTCCAGGTAATAAATGGAGATGGTCTGGTTCTGACCAGCCGGCTTGGGATAAACGTATAATGACGGAGTCTGGGCTCGAGCCCAACTCGTCGCGTCAATGGGAAAAGTCGCGTATCGAACCTCGTAGCCGGTAACGGTCCCTGTACGTCCATCGTCGCCGGGCGCTGTCCACTCCAGCGTAGCCGAGTGCGGCGTGAAACTCGCGATCCGCAAGTCGTCTACTGGTGCTGGGGGCACCGTATCGATTCGAGTCGGTGCGTACACAACATTGGAAATCGCGGATGCGTTGCCGGCGTCGTCCACCGCCCGCAGTCCAAAATCGTAATCGGTTGCGGACACGAGGTTATCGATGACTATGGTCTCTTCCGAATGGCTTGGCTTGGGAATGCCGGAAAACGGTGCGCGTGCCAATCCGCTCCATGTTCCTTCGGAAACATGGCTCCCGTAGCGGACGTCGTAAGTCCGAACGATCCCATACCAGCCGTCGTCTCCGGGCGCGGTCCAGACCAACGTGACCGCATTGGCGGTCGTGGCACTCACCCGCAAATCTTGAACGGCGGCAGGCGGCGTTCGATCATTGACGTCCGATCCCACGATATTGGAAACCGGCGACCGGTTTCCGGCCGTGTCCATGCTCTTGATCGCGAAGTAGTACTTCGCCCGTGGAATCAAATTCTTCACCTCGAGAGTTTCCGCAACTCCCGCCTGATGAGGGGTGAGAGAGTTCTCGACGATGGTCGCATTGTTCCAGTAGTAAGCCTCGAGGGAGCTCATGGACTGACGTACTTCATAGAGACGCACCGGTTTGTGGCCTGGATCGTCGCCAGGAGCCGTCCAGAACAGGGTGATCGATGACTCTGAAGTGGTAAGAACCGCCAGGTCCGTAATTGCCGAAGGCAACAACGTGTCCTTGACCACAGGCTCAGTGGGTTTGCGCGAGCAAGCGGCGAAAATACTTGTCGCCAATAGAAGAAGAGAAAGACCTGCTCTCCCGCCCCGCGACATGCCCCACCTCCCAAGCCCGAAACCCCGACATAAACCCGACCAAAATCGTTGTTTTTGAGACACAACAATTATACAACAGCACGAAGCACCGGCTAATTCAACACGGCTTCCTGCTTAGCCGCCCTTCGATGCTAGACTCCACGCCTCCATGCGCTGGTCGCCCTCCTTCCACGTTCCCGTGCTTGTGGTTCTTGCCGTCGCGTGTCTCGCCCTCTCCCCCGCCCTCTTCCTGAATCGCATTCCGGCACAAACAGATCTCATCGGGGAATACGGTCCGTGGTGGTCTGGCGCAGTCCACACGGGGACGATTTCGGGCGGCGACAGCTTCTTTGTCTATCTCCCCGATCGCCTTGCCGCGGTGCGGGAGTGGAAGGCAGGACATCTGCCGCTTTGGAATCCCTTTGTCGGCGGTGGTATGCCCATGCTGGGGATGCAGACCGCCAATCCCCTCGATCCCCTCATCGTCCCGCATTTCGTCTTTTCGTTTGGCCGAGCCCTTGGGGTTGCGTACGCAGCACTTCTATTCATTGCCGGCCTCGGCATGGTGCTCTTCCTGCGCTCCAAGGGAGTCCAGCATCCGGCAGCGCTTGCGGCCGCCGGAGTCGCGTTCGCGCTCAATCCCTACTTTATGAGCTGGCTCGAGTTGCGGGTGTTTCTGGCCGGTCTGGCCACGTTGCCGCTCGCTCTTTGGGCTCTCGATGCGTTGATGCTCAATCAGGGCCGGCGGAAACACATTGGCATCCTCGCCCTATCGCTCGGATACGCGTGCCTCGCCGGCACGCTGCAAACGCTGGCGATTTTTATCGCCACGACAGCTCTCCGCCTGATCTGGAATTTCTTCACTCGTCCTCGTTCCTCGCGAGGCCTGGGCCTTGCCAGTGTGGGACTCACCCTCGGTCTTGCCATCGGCATGTTGTCTCTCATTTCCAGCGTCGAGCTTCTCAACCACAGTATTCGCCTTCAGTCGAATCGCGGTTACTACGCCAATTCGAACTTCCTTCCCTGGCGTGCCATCGGCCTCTGGTTTAATCAGGATCTTTTCGGAGTGGTCCGGGCCCCGGACTCTCGCTTCTGGAACGTGCTCCATCGAACCACCCACAGCAGCTCCGGATGGGGAGCGCTCGGCATCCTGCCCTTATTTCTGGCCGTGTTTGCGCTCATCCGACGTGCCGGCCCTCGCGGCGAACGCATCTTCTGGGGTGGGTTGAGTGGTTTGATTCTCGCTTTCCTCTTCCTCATGCATACGGGCTTCGCCGGGATCGTGAAATCACTCTGGCCCGACGTTCATGGCACCGATCTCTTGCGCGGTCTATTTCTTGTGAATCTAAGCGGGGCAGTTTTGGCGGGATGGGGAATGCAAGAGATCATTCAGATCTGGACGACTCGAAACAGAGCCCGGACCTGGGCGTTGCCTTTCGGCGCCTTTGTGATTCTGGGCGCGCTCGCTGTCCTGCTCGCGACCCCCCATGGTGGGTATCATTATTCGCTGTTTCGCGCGCTACTGCCTCTCCTTCTCATCGGCGGCTCCGTCGCCGTCATCGGCATGATCCGGATGTCCGCCACGGCCAAAGGTTGGTTGCTGTTGGCCCTCATCGCCCTCGAACTCGGCCGCATCCATTTCAAGACGAATCCGTTTTGTGATCCCAGCACCGCCTATCCTCCCCGAAAGATCGTCGATTCCTTGAAGACCGACCTGGGTCCCCCCGATTACCCCCGCTTCTTGGTGTTCGGCCACATGCGCGTGTTTCCGCCCAACATCGCGAGCGTGTTCGAGCTTTCGGATTTGCGAACCTATAGCAACGTGCCTATCGTTGGATTTCGATCGTTCCTCGAGTGGGCAGAGAACATGCCCATGGCGAACCAGGAATTCCTCAGCCACACCGATTCCCCGATTTACCGAATGCTGGGAGTACGTTATCTGTTGGGTCTTCCGTATGAGGCCCGAAAAGGCTACGTAAAGGAACAGATACTTCGCGACTTTCCGGTTGACCTCTATCGACGGCCCGACGCGCTCCCCCGCGCCTTCCTCGTTCACGACATTGTGCGCGTTCCTGATCGGGACGCTCTCCGTGCTGCGCTCCAGGACTCCCTGTTCGATCCTGCGGCGAGCGTGTACTTCGTGGGTGATGTAGGTGGAGCGATCGCGTGCAGTGCGCCACGCGGCCCGGATCAAGTCAACATCAAGGAACACACATCCACCCGAGTCGTCCTCGATCTAAAGACCGATGCGCCGGGCG
>Ga0075421_100005375_pt1 | contig 15475 bp, 14 predicted proteins | sample SoiMetdeltSBSDD5_FD_75292 | JGI IMG/M metagenome (GOLD analysis project Ga0075421, IMG submission 75292) | Bulk soil microbial communities from a Populus tree surrounding site in Tennessee, USA - Soil MetaG P. deltoides SBSDD5 | ecosystem: Environmental > Terrestrial > Soil > Tree plantation...
CGACGACGCGGCCGTCCTCGACGAGGCAGGCGGCGCTGTCGTGGTAGAAGCAGCTGATGCCGAGGAGCTTCATCGCGGCGGGTCGGCGGCCGTCAGAACGGCTTGCGGTAGCCGTCGAGGCCCGGCGGCGCGGGCGGCGGCAGTTGCCAATACGAGGCGAGGCGCGCGTCGGCGCCGCGCGTGATGCGCAGCTTGCCGGCAGCGCGCAACGCGAGCCCGACGGGGAGGAAGAGGAGCGCGTAGGCGACCGTCATCAGCACCCAGGTGAGGGTCACGCCGACGCCGTGGCCGAAAGCCTCGAGCGCGTGCGTCAGGCGGCGGAAGCCGCCGAGCGGCGAGGCGAGCGCGAGCAGGGTCGTGATGACGGCGATCGAGGCGACGATCCACGCCGCCCCCGGCCGCCAGAACGAGACGGCAACCGCGGCGAGCAGGCCGACGACCCCGCCGAGCGCGCCCCTCTTCCGCGCCGCGGCGGCGGCCGCGCGGTCGTCGACGCCCTGCGCGCGCTCGCGCCACCGCCATGCCGTCTCGGCGGCCGAGCGGCTGGCGGCCTCTCGGGCCGCTGCGGGCGAGGCGAGGAGGATGTCGCTCAAGGGTTCCGGGTGACGTCGCGGAGTCGCGACATCGAGTCGCCGACCAGGTCGATCCAGGTGTCCGGCCGGTGCCGAGCGGCGTAGATTAACCCGCTGCGGGGAGGCCTTCAAGCGCGTGGCCTGCAGCACGCGACCAGAGGCGCGAACCCTGCACGCTCAAGACCCGTGACCAACCTCGAGATCGCCGACGCCCTCGACCGCGTGGCCGACCTGCTGCAGGTCGAGCGCGAGAACCCGTTCAAGGTGCGCGCCTTCCGCCGCGCCGCACGCACCGTCGAGGGGCACCAGGTGCCCATGGAGCGGATGCTCGCCGAGGGCGGCGATCCGACGACCCTCCCCGGTGTCGGCAAGGAGATCGCCGCGTCGATCCGCGAGCTGGTGGCGACCGGGCGGCTGGCCCGGCTCGAGACGCTCGCCGCGGGCGCGCCGCCGTCGCTGCTCGAGCTGACGCGGCTTCCCGGGCTCGGTCCCAAGCGCGCACGCCAGCTCTGGGACACGCTCGGCATCGCCACCCTCGCCGAGCTCGAGGCGGCCGCCACCGCGGGCAAGCTCGCCACGGTTCCCGGCTTCGGCGAGACGACCGAGAAGCGCTTGCTCACGGCGCTCGCTGAGAAACGCGCCGTCGGCCGGCGCATCTTGCTGCCGGCGGCCGAGGTGATCCTCGCCGACCTCCTCCCCCACCTGCGCGCGGTGCCGGGCGTGTCGCGCGCGGAAGCGGCGGGGAGCTACCGGCGACGCTTCGAGACGGTGGGGGACGTCGACGTGGTCGTCGCCTCGACCGAACCGCCACGCGCGATCGCCGCCTTCACCGGCTGGCACCGCTCGGCGCGCGTCGAGGGCGCCGGCGACACGCGCGCGACGATCGTGCTGCGCCGCGGGGTGCAGGTCGACCTCCGCGTCGTGCCGCCCGAGAGCTTCGGCGCGGCGTGGATCTACCTGACCGGCAGCAAGGCGCACAACGTCGCGCTCCGGGCGCGCGCCGTCGAGCGCGGTTGGCGGCTCTCCGAGTGGGGCCTTTTCGCCGGTCGCGATGGCAAAGGGGGAACCCTCGCCGGTGCAACCGAGGAGGACGTCTACGCAGCGCTCGAGCTCGCCTGGGTGCCGCCCGAGCTGCGCGAGGACACCGGCGAGCTCGAGGCCGCGGCGGCCGGCGCGCTCCCCGCCCTCGTGCGCCTCGATCAGATCCGCGGCGATCTGCAGATGCACACCACCTGGTCCGACGGGCGCGCCGAGCTCGAGGCGATGGTGGCGGCGTGCGCCGCGCGCGGCCACGAATACTGCGCGATCACCGACCACGGGCCCGGCCTGCCGGTGGTGCAGGGGCTCGACGGCTCCGCGATCCGCGCCCAGCACCGCGAGGTCGAGGCGGTGCGGGCTCGCCACACCGGCATTCGCGTCCTCCACGCGCTCGAGGTCGACGTCATGGAGGACGGCACGCTGCCGCTCACCGACGACGAGCTCAGGCCGCTCGACCTCGTGCTCGCGGCCATCCACACCCGGCTCAAGCTGCCGCGCGAGGAGCAGACGCGCCGGCTCCTGCGCGCGCTCGACCACCCCCGCGTGGCGATCCTCGCCCACCCGACGGCGCGACGCCTGGGGATGCGTCCGTCGATCGACGCCGACTGGGACGCCATCCTGGCGAAGGCCGCCGCACGCGGCATCGCGGTCGAGGCCAACGCCTCGCCGGAGCGGCTCGACCTCGACGGAGCGTCGCTGCGCCGCGCACGCGAGCTCGGCTGCCGCGTCGTCGTCTCGACCGACGCGCACCGCGTGCGCGAGCTCGACAACCTGCGCTGGGGCGTCGATCAGGCGCGGCGCGGCTGGCTCACCGCCGGCGACGTGCTCAACACGCTTCCGCTCGATGAGTTGCTCGCGGCGCTGCGCGTTCCGCGCTGAGTCTCGACGCCTACGCCGCGGCGGACACCGCTCCGGTGTAGGGCGGGCCCTGCGCCCGCCCGTCTCCGTGCCGCGACCGCGATGCTCCACGCAGAGGCGGACGGGCGGGGGCAGGCCCCGCCCTTACACTCGGACCCGAGCCGCGGCAACCGCTACGTGGCGAACGGCCGCTCGCCCAGCAGCTCGCGGTCGATGCGGTCGAGCACCTCGCGGTCGACGGCGAGGTCGAACTTGCGCGCGAAGAAGTGGCGGCCGCTGGCGAGCGCCGGCAAGTCGCCGACGGTGAGCGTGCGGGGCGCGCCTCTCACGGCGCGTTCATAGTCGATGAATCGCAGGTCGTCGTTCTCGAGACGGAAGCGTCCGCTGTTGACGAGCACGGTCTGCACGATCGACTCCTCGGGCGACATCGTGGCGCGGTAGAAACGCAGGAGGTCGGGCCGCTCGCGCAGGAAGTCGTGGACGTAGCGCACCGCCTCGCGCCGCAGCGCGACCCAGGTCCACCCGCCGTAACAGCGGAAGCCGTCGCGCCACGGCGTGCGCAGCGCGCGGATGCCGACGTTCGGGCCGTAGTCGAGCGAGAGGTGGACGCCCGGCACGAGCCGGCTCAGGGGGCGCAGCAGTCGCAGCCAGCGCATCGCGTCCGGGCGTAGCAGGCGGTAGCGGTACCAGTAGCGACGGCGCCCCTTGTGCGGCGGCCAGGGACCGTCGCCGGCGAGCACGTCCCAGAAGCGGAGGAAGCCGTCGCTGCCACTCTCGCGCAGGCGCCGCTCGCAGGCGCCGAGCGGCTGCACGGGGTAGTCCTGGCCGGTCAGGGTCACCAACCAGTCGTAGTCGACGGCGCCGCTCTCGAGCCAGGCGATGGCGTCGAGCAGCGGTTGCGCCTGGCCCGAGAAGCGGCCGCGCACGTGCTGGTAGGAGGAGCGCAGCAGGTGGACGCCGTCGAGCGTCGCGAGCGGCCCCCAGTCGAGCGGCGCGGCGCCGAAGTCGTGGAGGACGAGGATCAGCGCGCCGGGGCTGCCGCGTCGCAGGGCGCGCACGAGGCGGTAGATCTGCTCCGCATCGCGGTGGGTCTGGACGTAGTAGACGCAGCGCTCGGTCATCGCCAATCGTCGCCGTCGGCGGCTCTGGATGCTGTGGGCGGCCCTGGAGCCGCGCAGTCTGGCACGCCTCCTGCTATCGGCTCCAGACGGAGGTAATTCATCCCATGCGCGATCACTGGCCATGTCCGAGCTGCGGCACCCACATGCTGCGCGTGGACTCCTTGCGCGGCGGCCAGGTGCAGCAGACCGTGATGCGGTGTCCCCACGGCCACATCTGGCTCGAGCGTCGCGACGACCGCGGCGCCCGCGTCGTGGTGGCTGTCTCCTGACCCTACAGCGCCCGGGCGGAGCATCGACTCGGCCCGGGCGCTTTCGCATTCCGCTTCTCCAGCGAAGGACCCTCGCGCCCGGACTCCACGCGGGACCGGACGCGCCTCGCCGAGCCGCTCAGGCGGCCCTGCGGTTGCGCGCCCGGAACAGCAGGTAGGCCGGCAGGCCGAGCAACACGAGCGCGGTGCCGAGGAGCGACTCGACCGGCTTCTCGACGAGGGTGTTGCCGATCAGCAGCAAGCAGGCGGCGATGAAGAGCAGGGGGACGACCGGGTAGCCCCAGGTCCGGTAGGGGCGCGGGATGTCGGGCCGCTTGCGGCGCAGGACGATGACCGCCGCGGCGGTCATGACGTGGAAGACGATGAGGACGAAGACGACGTAGGTATAGATCTGCTCGTAGGTCCCCGAGAGGGCGAGGAGGACGGCCCACGCGCTCTGTGCCCAGAGGCTCACGAGCGGCACTCGATAACGCGGGTGGACGCGCGAGAGCGAGCGGAAGAAGAGGCCGTCTTCGGCCATCGGCTGGTAGATCCGCGACGAGTAGAGGATCGTCGCCGAGAGGCACCCGAAGGTCGACAGCAACACGGCCGCCGTCATCCAGCGCGCCGCTGCCGGGCCGAAGAGCGTTCCGGCGACGACCTCGGCGACGCGCGGGTGCGCGTCGAGCGCCGAGGGCGGCAGCGCGCGAAGGTAGACGACGTTCAGGAGCAGGTAGAGGGCGATGACGATCACGGTGCCGCCGATGAGCCCGCGCGGCAGCGAGCGCGCCGGGTCGCGAAGCTCGCCCGCCGAGCAGGTGACCCCGTACCAGCCGTCGTAGGTCCAGAGCGCGGCGATCATCGCCACGCCGAACGCGACGAGGAGGGCACTCCCTTCCGGCGGAGCGGTCGGCGTCGCCGCCGCGACGGCGGTCGAGGCGGCCGGCACCGGTGCCGTGAGGCCGAAGGCCACGAGGGCGACCATCGCGGCAAGCTTGAGCACGGTGAGCGCGTTCTGCACGGTGGCGCCGGCGCGCAGCCCGACGTGGTTGACGGCGGTCAGGACGAGGATGGCGAGCGCGGCGGCGACCGCGCCGCCGGAGAGGGTCCACGTCCATCGCCCGATGGGCACCGCGACGAGCACGTGGTCGGTCGAGAAGTAGGGGAAGAAGGAGCCGAGGTATTCGCCGAAGCCGACGGCGATGGCGGCTGCGCCGCCCGACATGATGACCAGGAAGCAGGTCCACCCGAAGAGAAAGCCCCAGAACGGGCCGTAGGCCTCTTTCAGGTACTGGTACTGGCCGCCGGCGCGCGGGAACATCACGCCGAGCTCGGCGTAGGTGAGCGCCCCGGCGAGCGTCAGCAGGCCGCCGGCGAGCCAGACGAGAAGGATCAACCCGCCGCGCGGCAGCGCGCGGGCCATGTCGCTCGTGGTGAGGAAGATGCCCGTGCCGACGATCGAGCCGATCGTCAGCAGCGTGGCGTCCCAGCTGCCGAGTCCGCGCACGAGGCGCGCCTCGCCCGCGCCGCCGTCGGCGACGCTGCCGCTCGCCGCCGTGGCGGCCGTCGCACCCTGCCGTTCGTCGCCCACGGCGCTCATCGCTGCAGTCTCGGATCCGCCGGCATTCTAGCCCTTGGTGGGACCACCTCCCGTGGCTGCCAATCGGGCCCGCCGGCCCGCCGCCCGGCATTTGCCTCGCACGCGAAACGGCGCTACGCTGCTTCTCGACCGGGGCCGATCTTGAAGCGATCTCACGAGCCGACGTTGGCGGCGATCCGCGGCGCGCTGCTGATCGTGCAGCACCGGCTCGACGCGCGCGAGGTGACCGTCGACCCGAACGCGCCTCCGTCCGAGCGGCGGCCCTGGCAGCGTGACGTCGAGGTGGCCATCCCCGTCGTCGGCGAGAACCGTCCAGCGCCACCCCCGCCGCGGGTGACCCGGGTGCGCCGCGGGCGCCCACGCGCCGAGCGCTGACGCGGAGATCCCCGCGGGCGCCATCGGCCGCCGCCTCGGGCGCCAATCACCAGCTCGTCTCGGCAGCCGCTCTCGTTCCTCCACATTCGTTCCACAATCGGGGCGCATCCTCCTTGGCAGAAGGAGGACACGTGATGGGAAACAGCATTCGTTGGATCGCCTTGATCGCCGCCCTGCTGCTCGCCGCGGCCGTCGGCGGCGTCGCCTACAACGCGGGGATCGCCCACGGCCTGGCAGAGAGCGGGAAGATCGTCGCGCCGCCCGGCGGCGGACCGTACCCGTACCCCTATCCGTATTGGGGCGGCCACCGGCCGTTCGGCTTCGGGTTCCTCTTCGTACCGCTCTTCTTCATCGCCTTCTGGGTGCTCGTCGTGCGGGGCCTGTTCTGGCGGCGCGGCTGGCACCGCGGCGCCTGCGGCTCGGGGTTCGATCGGGGCGCCTGCGGCTCTGGCTTCGATCCGGCAAGTAGGCTCGACGAGTGGCATCGACGAGCGCACGAGCGCATGGCCAATGGACCGCTCGGCGACCCATCGACGGGAGGGCCGGCCGAGCGGTGAGCACCATCCTGGTCGTCGACGACGAGCCGCGGATCGCCCAGATCGCGGGCGACTACCTGCGGCTCGCCGGCTACGACGTCCTCATGGCCGGCGACGGCGTCCGCGCGCTCGAAGCGGTGCGCGGGCGCCGTCCCGACCTGGTGATCCTCGACCTCGGGCTGCCGGGGCTCGACGGGCTCGACGTGGCGCGCACCATCCGCCGCGAGTCCGACCTGCCGATCGTCATGCTCACGGCACGGGTTCAGGAAGACGACCGGCTGCGCGGCCTCGAGGTCGGCGCCGACGACTACGTCACCAAGCCCTTCAGCCCGCGCGAGCTCGTGGCGCGCGTGAAGGCCGTGCTGCGCCGCAGCGCGCGGCACGACCGCGACGCCGAGGTCTTCCGCGCTGGCGACCTCGTCTTCGACGTGCCGCGTCTCGAGGTGCGCCGCGGCGACGAGAAGATCGAGCTGACGCCGACCGAGTTCCAGCTCGTCGCCACGCTCGCCCGCCGCCCGGGGCGCGTCTTCACCCGCGTGCAGCTGCTGGAGGCGATCGGCGGCTCGACCGCCGAGGCCTTCGAGCGGGTCGTCGACTCGCACGTCAAGAACGTCCGCCGCAAGCTCGAACATGACCCGGGCGGGCGGCGCTACGTGCAGACCGTCTACGGCATCGGCTACCGCTTTCCCGAGTGATGCGACGTCACGGTCCCTGGCGTTTCCGCGATCGCTCCTGCGAAGAGCCGGGACGACCGTGGCGCCTCGCCGGCGGTCCGCCGTGGTGGCCTCGCGGGCGTCCCGGCCCGCCGCCGGCCTTCGTGCGGCGGATGGGTTGCGCGTTTGCGGCCCTCATCCTGCTCGCGGCGGTGGGCGCGGGCACGCTCGGGTCACTCTTCGTGCAAGCGCCACAGCGCGGAATGCAGATCCTCGGCATGGCGATCGGCATCGCCGTGACGCTCGCCGCCGGTTTCGCGATCGCCTTCCGGCGCACCACCCGCTTCTTCCGCCAGCAGGACCGCCTCCGTCGCCAGCTCCTCGGCGACGTCGCGCACGAGCTGCGGACGCCGCTCGCCATCTTGCAAGGGCGGCTCGAAGGTCTGATCGACGGCGTCTACGCGCGCGACGAAGCGAGCCTGCACGGCCTGCTCGACGAGACCCGGCACCTCGGGAGGCTGGTCGACGACCTCGGCACCCTCGCCAGCGCCGAGGCGGGCGCCCTCGACCTGCGCAAGGAGCCGGTCGACCTCGCCGACCTCGCGCGCGATGCGGCGGGCTCGTTCGCGCGGCCGATCGCCGTCATCGCTCCAGACGCCCTGCCGTTGATCGACGTCGACCCGGTGCGCATCCGCGAGGTGCTGCTCAACCTGCTCGGCAACGCGTTCGATTCGACGCCAGAGGACGGCGAGGTCGCGCTACGCATCGAGCGCACGGCGGGCAGCGTCGTCGTGCGCGTAAGCGACACCGGCCGCGGCATCCCGGCCGAGGAGCTGCCGCGCGTCTTCGAACGCTTCCGCAAGGGGGCGGGCTCGCGGGGCTCCGGCCTCGGGCTCGCCATCGCCCGCGACCTCGTCCGCGCCCACGGCGGCCGCATCTCGATCGAGAGCACGCCGGGCCGGGGGACGACCGTCACGGTCGAGCTGCCGGCCTGAGCCGCGGCGAGGCCTGAGCCCCGTCGTGAGAGGGGATGGTGCGCCCGGAAGGAGTCGAACCTCCAACCCTCAGATCCGTAGTCTGATGCTCTATCCAGTTGAGCTACGGGCGCCCGGTATTGAAAGATGCCGAAACGAGGCCCGGAGAGGCCGCTGCGGCTGCGGATGGTAGCCGATGGGGCGCAAAGGGCGCAACCCGGAAGGCGATACGGCTTCCCGAGCCGGACAGGCGGGGGCAGGCCCCGCCCCTACACCGGAGTTCCGCGGTCGGCCCGCAGCTGAGTTTGCGCTGGCTGGGGGGCCGAGAGCGCTTCGGCTCCGGTGTAGGGGCGGGCCCTGCGCCCGCCCGTCCGGCTCAGTTGAGCGACCGCAGCTATTCGATGATGCCGGCGAGCGGCGAGCTCGCCGTGGCGTAGAGCTTCGGCGCGATGCGGCCCGCGTGCGCCGCCAGCCAACCCGCCTCGACCGCGAGCCGCATCGCCCGCGCCATCCGCACCGGATCCTGCGCGCCGGCGATGCCGGTGTTCATGAGCACTCCGGAGGCGCCGAGCTCCATCGCCACGGCGGCGTCGGAGGCGGTGCCGACGCCGGCGTCGACGATCACTGGCACCTTCGCCTGCTCGACGATGATGCGCAGGTTGGCGCGGTTGCGGATCCCCATCCCCGAGCCGATGGGGGCGCCGAGCGGCATCACCGCGGCGGCGCCGAGATCCTCGAGGCGCTTGCAGACGACCGGATCGTCGTTGGTGTACGGCAGGACGATGAAGCCTTCGGCAACGAGCGTCTCGGTGGCGCGCAGCAGCTCGACGTTGTCGGGGAAAAGCGTCTTCTGGTCGCCGATCACCTCGAGCTTCACCCAGTCCCAGCCGCCGAGCTCGCGGCCGAGGCGGGCGGTGCGGATCGCCTCGTCGGCGGTGTAGCAGCCCGCGGTGTTGGGAAGCAGAAGGTAGCGGCGCTGGTCGATCGCCTCGACGAGGTCGGCCTTGCCGTTGGGATCGAAGCTCACGCGGCGCAGCGCCACCGTCACCATCTCGGTGCCCGAGGCCTCGAGCGACGCCTGCATGGTGGCGAGGTCGACGTATTTGCCCGTGCCGAGGATGAGGCGCGAGCGAAAGGTGCGGCCGCCGAGGGTGAGCGGCTCGACGGCGGTCGAGTCGAGGGCGGTGGTCATGCCGCCATGTTATCGGGCCGCACTGGCTTCTTTCGAGCCATCCTTCTATCGAGCCATCCTTTCTATCGAGCCATCGTTTCTATCGAGCCATGCGCGTATCGATCGAGCCATCGCGGGCCGATCGAGTTATGGCGCCCCGCCGTAGGCGACGCGGTAGACGGCGCCAGCCTGGTCGTCGGAGACGAGCAGCGCGCCGTCGGGCATCTCGAGGATGTCGACCGGGCGGCCCCACGCCTCGCCCCCTTCGAGCCAACCTTCGGCGAACGGCCGGTAATTGCTCGCCTTGCCGCTGGCGAAGTCCACCACGGTGACGCGGTAGCCGATCGGCTTGCTGCGGTTCCACGAGCCGTGCTCGGCGATGAAGACCGCTCCGCGGTAGGCGCCGGGGAACATCGTGCCGCGGTAGAAGCGCAAGCCGAGCGCCGCCACGTGTGGGGCGAGCTTCGCCGCCGGCGGCTCGAACTCGTCGCAGCGGCGGCCGCGAGCCTCGTCGGGATCGACGAGGTCGCCGCCCTCGCAGTGCGGGAAGCCGAAGTGCATGCCCGCGCGCGGCGCGCGATTCAGCTCGTCGGGCGGACGGTCGTCGCCCATCCAGTCGCGGCCGTTGTCGGTGAACCACGGTTCCCCCGTGCCCGGCTGCCAGTCGAAGCCGACCGTGTTGCGCACGCCGCGCGCGTAGACCTCGAGCCGGCGCCCGTCGGGCGCGATGCGCGCGAGCGAGGCGAAGGGATCGGGGCGGACGCAGGCGTTGCACGGCGCGCCGATGCCGATCCAGAGCCAGCCGTCGGGACCGAACCGTGCGTAGCGCCAGCCGTGGTGGCGCTCGTCCGGCAGGCCGGAGTGGAAGACCGCCGGCGGCGCGACACGCGGCCCGGCGAGCTGGTCCTCGATGCGGTCGTAGCGCAGCACGCGCGAGACCTCGGCGACGTAGAGGGCGCCACCCTTGACGTCGACGCCGTTGGGCTCGTCGAGCCCTTCGGCGATCACCCGCACCGCGTCGGCGCGGCGGTCGCGATTCCGGTCGGGAAGCGCGTAGACGCGCCCCTCCTCGCGCGAGCCGACGAAGACGGTGCCCGCGGGCGAGAGGGCGAGCGAGCGGGCACCGCGCACGCCCTCGGCGTAGAGCGCGATGGTGAACCCGGCGGGGAGCCGGATGCGGTCGAGGGCCGTGGGCTTCCCCTCGACCGCCGCGCTCCCATGGCCGTGCCCGCAGCCGAGGGCGAGGGCGGCGATGAGGGCGACGCGGGAGGCGCGGCGGGAGCGGCTCGCCACCCGGCGATCGTGGCGCTGGGTCATGGCTGTCCCTCGGAGTCTGGCGTCCTGCTCGCGGCGGCAAGCCCTGCCGGCGCCGTCCGGAGCCCGGAGTGCAATTCGGACTGCAATTCGCTCGCCCGGGGGGCAACCTCGCGCCCGCCGCCGCGTATACGCTTCCGCACACCAACGACGGCAGATGGGTGACGGGCGGTCGTCCCGACGCGCACCATCCGACCATCGCCTACGGCGCGACCACCTGCGACGATCGGCAACGCGAGGCCCCACTGGATCCCTTCGAGCTCCCGCCCGACCAGCTCGCCTCCCTCTCCGAGGAGCAGGCCCTCCGGCGGCGTTTCGACGTGCGCAACCGGTCCGTGCTGCCGGTCCACCTCTGGTTTCTCGCCTTCTTCTTCTTCGGCTCGTTGATCACCAGCTTGGACGAGTACCACGGTGCCGGCTGGCCGCTCGCCGTCGCCGGGCTCCTGGGCAGCGTCGGCGCGCTCATCGCCTTGCGCCGGCTGCTGCCGCTCGCCCGCCCCGGCGAGGCACCGCTCGCCATACGCGCTCCGGCGCTCGCCGAACGGTTCGGCGAGCTCCTCCAGGCCGTGCTGCTGCTCGAGTACTTCCTCGGCGTCGGCTGGCTGGCGTCGGTCGGCGCGCGACCGGTGCTCGTCTTCATCGCCGCGCCGGCGCTGCTGCTCTTCCGCCTCGTCGCCGGCGAGCTGCTGATGCTCCACGGCCTGATGCTGGTGTCGGGCGGCGTCCTCTGGTGGCTGACCCAGCCCTCCGACGCGCTCCCGGCCTTCCTGGGCGCCGTGCCGCTGCACGTCGTCTGCGGTGGCCTCGGGTTGCTCTTCACCCGCCGCTTCCGGCGCCGCTTCCTGAGCCAGTGGCTGCGCCGGATGGGCGCCGTCCGCGAGCAGATCCGCGTCCGCGAGGAGCTCGCGCTCGCCCGCGAGGTGCAGCTCTCGATGCTCCCCGCGTCGGTTCCCGAGGTGCCGTGGCTCGACGTCGCCGCCTCCTGCCTCCCCGCCAACGAGGTCGGCGGCGACTACTACGACTTCTTCCCCGTCGAAGATGGCCTCGCGGTGGTCGTCGCCGACGTCGCCGGCCACGGCGTCGCCAGCGGCCTCGTGCTCGCCTCGGTGCGCAGCGGCCTGGCGCTGCTCATGGAGGAGCCCGACCACCAGCTCGGGCCGACGATGCAACGCCTCGACCGCCTCGTGCGGCGCACGTCACGTCGCATGCTGGTGACCCTCGCCATCGCCCGCTACGACGCCAACTCGGCCAGCCTCACGGTCGCCACCGCCGGGCACCCGCCGCTGCTCGTCCGTCGCGGCGACGGCAGCGTCGAGGAGGTGGCGACGCCGTCGCCCCCGCTCGGCACGCGGCTGCCGCCGAGCGTGGGGGCGGTGAGCGTTCCCTTCGCCGCCGGCGACTGTTGCGTGCTCTTCACCGACGGCCTGCTCGAGGCTCCCGACCCCGCCGGGCGGCCGTATGGCTTGCAGCGGCTGATGCAGGTGCTCGCCGCCCACGACCCCGCCGCCGGCGCTCAGACGCTCTGCGACACCGTGCTGTTCGACCTCGCGGCGCACAGTGGCGAGGCCACGCAGCAGGACGACGTCACCCTCGTAGTGCTCGTGGGCCGGCCCGCCCCCGCGCGCTGAGCGCGCTGCCGGCCCCCTCCCGATCGCCTCCCCTGGGTTGGTCTGCCACCCCGCCCCGCGCGCTAAAGCGCGCTGCCGCCCCCCTCCCAACCCCCTCCCCTGGGTTAGTCTGCCACCCCTCTCTCCCCAACCCCTCTCTCCCCTCGCCGGGGAGAGAGGGGCTCGGAGTCCGTTTGGCATCGTGGTGTGCGGATGGGTGGGCGGCGTGAGAACGAGCGCCGCTAGACCAGGATGAGCAACACGCCGGCGACGAGCAGCGCCAGCGCCGCCACCTTCATCCAGCCGATCCGCTCGCCGAAGACGAGGGTGCCGACGAGCAGCGCCATCAGGTTGCCGACGGCGCGCTTGACCGCCTCGACCACGCCGACGAGGGCGACGCGGATGACGACGAGCTGGAGGGCCAGCGCCAGGGCCGCCACCGCAGTGGCGGCGACGAGCACGGGCAGGGTGCGACCACGCAGCCCCGCCGCGAGACCGCCGGCCTCGCCGCGCACGAGCATCAGCGCCAGCGTTCCGGCGGCGATGCCGCCGCAGAGGACGAGTGCGTGGCGCGCCGGTCCCACGGCGCCCACGCCGATCTTGTCGAGCGGCAACGAGAGCCCCCAGCAGACCGCGACGAGGATCATCAGGCGCGCTCCCGGCTCGCGGGCGAGGGCGCGCCACCAGCCGCCGGCCGCGCCCACCTCCGCCGACGCCGCGCCAAGCAGCAGCGCCCCCAGCACCACGAGGGCGATGCCCGCGAGCTGCAGCGGGTGCGGCCACTCGCCGAGGAGCGGCCGGCCGAAGGCGGCGACGAAGGCCGGCGTGAGCGACAGCAACGGCACCGTCATCGACAGCGGCGAGCGCGCGAGCGCGGCGACGAAGGCGGCGTTGGCGACGATGTTGAGGGTGACGGCGCCGGCGGCGACGAGCAGGTAGCGCGGCGTCAGCGGTCCGGTGGTGCTGCCGGCGCCCCAGAGGAGGATCACCGGCACCTGGCCGACGGAGAGGAAGAAGACGACCGCAAACGGCGAGAGGTCCCGGGCGAGGAGCTTGCGAAGAACGTCGAGCCCCGACCAGCCGAGCGCCGTGGCGACGATGAGGAGGATGGTCGTGGTGCCGATGGGCGGCATTAGATCATCGCCTCCGGGCTCGGCCGGCGGTGGCCCCCGACGCGTCGCGCCCGCGTCGCCCGCGCGTCACGCGTGCGCGACGTCGCGACCTAAGCCGGCAAGAGCGCGTCGATCGGCGGCGACGGGACGACGCGGTTCCTGGCGTCCACGAACACCGCCTTCGGCCGGTGGGCCCGCGCCTCCGCCTCGTCATAGACCGCGTACGTGGCGAGGATCACCAGGTCGCCGCGCCGCGCCTTGTGCGCCGCGGCGCCGTTGATCACCACCTGCCCGCTGCCGATGTCGCCCTCGATGACGTAGGTGGCGAACCGCTCGCCATTGGTGACGTTGTAGATCTCCACCCGCTCGTGCGGCAGGAAGTCGGCGGCCGCCATCAGCAGCGGGTCGACCTTGACCGACCCCTGGTAGTGGAGGTCGGCATCGGTGACGATGGCGCGGTGGATCTTCGACTTGAGCAGCGTGCGTTGCATGCTTATGGCACCCCTGTGCGATTGGCGTTCAGGCGATCACGGAGGAAGGCGGCAGCGCGGCTGGCGCGAGACCCGTCGCCAGCACGCGGAGCCGCAGGTTGTCGATCAGGCGCGTGGCGCCGATGCGGACGGCGATGGGCACCACGACGCTGCCGGCGAGGGTCGTCACCGGCTGGAAGCTCTCGGCGTCGACGACGGCGACGTATTCGACCTGCGCCAGCGCCTCACTGGCGAGCACCGCCAGCAGGCGCTCGCGGACCTTCGCCGCATCGCGCTCGCCGGCAGCCACCAGCGCCTCGCCGGCCGCGAGCGCTCGGTAGAGCACCGCGGCGGCGCGGCGCTCGTCCTCGGAGAGGTAGGCGTTGCGCGACGACATGGCGAGGCCGTCGGCCTCGCGCACGGTCGGACCGGCGAGGATGGTGACGGGCATATGGAGGTCGCGCACGAGCTGCCGCACGACGGCGAGCTGCTGCGCGTCCTTCTCGCCGAAGACGGCCACGTCGGGCGCCACGAGGTGGAAGAGCTGGGTGACGACGGTGGTGACGCCGCGGAAGTGCCCCGGGCGCAGCTCGCCCTCGAGACCGAGCGCGGCGCCTGCCGGCTCGACGAAAGTGGCGTGGCCCGGCGGGTAGATCACCTCGACGGCGGGGAGGAAGAGCAGGTCGCAACCGGCTGCGGCGAGGGCGGCCGCGTCGCGCTCCGGCGAGCGCGGGTAGCGCGCGAAGTCCTCGCCGGGACCGAACTGCGTGGGGTTGACGAAGACCGACGCCACGACCTCGTCTGCGCGCTCGCGCGCCAGGCGGACGAGCGAGAGGTGCCCCTCGTGCAGCGCTCCCATGGTGGGGACGAAGCCGACGACGGCGCCACCTCGGCGCCAGTCGTCGACGGCGCGCCGCAGCAGCAGCGGGTCGGTGACGGTGTCCATGGTCGTTGCGTCGGCTTGCACGAGACCGGCTGGTGCCTCAGCCGTAGAGCCGACCGACGGCCTCGGTGCGCGTCGGATCGCCGTACGACTCCTCGCTCGAGGGGAAACGGCCGGCGCGCACGTCGGCGGCGAAGGCGGCGATTCCCTCGCGCGCCAGCGTGCCGAGCTGCGCGTAGCGGCGCACGAAGCGCGGCGCGATGCGCTCCTCGAGACCGAGCAGGTCGTGGTAGACGAGCACCTGGCCATCGCAGCCGGGGCCGGCGCCGATGCCGATCGTCGGGATCGCCAGCGCCGCCGACACCTCGACGGCAAGCGCGGCCGGCACACACTCGAGCACCAGGGAGAAGGCCCCCGCCTCCTGCGCCTCGCGCGCCGCAGCGAGGAGCCGCTCGCCAGCGGCGGCGCCGCGCCCCTGCACCTTGAAGCCGCCGAGCTTGTGCACCGACTGCGGGGTGAGCCCGAGGTGCGCCATCACCGGCACCTCGGCGGCGACGAGCGCTCGCACGAGGTCGGGCCGGTCGCCCTCGATCTTCACCGCCTGGGCCCCACCCTCCTTCAGGAAGCGGAGCGCGTTGGCGACCGCGTGCTCGGCCCCGAGATGGAACGAGCCGTACGGCATGTCGGCGACGAGCAAAGCCCGCCGCACGCCGCGGCGCACGGCCTTCACGTGGTGGAGCATCTCGTCCATGGTCACGGCGAGGGTGTCCTCGTGGCCGAGCACGACCATGGCGAGCGAGTCCCCCACCAGCACGACGTCGACTCCGGCGGCGTCCGCCTGCCGCCCCTGAGGGCAGTCGTAGGCGGTGACCATCACCACGCGCTCTCCGCGCGCGGGCGCTTCGGCGATCGAGGGAACGGTGACGCGGCTCTCCGGCATGAC
>Ga0075421_100005379_pt1 | contig 15472 bp, 17 predicted proteins | sample SoiMetdeltSBSDD5_FD_75292 | JGI IMG/M metagenome (GOLD analysis project Ga0075421, IMG submission 75292) | Bulk soil microbial communities from a Populus tree surrounding site in Tennessee, USA - Soil MetaG P. deltoides SBSDD5 | ecosystem: Environmental > Terrestrial > Soil > Tree plantation...
GTTGGCGGAGACGGAGGGATTCGAACCCTCGATACGGATGTTAACCGTATAACGGTTTAGCAAACCGCCGCCTTCAGCCGCTCGGCCACGTCTCCGAAAGAAGCCTCTCTTGCCCGGTTTTGCTGGCTCGCGCAAGCCATCCCGCATGTTGCGGCCGGGCTACAGCCAACCTCCCCGCTCGCCGCATGGAACTGTTGCACCCTGGTCGCGGTTGCATGACAATCGTCTCGTTCGCCGATTCTTAAGTATATCGCGGCAAGATTTGTGGCTTAATGGGTCTCAGACGCGTCGTGGCGGCCGGATTTGCGGGCGCCGGGGCGGTCCAACACGGAGTGGGAAATGCGCGCGCCGGGATTGGCAAGTGCCGTGCTTGTCGGAACTCTCCTCACCACTGCCACCGGCCTGATGGCAGCGGAATATTTCGTGCCATATCGGCCCATCTCTCCGTCCTCCGAATATCTGCCGCCAGTCAACAGCCCGGAAGCTCGTTTTCAGGCGCAAGCCGACATTTATCAGACCGAAATCAACAACTTCCAGAAAGAGCGCAAGCGCCACGAAACCTGGAATCGCGAGAATTTCGAAGAGCACGAGTTCGACCAGACCATTTTCAACAACCGCGAATACTGATCGCCTCCATCCGCCAAGCCTCACTTTGCCATGAGCCAGGCCCGCGCCTCGCGTTGAGCATCGGCGATCTGGGCGGCAGTCATTTCCAGCGCCAGTTCGGCGCGGCGGGACTTGGCTTCCGCATTGCCGCGCATGGCCGCGAGATTGAACCATTTATGCGCGGCAACGAGATCCTGCGGCACGTCACGGCCGATCGCATAGAGCATCCCGAGGTCGAACAACCGATCAGCAGCCCCGCGTCGGGCGGCGATTTCCGCATCCATAATCAGGCTGAGATCACTGCGAGCCATGTCCCGAACTCCCCGTTTGACCTGGGCTCAAGCATGGCGCCGAGGCTCAAACGGACAGTTAAGTCGAAAGCTTAATGCGAGGTTTGCGACGGGAGCGCGGAACGCGTCGCGGAGGTTTGCGACGGGAGCGCGGAACGCGTCGCGGAGGCATAAATAATTAAGTAGTTCAATAGGTTGAGAAGCCTACAACGGTCGCCGGATGGGTCGGCGGTTCAACTTCGACTAACCATACGCAAAGAACATCCCTACCGATCGCGGCGTCAATTGGTCTTGCCCATGGCGGCTAGGATCTTCTTATGGGCACCCTGCTCCTTGCTCCAATAATCGACCAGCGTGTCGCCGGTGATGAACTCGCCGCGCAGGGAATTCCGGTTCATATAGTCCTGCCACTCCTTGGACTCATACACCTCGCGGAACAGGTTGCGATAGAAATCGAGCGCCTCCGGCGGCATGTTCGGCGGGCCGACGACGCTGCGCTGCATGAAATAGACCATGTCATGTCCCTTCTCCCGGAAGGTCGGGACATTCTCGAATTGGTCGAGTCGCTCCGGCGTGAAGGCCGACACCGGCGTGGTCTTGCCGTCGAGATAGATATCCTCCTGCTCGGAAGGGTTGTTGACGGTCGAATCGCATTTGCCCGCAGCGAGTTCCTTTGCCACCTCGCCGCCGCCCTCGAAGGCGCGATAGCTCATGGAGAGGCCGAACTCCTCATTGAGGAAAATGGTCAGGAGATTGTCCTCCGAGGCGGTCCCGGTGCCCGCCATGACCCAGTCTTTGCCCTTCTTCTTGGCAGCCGCGGCGAACTTCTCAAGCGTGTCGATTCCGCTGTTCTTGTTCACCCAAAGAACGAAGGTGTCCTCCGCCATGCGGGCGATCGGCGCGAAGTCGGTAATCTTGGCCTTGATCTCGGAATTCTGCAGCGGTGTCGTGTAGAAGCTGTTGAGCGTCACCATCACGATATTGGTGCTGCCGCTGTTCGCCTCGAGATGCTTCAGCGCTTCAGCACCATTCTCCCCCGGCATGTTGACCGGCTCGAAGGGCACCGGCGACATCTGATTTTCGTCGATGATCTGCTTGAACATCCGCGCCATCTTGTCGGCGCCGCCACCCTTCCCCGCCATGATGACCAGCTCGACCGGCTTCTCCGGCATCCAATCCTGGCTATGGGCCGGAGTCACGCCTGGCTGAAACCACAACAGACCGGCAAGGACGAGGCTCGCCCCGCCGACCAGCTTACGCATGAGCGACATCACAGACCTCCCCAAGCGCGATCTCATTGATACTGCGGATTGGCTTTGAGCCATGCCTTGAACTTCTCGGTGAGCTCGCTGGTATCCTGTTCGCTCAACGCGTTGGTGCGCGGCAAGGCGACCTTGCTGTCCTTCAGGAAAGTCTGGATGGCTGCCCTGAGCTCAGGCTCGGTGCAGGCATCGGGCGAGATTGCGGCGAGGCGCGGCAAGGCCTCGTCGGCGGCGCGGAACCGGTCCCAATTGGCAATCCGCGCCGACAGGTTCATCTCGCTCCATTTGGGATGGCGCGGCGGCTTGGCGAGGAATCGAGCCCGCGCGAAGAAAAAGTCGGTGAACCGCGCAATGGCCTTGAACCGGGCGGTGTCCTCCTTCCAGTTGAATACCGTCAGGATCGCTCCGACCGCCGGCGTCTCGAGCTTCTCGCCTGAGCCGATCAGGTTCGGATAATCGGCAGAGGTCAGACTCGACGGCGTGTAGGCGCGATAGAGCGAGCGGTCATAGGGCACGGCCAAAAAATGCACCCCGTCCTTTGCCGTCAGCTGCTCGAACAGCCGGACCGGCTTGCCGTCGACATAGACCATGGCGTCGATCTCGCCGGACTTGAGCTTCATCAGCGCAACATCGGCATCGTCGTTCGTCACCTCGACGGGGATCCTTAGCTTGTCGAACAGCGCGGTTGCGGTGATCGCGGCACCGCCGCCCACCGGACCGAAGCTCACCTTGCGATTGGCGAGCGCCGAAATGTCCTGGATCTCGTTGCGGGCCAGGACATGAACCTCCTCATTATAGAGCTTGGTGACGTAGTTCACGCGGCGCTCCAGCGCCGGGATGGCGCGAGTCGACCTCAGCTGGTCGAGCACGTCCTGCTGTACCACAGCGAGATCGATCTCCTTGAGAAACAGCAAGTCGTTGATGTTGGATACCGAGCCCCGGCCGACCACCGGAATGACGCGCAAGCCCTCGAGGCCGCTCAGCACCGAGCTGACCTCGGCGGCGGCACGAAAGCTCGTCGAATCGACGTCATCGGCAATGATGCGAATGACACCGGCATTGGTCTTCTGACGCATCTGCCATTCGCCGGGCGAGAGCTTGAACTCGCTCTGCTGCGCCGCCATCGATGCGCAAGGAGCCACCGCGATGACGGCAAGCACCAGAAGTCCAAAACACCATTTGTGCATGGGTTTGCCCGCTCCGAATCTGAGCGCCTCTCCACCTGGCCGCGGCGAAGTCGCGCGCTACATCAGGCACTCATCCATCTACCGCCCCGGCTGGGGCGCTTCATAAATGTGGACAGCTGTGGCCGGATTTGGGCGAACCGTGCCAAGGGGCAAGTTTATTTCGATCGGCCAGCCATCACGGAAACATCGGCGCCTGTTCGAGGCCCATCGTCTCCGGCAATCCGAACATGAGATTGAAATTCTGAATGGCTTGGCCGGCCGATCCTTTCACCAGATTATCGAGCGCCGCCAAGAGGATGACGCGACCCGGCATGCGATCGGCATAGGCGCCGAGCATGACGTTGTTGGAGCCGCGCACATATTGCGTCGCCGGACAGATGCCGCGTGGCGCCAGCACGATGAAGGGCTCGCCATCATAGCTGCGCTGAAGGGTGATCACGCAGTCGTCGGCAGTGGCGCCGCGCCGCAACCGTGCATAGGCGGTGATGAGCTCGCCGCGGCTCATCGGCACGAGATGCGGCGTGAAGCTCACCACCACGGCCTGGCCGGCAACCCGCGAAATCTCCTGCTCGATCTCCGGCGCGTGCCGGTGGCTCGCCACGCCATACGGACTAAGCCCCTCCCCTGCCTCGCAAAAGAGTGTGTTCTGCTTCGGCGTGCGACCCGCCCCCGACACGCCGGATTTCGCATCGATGATCAGATCGCCGGCATCGATCAGCCCGGCCCTGATCAATGGCAGAACCAAAGTGAGGACGGCCGTCGGATAGCAACCGGGGCAGGCGACCAGCCGCGCCTTGCGGATGTCGTCACGATAATGCTCGGTCAGGCCGTAAACGGCGCTGCGTTGCAGCTCGACTGCCTTGTGCGGGACGCCGTACCAGCGCTCATAAATCTGCGGGTCGCGAAACCGGAAGTCGGCCGACATATCGATGATCTTGAGATGGCTGGGCAGGCTCGAGATCACCTCCTGGCTCGCCGCATGGGGCAGGCCGCAGAACACCGCCTCGACACCGTCCCAATTGACATCCTCGGTCTTGACAAGCCGGGGCAGCGGCAGAGCGGCGAGATGGGGGAACACCTCTGCCATGGTCTTGCCGGCATGAGCATTGGCGGTAAGGGCCGAAATCTCCATGGCCGGATGGCGCACCGCAAGGCGAACCAGGTCGGCACCGGTGTAACCTGAGGCACCGATCACGCCGATTTTGTGCGTGGCCTTGAGCATCTTTGTCGCTCCTCTTAACCGGGTCACGAAAATCGGCCAAGCTTCGCGCCCTGGCAACCCCCTTCGGAGAGCAAGGTCACCATGTTGTTCATGTGCATCGAGGATTTCAGCGGTCGTGACCGTAAGGCAATTTACCGGAAGTTTCGCGACAAGGGACGGATGGCGCCACCAGGGCTGACATTCATCGAGAGCTGGGTCAGCGCCGATATGCGCAAATGCTTCGTGCTGATGGAGACGGAGGACGTGACCCTGCTTCAGCGGTGGATGGCCGACTGGTGCGACCTTGCAGAATTCGAGATCCTGCCCGTCGTGACCGGCAAGCAGACCTATGAGGGCCTGGTTGCCGGCGGTCTCTGAGGCTGGCCTGTCGCGCTCTTCTAGCGCTTCGAGAACTGGAAGCTGCGGCGGGCCTTGGCGCGGCCGTACTTCTTGCGTTCGACGACACGGCTGTCGCGAGTGAGGAAGCCGCCTCTCTTGAGCACCGGTCGCAACTCCGGCTCGAAGAAGGTGAGCGCCTTGGACAGGCCATGACGCACCGCACCCGCCTGACCAGACAGGCCGCCGCCCGACACGGTGCAGACAATGTCGAACTGCTCCATCCGGCTCGCTGCCTTTAGGGGCTGCTCGATCAGCATGCGCAAAGTGGGACGCGCGAAATAGGTGGCAAACTCCTTGTCGTTGACCGTGATCTTGCCCTTGCCGCGCTTGATCCATACGCGCGCCACCGCATCCTTCCGCTTCCCGGTGGCGTAGGCGCGACCCTTGGCGTCGAGCCGCGGCTTCGCCGGCTGAACCGGCGCCGGCTGGGGCGTGACGCCCATGGCGGCTCCAAGATTTTCAAGCGTGGTCTGAATCTCAGCCATCGATCAAGCCTCTATCTCAGGGAATTCTTCACATTCATCGCGCGGATGTCGAGCGTCTCCGGCTGCTGCGCCTCATGCGGATGGTCCGCTCCCTTATAGATGCGCAGATTGCCCATCTGGCGCCGTCCCAGCGGACCACGCGGCACCATGCGCTCCACCGCCTTCCACAGCACCCGCTCGGGATGACGGCCTTCCAGCACCTGTTTGGCCTTGCGCTCCTTGATGCCGCCGGGATAACCGGTATGCCAGTAATAGGTCTTGTCCTGGCGCTTGTTGCCGGTCAAGACCACCTTTTCGGCATTTACGACGATGATGTTGTCTCCAGTATCGACATGGGGCGTGAAGATTGCCTTGTGCTTGCCGCGCAGACGGCCGGCGATCAACGCGGCGAGCCGCCCGACGACCAAGCCGTCGGCGTCGATCAGCACCCACTTCTTCTCGACCTCGGCCGGGCGTGCGGAATAGGTCTTCATCGATTTCGTCCCTTGTCAGAATCGCGCGCCATATATCCCTTGCGTTTGTGGCCGGTCAAGAGGCAAAACATCAGTGACGGCAGCAAGTTAGTGGTGTGGTATCATGATACCGGCCCTTTGCCGTTGTATCGCTGTCATGCGTTGCCGTAGAATTGTGGCGATCGAAGCGCCGAGGGAGCGGATCGAGTCGATGCGATATTTTTTGCGCCACCTGCTGGTCGCAGCATTGTTGGCCGTCACGGCTTGGCTTCCATCCGAAAGTTCATCGGCCCCGGCGAAGGACCAGTCGCGCATCGAGGCGGAGGAGAAGGCACCAGGCAAGGTGCTGCCAAATCTCGAGGCTCCCGGGCCATTGCCGATCCCCGTGCCGGAAGGTGCAAGCCCGAACGAGCCGCCGAGCGGTGTCGAGGCGCCGTCGCTGGACGATCCTTCGGCGGGCGAAGGCACCGATGCCGGAGAAGTTCCGCCGGTCGAAACCATCGAGCTCACCGACGACGTCGCCAAGCGCGCCTTGGACGCCTTCGTTGCGGTCAAGGACAAATACAAGGATACCCCGCTCGAAAATTACGAATCGCTCGAGCAATTCGTGCGCGAGACCGACGCCGGCAAGCAGTTCGATGCCGACATCAAGAAATTCGGGTTCGACAGCGTCACGGCGTGGAACACGGCGGTGACGACGGTCAGCTTCGCCTATAGTGCGGTCGCCGAGAACCAGGAGCAGGAGATCAAGAAGCAGATCGACGATCTCAAGCAGGACAAGGATATCCAGGAGCCGATGAAAACGAAGATCATCGCCAGTCTCGTCGCCATGCTGCCGTCCGAGACCAACAAGACAGTCGTGAAGAAGCTGATGGAAGATCAGGGCTACGTTGCGAAGCTCAAAGCCTTGACCGAGGAGACCGAATGACTTCCTCGTCAGCTGCCGCGTCAGTCCATCCCTCGCCAATGCTTGAAGAGAATCTCGACGGCGCAGGCGTGCTGAGGCTCACGCTGAACCGCCCCAATGAGCGCAATGCCCTGTCGAGCGCACTGCTCGATGCCCTGCTCCAGGCGGTCGATCGGGCCGGCGGCAACGATGCGGTGCGGGCGGTGGTGATCGCCGCCAACGGACCCGGCTTCTGTGCCGGCCACGATCTCAAGGAGATCACGGCCCATCGCCGTGACGCCGATGGCGGACGGCTTTTCTATGAGCGGCTCTTCGCCGACTGCACCAGGCTCATGAGTGCGATCCGGCGATCACCCCTGGTGTTCATTGCGGAGGTGGGCGGTACCGCCACGGCAGCCGGCTGCCAGCTGGTGGCGAGCTGCGACATGGCGGTCGCATCGAACGCTGCGCTGTTCGGCGTCAATGGCATCGATTCCGGGCTGTTCTGCTCGACGCCGATGGTCGCCGTCGCACGCAATCTTCCCCACAAGCTTGCCATGGAGCTGCTGACGACCGGCCGGCTGATGAGCGCGGAGGAAGCAAAATCGGCAGGTCTGGTGAACCGGGTGGTCGAGCCCGAGGCGCTGCACCAGGAGAGCGATGCGCTGGCCGCACGGCTGGTCAAACGGTCGCGCGCCGTGCTCGCCCTGGGCAAGCGGGCCTTCTATGCCCAGATCGAGATGAGTTTCGACGATGCCTATGATTTTACCCAGCGGGTCATCGTCGACAACCTGATGATGGCCGATGCCGAAGAAGGCATCGCCGCCTTTCTTGCCAGACGCGTCCCTGTCTGGAAGGACCGCTGAGCGATGGATCATGACAATTACCCGCCGGATTATCTCCGGAACATCCTCAATTCGGTCCGCACCGTCGCGCTGGTGGGCGCTTCCAACAATCCGGTGCGGCCATCCTTCTTCGTTCTGAAATATCTGATCGACAAGGGCTACGAGCTTTATCCGGTCAATCCCGGTCTGGCTGGCAAGGAGATCCTGGGGCGCCCGGTCTTCGCCGACCTGAAGTCGGTGCCGGTGGCGATCGACATGGTCGATATTTTCCGCAATTCCGAGGCGGCGCTGGCGATCACCCGGGAAGCATTGGTGCTCGATCCGTTGCCCAAGGTGATCTGGATGCAGCTGTCGGTCCGCAATGACGAGGCAGCAAGGCTCGCCGAGGCCCGGGGCGTCGCGGTGGTGATGAACCGCTGCCCCAAAATGGAATATGGCAAACTCTCCGGCGAATGGGCCTGGGTGGGCGGCAATCCCGGACTCGTGTCGTCGCGGCGCCAGACCCGCCACGCCTCAGGCCGGTTCCAAAGTCTCGGGATCGCGCCGAAGAGCTGAGATCGACGGCAGACACTTCCGCAGCACCAGGCTGGCCCGTTTTGCCCGACAAATCGCCGCATAGAGCGCCGGCGCCGATTTGATGCGGCGCTTCAGTGCAAGGCGCGACCGGAGCACCGTGGCAAGCAGCACCCCGCTTGGCTGAAGCGGTCGGATGGTGCGCATGAGCCGCATTGCGGTGTCGCAGATCTCCGCCTTATAGCGCTCGTCCCCGGGGCCGAAGTCGAGCACGGTCTTGCCGCGCCTGGCCGCATCGCTTTCCACGAGCCGGCGCAGCAGGGTGCCGGGTGAACTGGAAGCGAAGGCTGGATTGTAGGCGCATTGATAGATGAACTCGGCCTCGCCGCCGTCGATCAGAATGAAACTTGCGAGCACCGAGGAGGCCGTGCGGAGCATCGCCACCCGCAGCGGCATGGCCGGATCGCCGGCGACCGATGCGAGAAAGGCCCGCACCCCTTCGCTCTCAAAGGGACCGAAGCCGCCGCTGCGAGCGAGCTGCTGCGCTTTCCATTCGATGATCTGAACCACCGCCGAATCGCAATCCGGGCCAGCAGGGATGGAGATATAGGCGACGCTGCCATGGTCACGCTCGAAACTACGCAGTCGTTTGCGGTGGCGCTTCGACAACCCCGCCTCCGCTGTTGCGGCCTCAAGCCGCAGGCTGTGGGCGCGACACGCCTCCTCGCCAATCGCTCCGGCGATGAACGGATTTGCCGATCCGCCGATCCGCTCCGGCTGATTGGCGAGATCGAGAACAGCGGCCGGGCCCGTAAGGCCGACGATGAAACGCCAGAATGCCGGGGCCTCCGCGGCCATGAAACCCGACCGCAGCTCTTGGGAGGCAAGCGGCGCATTGTAGTCGCTGGCGTCTCCGACGAGCCATCGCAGCACGCTGCATGGGCCCCGACCGCTGACGCCGAGCGGCACCACCATTTCGCATCGGCCGCAATGACTGCCGATGGCAATTCTTGGCCGCACCGACAGCGCCCTGCCCCGGGTCTCTAGCCAAGCCGCGATCCAGGCCGGATGCTGGAACGGCTGATCGGGCGCCCGCGCCGCCAGCGACCGCCAGGGCGCCATCACCGCCTCGACCGTATCGACGACCGTCCAGGACAGCCCCCGCCAGGACACTTCCTCATGCCTGAATTGCATCGTTCCGATCCATTGCCACACCCTTGGCGGAACAGTCAGCACGGGCCGTGCCAATAAGCGGATATGTTCTCTATTCCGAACGATTGTTTCGTTCTTCGGTCTGCGCTAAGAGACCGCAAGCAGTTCGCCAGGGAGACTTGAATGGCCGACACAACCCCAGGATTCAGCACGCTTGCCATTCACGCCGGAGCCCAGCCGGACCCGGTGACTGGCGCGCGGATCACGCCCATCTACCAGACGACCTCCTTCGTATTCGAGGATGTCGAGCACGCCGCCGACCTGTTCGCCCTGCGGACGTTCGGCAATGTCTATACCCGAATCATGAACCCGACCAATGCGGTGCTCGAGGCCAGGGTCGCGGCGCTCGAGGGTGGCACGGCGGCGCTGGCTCTGGCATCGGGGCATGCGGCACAGCTCGTCGCTTTCCATGCTCTCATGAGGTCAGGCGACGAGTTCATCGCGGCGCGCCAGCTCTATGGCGGCTCGATCAACCAGTTCAATCACTCCTTCAAGTCGTTCGGCTGGAAAGTCGCCTGGGCCGATGCCGGCGATCCGGGATCCTTTGCCAAGGCGTTGACGGACAAGACCCGCGCCATCTTCATCGAATCGATCGCCAATCCCGGCGGGCGTATCACCGACATCGCGGCGATCGCCGAGATTGCGAGGAAGGCGCATGTGCCGCTCATCGTCGACAACACGCTTGCCAGCCCCTATCTGTGCCGGCCCTTCGACCATGGTGCCGACATCGTCATCCATTCGCTGACCAAGTTCATGGGCGGTCACGGCAACTCGATGGGCGGGGTTATCGTCGATGGCGGTCGATTCGACTGGAGCAAGGACGACAAATATCCGCTGCTCAGCGAGCCGAATGCCTCCTATAACGGCATGCGGTTCCATGAGACCTTCGGCAACATCGCCTTTGCGATAACTTGCCGGGTGCTTGGCCTGCGCGATCTCGGCCCGGCGATCTCGCCGATGAACGCGTTCCTCATTCTGACCGGCATAGAGACATTGGCGCTGCGCATGCAACGTCATTGCGACAATGCGCTCGAGGTCGCGCGCTGGCTGTCGCAGGACGGCCGCGTCGCCTGGGTGAGCTATGCCGGGCTCGAAACCGACCCCGATCACAAGCTGCAGCAACGCTATGCGCCGCGCGGCGCCGGCGCGGTGTTCACCTTCGGCCTCAAAGGCGGTTACGACGCAGGCGTGCGGACGGTGTCGACCGTGAAGCTGATCTCGCATCTCGCCAATGTCGGCGACACGCGTTCGCTCATCATTCACCCGGCATCGACCACCCACAGCCAGCTGGCACCGGAGCAGCTGGTGAAGGCCGGCGCCGGCCCGGATGTGGTGCGCCTGTCGATCGGCCTCGAGGATCCCGAGGACATCATCGCCGATCTCGATCAGGCGATGGGACGCTGACCGTCCGATCGAGGTGCCATAGGGCCGCGGCCAGCACCAGCAGCGCGCCGGCCTGATGGGCGAGGCCGAGCGGCACCGGCACCTGGGCGAGAAGCGTCCAGATGCCGAGCGCCATCTGGACGAGGATCGCCACCAGCAGGAGGGCCGCCGAGCGCCATTGATCGGCGCCTGAGCGTCGCAGGACGATCAGAGTCGCCAGCGCCGCCGCCAGCAGCAGATAGGCGATGCCGCGATGGATGAACTGCACCGTCAGCGCATTCTCGAAAAGATTGCGCCAGCTGGGCGACATGGCATCGAGACCCGCCGGGATGAGCGCGCCATCCATCAGCGGCCAGGTGTTGTAGCCCATACCGGCGTCGAGGCCGGCAACGAAGCCGCCCACCGCAATCTGAACGAACACCAACGCCACCAGGAACACCGCCGCGAGGCTCATTGGCCGGCGCCATGACAGGATGCGCCGCGGCCGCCCGATCCCCCAGGCGATCCACAGGGAAGCCGCGAAGATCGCCACCGCGAGACTCAGATGAGCCGCCAGCCGGTACTGGCTGACATCGACCCGATCCACCAATCCCGACTTGACCATGTACCAACCGAGCGCCCCTTGCGCTCCCCCGAACACGAAGAGCGACAGGAGACGCCCGGTGAGCCCCGGCTCGATGCTGCGGCTGATGGCGAAACCGAGGAACGGCAGGAAGAACGCCACCCCGATGAAGCGGCCAAGGAACCGGTGAACCCATTCCCACCAGTAGATATATTTGAATTGCTCGAGCGTCATGCCGGCATTGATGACCTGGTACTCGGGAATCTCGCGATATTTGGCGAAGGCCTGGTGCCAGGCTTCGTCATTGAGGGGCGGGATGGCCCCGAGCAGCGGTTGCCACTCGGTGATCGACAGGCCGGAATCGGTGAGCCGCGTGGCGCCGCCAACCACCACCATCAGGACCAGCAGGGTGGCGACGCCATAGAGCCAGAGCCTGATAAAGGGCCGTGCGGCAATCTGGCGCTCGGTGGGCGAAGCGGTCATCGGCGCCACTTAGCCGGAACGCTCCGGCCCGGCAAGCTTGACACTGCCGCACCCGGCCGCGCATGGACAATCATGTCCATGCGCTGGCGCAAGCTTCTCGGCACCGTGGCCGTCGTCGTGTTCCTCGTCGCCTACAGCCTTTTTGCCATGGTGCTCGGCGGCACGCTGCTGGTCGGGCAGTCACCATTGGTCGAGCTCGTCGGCTTCATCGCCCTTGGGCTCCTCTGGCTGCCCGGGGCAATGGCAATCATCCGCTGGATGTCACCAGGTTCCACAGGCTGAAGGGGACGCCGGACAGAAGCGTCTCGACATGCCGCAGCTCCTGATAGGAGCCGTTGAGCGACAGGCGGGGCAGCGCCGTCAGCTCTGCGACGTGGCGTGCTTTGAGGAGGCCCTTGCGGGTGGTCACTGCAGCGGCAAAGCCGGCCTCGGCGATCAGGCGGAAATCGCGCGGGCCGCAGGAGGAGGCATCGCCATAGGGATAGGCGAAGGTCGTGGGGCGCCTGCCGGTCTCTGCGGCAATCCGATCGCGCGATGCCACGGCTTCCCGGAGAGCCTCGCCGGCATCGAGCCGGGCCAAGGCGAGATGGTGCACGGTATGAGCGCCGATGCTGCACAACGGGTCGCTTGCGATGGTGCGGATCTCGCTCCAGTCCATGGCAAGGCTGCGGCACAGAAGACCGGTATCGACACCGTGAGCGATCGAGAGTGCGCGAATGGCGCGAGTCTGGCGGTGGGGATCGAGTGCTCGCAAGGCCCGATAGAGGCGACGCCAGGCAGTGCGCCTGTCGCCGTCGGAATAAAGTCTGATCACCTCGCCGGGCAGCAGGCCGCGCGGGTCGACGACATCGCTCCAGGCGATGACGTGCTCGAGCGTCTTCCACCACAGCTCCGATTTGCCGTCGGTGATCGCCGGCGCGACGAAGATGGTGAACGGGCAATCATGCGCGCGGAACACCGGCCAGGCATGGAGAAAATTGTCGCGATAGCCGTCATCGAGGGTGAACACGGCGAGGGGCTGCTTCTCCGTTCCCCGCTTCACCACCTCCACCGCCTCATCGAGCGATGCCAGGCGATAGCCCGCCTGCTTGACATGAGCGATGACGGCATCGAGGAACTCCGGTGTGACCTCGAGCCCGGCATTGGGGGCAAAGCCGCCTCGCGCTCGATCGGCGGGGACCACATGATGCAGCATGAAGATCGCGCCGAGATCCCGCAAGGCCGGCGCCAGGAGCCTGGCAGCGCCGCTCACCCGGATGGCGTCGAGGCCGGTACGGTAGAGGGAGCTTCTCCGGATCATGCACTCAACGCGATCGGGGGCTTGCTATCGCTGGCAATCACAACGCGGGCAGCGCGAACACCAGCGGCGGACAGCGACCCGCAGAACAGTGCCCCATCCTGTACCCGATCGCCCGAGACCACGAGCAGCATCGCATGGCTCTTGAGCACGAGCGGAACTGTTTCGGCGTTGGCGGCGCCGAAATTCATCAACACCATCTCGTAGTTCTGGTCCAACGCCTCGAGCACCGCATCGAACCGGGCCGATGCGAGAAGCGGTCCCGCCGTTGCTGTCGCCTGCCCCGCCGTAATCAGCTGCAGCGGGCTATCCTTGTCGAGCACCACGACATTGGAGAAAGCGGCAGCCCCCGACAGGAGCTCGGTCAAACCAGGTCGGGCACCAGGCTCGGTCGCGCTGTCGGGTTGGAAACCGCAATCGACCGCCATGACCCGGGTGCCCTGAAGCGCCAGCCACCGCCCGATGCCAGCGAGGAGAGCGGCGCCGTCATCCTCGCGGCCGAGGCCCATGATCGACACGCGCTTGACCCCAAGCGTCTGGCGCTGACTCTGGATCCAGGAACCGATGATCGCCAGCGAGGCCCCCGCGAGGCCGTGGCACAGCGCCGGCTGGGCGATTGCCGAGCATAGATCGAAGGACGGCGAGGCACCGGCGGGCGCCGGCTCCGGTGTCGGCTGCGGGCTGCCGGCCAAGACCCTGGGCGGGTCGACCGCCTGCTGCTCGATCTCGGCGACGGTCGACATGACCTCGCCGAGAAAGGCGAGCCCGAGAGCGATAGTGAACCCGGCAAGGATCGACAGCAGCACGATCGGACCGCGTTTCGGGTAGGATGGCTCGGTTGGCACATCTGCCCGCGAGATCACCCGCGCAAGCCCCGGCTGGGCGTTCACCGTGTCGCGCGCCCGCGCATCGGTGTAGCGGTTGAGAAATGTCTCGAGCAGCGATCGGTTGGCGGCCGCCTCGCGCTCCAACGCCCTGAGCTTGACGTCGTCGACATTGGTTTCCGAGGCCCGGGTCTTGAGCCCGTTGAGGGATGAGCGCAGCGAGGTCTCGCGGGCCGCGGCAATCTTGGCCTCCTGATCGAGGCGGTCGACGATCTTCAGCGCCTCGGTCCTGATCTGCCGGTCGAGATCGGAAAGCTCGCGATTGACCGCAATGAGTCTCGGATGGTTGCCGAGATAGATCGTCGACAGCTCGGCGCGGCTGCGTATGAGCGCCACCTGTTGCTCGCGCAGGCGCTGCACCAGCGGCGAATCGAGCACTGCAACCGAGGCATCGACCGTTCCGGTGCGTGCCAGCAGCTCGCGTATCGCCTTGGCCCTGGCCTGCGCCTCGGAACGGTTCGACTCGGCAAGTATGATCTGGCTGTTGAGCTCCGACAGCTCCTGGGAGCCAAGCGTCGCCGTCGTGCCCTTGAGCAGCCCCGCCTTGGCACGGAACGCCTCCGCCGCAGTTTCCGAGGCCACGACCTTGCCGCGCAATTCCTCGATCTGGCCGGCGAGCCAATCGCGGGCGCGCCCGGTCGGCTCGGTCTGGGCCTGGCGCGTCTCGACGACATATGTGTGAGCGACGGCATTGGCGAGTTTCGCCGCCATGTCGGGGATGCGGGATGTGAACTCGATGGCGATCACCTGCGATTTCGGAACCACATAGACCACGAGATTGCGGTAATAGGCTTCGATCGCCCGTTGCTCCGGCGTCTTCTTGCGGGGATCGGCGATGAAGCCGAGCGGCGCAAGGATCCGCGTGATGGGCGAGACCGGCACGCCGCGGCCGGAGAACTCTGGAATGTCGACGAGGTCGAGCGCATCGACGACCCGCTTGGCGATGTCGCGCGACCGCAAGACCTCGACCTGACTGGTCACCAGCTGCTCGCTGATGTCGCGGGCGCTGTCATCGGCGCGATCGCTGCGGGAAAAAGCGGTATCGAACTTGTCGACAATCACCCGCGATTCCGCCGTGTAGCGCGGGGTTGCTGAAAAGGCGAAGGCAAGGCCGATGAGAGTCGCCGTCAAGGTGGTGATCGCCATGGCGCGCTTGCGACGCCACAAGCCGGACAACACATCGCGCAGATCGACTGCCGAGGCGACGCCGCTCGCCAAGGATCGCATTTCGGAATCGTGCATCGCCGTCCCCCAATCATTGGGCGGAGATTGGTGCGGACATGGTAAGGAAGTTGTTAACGATGCGACCCTAAGGTTGCGGGCGATCGGGGCGGGCATGTGATCCGCCAACGAACACGATCGGGCCGGGGCGGTGCATATTCGATCTCTCATAGCAGTGATGCTGTCTTCAGCTTTGGGCGGTTGCGCCGCCGACTGGGACACGACAATGCCCTCGGCACCGCCGGGCGGCGCCGGGCTGATGTCCGGTGGGGTTTTCGCCCAAGGGCCGGAAGCGGTGTCCGCC
>Ga0075421_100005382_pt1 | contig 15470 bp, 15 predicted proteins | sample SoiMetdeltSBSDD5_FD_75292 | JGI IMG/M metagenome (GOLD analysis project Ga0075421, IMG submission 75292) | Bulk soil microbial communities from a Populus tree surrounding site in Tennessee, USA - Soil MetaG P. deltoides SBSDD5 | ecosystem: Environmental > Terrestrial > Soil > Tree plantation...
AACTTCAAAGTCCCGCCGCCGTGCTGGCAGCCGCCCAAACAACGCGGCCGGCCTTCTTTAGCCACCCTGCGACTGACTCAGCAATGGGCTGCTTGATCACCCTTAAGTGCGGTGACACCTTAGCGGAAACTAAAGTTAATTTTGCTTTATATTGTTTTGGTGACTTTTGCGCCCGACGTAAAAGATATGGCAACAGCAGTTTCAATGCCTGGCGGATTATTGCTGATGGCTTGGATGATTATGTTTACAATCAGGTTTTTTCAATTAGGAAGGCTGAAAAACGATTAACACATAAAATCGCCGGGCTATGATATGAACAACGCCCCATAAATGGGGCTAGCCGAATTCACGCGAAGCGGGCGCTACTTAGTAGCCCGGACATGAAGTGTCCGGGCTTGGACAAACCTGCCCCTATTCTGAAATGCGCTCATAACTCGGCTCCTTGACGCGGTCTAAAAGTGAACAGGTATATAATCAGTGCTGCCGTCGCGGTAATGGATCAGCGGGAGATTGATTGTGGAAGACCTCACCGGCCGACAACTCAACGCTTACCAAATCGTCGCCCCGCTGGGCGAGGGCGGCATGGCGGCCGTGTATAAGGCTTACCAGCCCGCCATGGATCGGTACGTCGCGCTCAAAATTCTGCCCCGGCACTTTGCCAGCGATCCGGAATTCATCAGCCGTTTCCAGCAAGAGGCCAAAGTCCTCGCCAAGCTCCAGCACCCCCACATCCTCCCCGTCTTCGATTTTGGTGAGGCGGATGGCTATACCTACCTGGTGATGCCGTTTGTCGAAAGCGGCACGCTGACCCAGGTGATGCGGGGACTGCCGCTGCCACTGGAGCAAATCCGCCGGGTGATTACGCAGGTGGGAGATGCCCTCGACTACGCCCATGCGCACGGCTTGATCCATCGCGATGTCAAACCCAGCAATGTGCTGATTGACGAACGCGCAAACTGCCTGCTGACGGATTTTGGCTTGGCGAAGATCGTCGCGGGTTCGGCGCATCTGACGACCTCGGGCGCGATCATGGGCACGCCGGCGTATATGTCGCCGGAACAAGGCCTGGGGCAGACACTCGATGCGCGCAGCGACATTTACGCTTTAGGCGTGATTTTGTACGAGATGGCCGTCGGGCGCGTTCCCTACAGCGCCGAAACACCGTTGGCCGTCGTCATCAAACACATCCACGATCCGCTGCCGCCGCCGCGCCGCCTCAACCCGGCGCTGCCGGAAGCCCTTGAGCGGGTAATCCTAAAATCGCTGGCGAAACAGCCTTCAGACCGCTTTGCCACCGCCGGTGAAATGGTTAAGGCGTTGCAGGCAGCGATTCCGGAAATCACTTCCACCTTTCCGCTCAACGCTGAACCGCCGGCGGTTCCTCACCTGGAACCGGACGGCGCGATTAAACAACCGGCTATCGCGGCGCTTCCAAAACCTCTGTGGCAGATCGTCTTGCTGACCGCCCTCAGTTGGGACATCGCCATCGTCGTTGGCTTGATCCTGGGTTCGCTTCAGCCTGCGCTGGGCGGAGTAATCGCCGGGGCAGTGGGTGGATTAGGTCTCGGCTTGGTCTGGCGCTGGATTGAGCCGGCTGTTTCACGCAAACAGGTTCTGACTTTGGTTGCCATTTGGGCGCTGGCGCTGGGGATCGGCATTGTCTTAGGGCCGGGGGTGATCCTTGGGGCCGGGATGGCGGGTTGGCTCACCGGGTTACGGTTACGGCAGGCGCAACCCACCCTGACGCAAAAGCAAGTGGTCTTCATCGCCTTGGGCTGGATGTTAGCCTGGCTCGCCGGCGGCCTAATGTTTGCCATCGCCACTCAAGTGCCCATCAAGCCGGTCTCAGGCCTCTTGGTGATCCTGGCCGTCACGCTGGGCGGCGCAATGGGAGGGGGGATCATGTTCAAGCAATATAGCCGGGCGCGCGGGAAGAGCGGTGCATAGCGCCAAAAGTTTTAAAAGCCGAACACCAACACGTATGCCCTGATTCTCTACCTCCCTATGTGGGCGATAAGCCACACCATCCCGCCGGCGACCAGCAATACCTCCAGACAATGCCATACCCACAACCTGTCGCCCGGATCAGCGGTCCCGTTGCCAATGCCGGTCGGTTGGATGCGGACGACCGGTAAATCTTTAGTCTTCTCACGCACCCTGGCCTCCGGCGCAGTCAACGGGTTAAAGCCCAGGAAGAAACTCGCCAGGCCGGCATTTTTAAAAATCTGCCGGAGTGCCGCGAGTGATTCGGTCGGGTCTGTCACCTCGGCCGCGAGGCCGGTGACCAGACTGCCGGGCAGGATGACTTCAATCTCCGGATGAGCCCACAAGTTGCGATACCAATGTGAGCCTTTGCCCAGTCCGCGAACGCAGTAGATGTGGCCGTCAAGCAAAGCATAGTTCACCGGCGTGTAGCGCGCCTGGCCCGTTTTCCGGCCAATGGTTTTGAGCACCATGATATACCCTGTGAAGGGGTTGCCGATGAATGGTCCGAGGCCTAAGCGGAACGCCGGCACCATGAAGGCCTGATTGAAAAAGTGGAAGAGGCGGCGCAGGCGGAGATCAGTCATATGCCCGGCTCAGGTTGGGGCTGGAAATTGGCGCTGCTTTCGGAAAGAAGGATCATTTTTTGCCCGCCTCGATCCTGAGCGGTTGTACTTTCCAAATGGTTTCAGCGTATTCGCGGATGGACCGATCCGACGAGAAGTAGCCGCTGCGGGCACAATTCAAGATGGACATGCGGGACCAACGTTCCGGGTCCTGATAGATTCGCTCGACCTCGGCCTGGCAGTCCACATAGGCCTGATAGTCGGCCAGCACCAGGTAGGGATCGTGGGTCAAGAGGGAGTCGGTCAGGGGACGGAACAAATCCGGCTGGTGGGGCGAAAACAGCCCACCGGCGATTTGATCCAGGATCCGTTTAAGGTCGGAATGGTCTTCCGCGTATGATCGCGGGGAATAGCCGGCGGCTCGGGTCGCAGTCACCTGAGCCTCCGTCAAGCCGAAGAGGAAAAAGTTATCCGCCCCGACCCGGTCACGAATTTCAATGTTGGCACCGTCCAGCGTGCCGACCGTGAGCGCTCCGTTGAGAATAAGCTTCATATTGCTAGTGCCGGAGGCTTCTTGGCCGGCCAACGAAATCTGCTCGGAAATATCCGCCGCCGGAATGAGACGCTCGGCCAGGGTGACATTGTAATTGGCCAAGAAGACTACCTTCAGCCGATGGCTTACGGCTGGGTCATGGTTGACCACTTCGGCGACGGCGTTGAGGAACCGGATGATGAGCTTCGCCATCCAATAGCCGGGCGCGGCCTTGGCGCTGAAATACACCACGCGCGGGAGCAACTCACAACCCGGATCGGCCTTCAAGCGGTTGTAGAGACTGACTACATGCAGGGCCTTGAGCATTTGGCGCTTGTACTCGTGCAGGCGCTTGACCATGACATCAAACAGCGCCGTTGGGTCCACCTCCGTTCCGGTTCGCTGATGGGTGAGGTCTGCCAGGGCTTGTTTGTTGTCTTGTTTCACCTGACGCCATTCTGCCCGAAACGCAGCGTCCTCGGCGAAAGGCTCCAGGCGGCGGAGATGATCCAGGTCGCGCAACCAGCCGTCGCCGATGAAGGAGGTGATTAAGTCAGCCAAGCGCGGGTTGGCCAGCTTGAGAAAGCGGCGCGGCGTCACGCCGTTCGTCACCTGGGTGAATTTCTCCGGCCACAATTCGGCAAAGTCTCGCAGGGTGCGTTCCCGCAGCAACCGACCTTGCAAAGCGGCCACGCCGTTGATTTTGAAACTGCCCACACTGGCCAGGTGAGCCATACGCACTTGTTTTTCCGGCCATTCTTCGATCAGCGATATGCGCCGGAGGCGATCCAAGTCACCCGGGAACCGGGCGCGCACTTCGTCCAGACAACGCTGGTTGATCTCATAGATGATCTGCAAGTGGCGGGGCAGCAAGCGTTCGAACAAACTGACCGGCCACTTTTCCAACGCCTCCGGCAGCAGCGTGTGGTTAGTGTAAGCAAAGACCTGCCGGGTGATCGTCCAGGCCGCTTCCCAGGACAGGCGATGCACATCCACCAGCAAGCGCATCAGTTCGGCGATGGCTAGCGTGGGGTGCGTGTCGTTGAGTTGCATGACGGCCCGCTCGGGCAGACGCCGCAGATCAAACCCCGGCGGCAGAGAACGGAGGAGATCCCACACCGAGCAAGCGACGAAAAAGTATTGCTGTTCCAGGCGCAACTGTTTGCCCTGAGGGGTGGTGTCATCCGGGTAAAGCACTTTGGTGAGATTCTCGGAGGAGGTCTTTTCCTGGACGGCCCGGGCATAATCGCCGGCGTTGAATATTTCCAGATTAAATTCCTCGGTCGCCTGGGCGCTCCACAGGCGCAGGGTGTTGACCGTTCCGCTGCGATACCCGGGGATCATCGAGTCGTACGGGATCCCGCGCACGCTGTATTCCGGCAGCCACAACACCCGGGAACGGCCCTGGTCGTCAGCGTAATCCTCGATCAGTCCGCCAAAGCCAACCGTGACCGCTTGCTCCGGGTGCGGAAATTCCCACGGGCTGCCCAAGGTCAACCAGTCGTCGGGCTGTTCCACCTGCCGGCCATTCACCAGCGTTTGCTTGAAAATGCCAAACTCGTAGCGGATGCCGTAGCCAACCGCGGGGATTTGGAGCGTGGCCAGCGAGTCAAGAAAACAGGCCGCCAGCCGCCCGAGGCCGCCGTTCCCCAGCCCGGCTTCCACTTCCAACTCGCGCAACTCGTCCAGGTTCAGGCCCAGTTCCGCCAGCGCCGGCCGCGCGATTTCCGTCAACTCGGCGTTCAGGAGGTAGTTATCCAGTTGGCGCCCCAGCAAATATTCGGCCGAGAAGTAATAGACGGTTTTCGGCTGCGCGGTGAACTGCGTCTGCAACGTGGCGAGCCAGGGCTGGGTGAGGTAGTGGCGGACCGTGCGCCCGAGCGCCTGGTAACAATCATTGGGCGTGGCGCGAGAGAGATCAACGCCTCGCTCGGCGTTGAGGTTCTCAAGAAATTCGCGTTTGAAGTCCGCGAGGGTCCGTTCCAGATGCGCCGGTGGGCTTTTTTTCTTTGCCATAGACGAGTGCCTCCTGGTCCTCGACTTACTGGGAGAAGTGCGGCTCTGGCCGAAGCTAGTGGAAGGTGGCTTCGGCATTACTGAGACAGCGACTCGATGATTCCTAAGGTCGTGAAAGGTCATTGCCGTACCTTGTGTCAGCAGAAAGTCGTCTATCTGCTGCCTCGCCGCGGCTTCGGTCGGAAAAACATTGGCAAAAAAACTAGGGCCGTTTTCAAAGCCAACACTCATCATACAACACCGATCGCCTTCGCCGAACACAGCCACTTCCCCTTCGTGGCTGTATCCCATTTGGCGCGCGGCCTCAACCAGGATTTCCTTGGCCGCTTGAACGTCGGGATTGTCTGCCTGCGCTTGTGCGCTGGCTGGCATCAGGATCAACGCGGCGATGACGAGGGTGAAAAATGCGTCGTGAGGGAATCTCATACCCAACTCTCTTTCCGACTGAAGGGATAGCGTACCGCGGCGGGACGGCTATCTGACTTCGAGCGTGAGGGTGAAGGTTTCGATGGGCGTGGCTGTCGCACTCGGCAGCGGGCGCAGGCGTCTCGGACGCGGGCGAAAATGGCCGACCACAGGCCAGCAGGGCAAGCAGCATGACCAGCAACGCTAGTTTGAGATGAGCCATGGTTCCAGTAGACATAAGGGTTTTCCCGTCCAGCGCTCGTCCGGTCTCAGCACATTAAATGATCAAACGGAAGTGGCCGGCAAGTGATGAACGTCTCGATCGCCTCCCGCGCGGGCTGGTAGGGACAAAAGGGATCACTTTCGAGCGGGTCACCGGTGTGAGCGAAAGCGCGGGCGCGTGACCCGCCGCAGAGCCGGCGATACTCGCAAGCGCCGCATTTGCCTTTAAACTGATCCGGGTCATGTAAGCGGCGAAAGAGCGGCGCGCGCCGATAAATCTCGGTGAGGTCCTCCACACGCACATTGCCGCTGCCGAGAGGCAGGAAACCTGACGGATAGATGTCCCCGGTGTTAGAGATGAACATGATCCCATACCCATCCCGGATTCCAAATCCTTGGTAGGCCGAAGTGCGCCGAATCTGTTCGGGCGTCATCCCGGCTTGGCGCAACCGGTTTAACGCGACCCGCCGATAAGAGGGGGCTTCGGTGGTTTTAATGGCGAACGGCGCTTGGCCGGAGAGTTCATAAACCCAGTGCATCAGGCTTTCGCCGGACTCGGGTGAGACCTCTTGCAGCCCGCGCCCGCGCCCCATGGCAACCAAGAAAAACAAGCTCCAGCGCATCACCTTAAGTGATCGCAGATGTTCATAGATGGCGGGTAAATCGTCGGCGGTCTCATTGGTCACCAGGGTGTTAATCTGTACCGGCAAACTGATCTCCGCCGCCGCGGCGATGGCTTCCCTGGTCCGCTCGAAGCAACCGGCCACGCCGCGCACGGCGTCATGTTGTATCGCCGTCGAACCATCCAGGCTTAGACCCAGGCTCTGGAGGCCATGCGCCTTCAATTGCGCGATCACAGCGCCGGTCAGGTTGGGTGTGGCGCTGGGCGTGATCGAGACTTTGAGTCCGAGCGCCCGGGCTTTGTCAATCAGGTCGAACAGATCGGTGCGCTGCAGGGGGTCGCCGCCCGTGAGAACCAGGTGCGGTTGGGGATCGCCGAAGGCCGCGATGCGCTCTAAAAGCTGCTGGCCCTCGGTGGTCGTCAGTTCAAGCGGGTGGTGGAAGGGCATGGCTTCCGCCCGGCAGTGGCGGCAGGCCAACGCGCAGGCTTGAGTCATTTCCCAGTAAACCAGCAAGGGGCGTTCTGCATAATGGCGTGTCAGCGGCTGAAGTGGGTGACTCATTTGTTGCATGACCAGACACCTTTCTTTTTTTAGCGTACAGCCTAAAACGCTTTACGGGGGAGAGCGGGAGATTCGTGAAGAATTGGCTAAGCCTTAAGCCTAACCAATTTAGGCGGAGGAGCTATTGCCAAATTACGGGTTAAGGAGGTGACATTCTGCCCCTTTTACTGGGAGGTGAGGATTGAATAGTGCTTCGGTCTTTTTTGATAACCGGATGAATACCACCCCCTTCGGAAGATTTTCAAATAGCGAGTCTCTTACAGCACGGATGACAAATGACCTATTTTTTCGTTATGAACGGAGGATGACTGGCTGGATATTTTTCTGGATAATTCATTGCAAGTCAATTAGATCGATCGGGTGCCTGGAGCACGCCGCGGCCAAGAAGCCACTCGCGCATAACCTACTGGGTTGGGCGTGCTAGGGCTTCTTTTATTTTTTTTGCTCAGGAGAAAATTCAATGAACACTACCAACTCGATTAACTCAGGCGATACGGCTTGGGTCCTTATTGCGACGGCGCTGGTGATGATGATGACGCCCGCCCTGGCCTTTTTCTACGGCGGGATGGTGCGCAAAAAGAATGTGCTTTCGACGCTTAATCTCAGTTTTATCATCATCGGCCTCATCAGCCTCCAATGGGTGTTGGTGGGGTATACCTTGGCCTTTGGGCCTAGCTGGGGAGGGCTTATCGGCGGCCTGAAATTTGCTGGCTTGTCGGGGGTCGGAGCGAGTCCGAATCCGGATTATGCGCCGACTATTCCCCATCTGGCCTTTGCCACTTATCAAATGATGTTCGCGATCATTACCCCGGCGCTCATCACCGGGGCCTTTGTCGAGCGAGTCCGTTTCAAGACTTTCCTGATTTTTAGCTTGCTATGGGCCACCCTGATCTACGATCCGGTGGCGCATTGGGTCTGGGGTGGGAATGGTCTCCTGCACCGACTAGGCGCTTTAGATTTTGCGGGTGGGACGGTGGTGCATATTACCGCCGGATTCTCCGCGTTAGCTTTTGCCAAAGTGATTGGTCCTCGGAAAGGCTTTGGCAAGACGGCCATGGAACCCTCCAGTATTCCTTACACCATTCTAGGAGCGGGCTTACTGTGGATGGGCTGGTTTGGCTTCAACGGTGGGAGCGCCTTGGCGGCCAATGGCCTGGCGGTTAACGCGGTGGTGACCACGAACACAGCCGCCGCGGCGGCGGGAATTGTCTGGATGATTCTAAGCTGGCTGGATAACAAGCCGAGCGTTTTAGGAGTGGTGACGGGCGCCGTCGTCGGTTTGGTAGCGATTACGCCTGCTTCGGGTTTCGTCACACCGCTGGCCGCCCTCCTCATCGGCGCCGTCGCCGCACCCATTAGTTATTACGCGATTCGTTTCCGTCAGCAACACAATCTGGACGAGTCCTTAGATGTCTGGGCATGTCATGGAATGGGGGGGATGTGGGGCGCTATCGCGACGGGCCTCTTTGCCACTCAGGTTATCAATCCGGCGGGCGCGAATGGATTGTTCTATGGCAATCCCGGTCAACTTGGGATTCAGGCCCTCGCCACGCTGCTGGTCATCGTGTTTGCCTTCGGCGTGACGTTTGTGATGGTCAAGGGATTACACAAACTCATGGGCCTGCGCGTTACCGAGAATGAGGAAGAAGTTGGGCTTGATATTAGTGAGCATGGGGAACGCGCCTACACTTGAGCTGCTTTTTTGCTCTGCTTAATCTGTCCCTACTGGCTTGGGCTGATACCCAGGCCCTCAGCCACATTTAGAGGAGGTTCCGTATGACGAAGAAAATTGAAGCCATCCTGCGGGAAGAGAAACTCAATGATGTCAAAGAAGCATTGCGCCAAATCGGGATTATGGGCATGAATGTGACCGAGGTGCGGGGACATGGCCGGCAGGGCGGCATTTTCCTGACCGGTCGCACCGGCACCTACCAGGTGGATATGCTGCCTCGGGTCCAAGTGAATATTATTTTGAGTGACCATAACGTGGATAAAACGGTCGAGGCCATTCGGCAGTCGGCCCAAACGGGTCGAGCGGGGGATGGGATTATTTTCATCTATCCCGTGGAAGAAGTCATTCGCATCCGAACGGGGGAGCGAGATCGCGAAGCGCTCATGTACGAAGGCGACATTGATACGCGCTGAGGCTTGGAAAAGACGGCGCTTACAGCAAATTACAGTTGGGTTTAGACCGGCGCGGTTCGCTTCGCCAAACCGCGCCGGTCTAAACGCTATCAACTGATTCCTAATTTTTAGGCCAAGCCTAAAAGGTACTGATGCATCGCCTCCGCGGCGCGCAATCCGGCGGCGATGGCGGTGCTGACGAGGTCCGGCCCGGTGGCGGCGTCCCCACCGGCGAATACTCCGGGACGACTGGTGCGCCCCGTGGCTGGATCAATTTTAATAAGGCCATACTGGTGAGTCTTGAGGCCGGGCGTTGTTTGACCAATGGTTTCATCCGGCTGGTAACCTAGCGCTAGCACGACCATATCCACCGGGACGGTAAATTCAGAACCCGCTACCGGGATCGGGCGACGCCGATTGGAGGCGTCCGGCGCACCCAAGGCCATGCGTTGTAGTTCCATCGCGCACACGTGGCCTGCCTGGTTTCCAATGAACTGCGTTGGCGCAACCAGGTATTCAATCTGGGCGCCTTCCTCCAGGGCATGCGCGCGCTCTTTGCGTGAGCCGGGCATTTCCGCCTCCGTGCGGCGGTAATAACCTTTCACCTCGTCCGCCCACAAACGCAACGCCGTTCGCAAGCAATCCGTGGCCGTATCACCGCCGCCCAAGACGGCGACCCGTTTGCCGGAGAGCGGCTTCATGCGTAAGGCTTCCGGAGTCAACTCTTCCGTCACAATGGTGCGGAACAAAAAATCACCGGATTGACAGATTCCGGCCAAATCCACGCCGGGCAAATTCAGCTTGGCATCCACATTCGCGCCGATGCCAATGAAAATGGCCTGGAACCCGCTTTGGAACAAATCGTCCAGCGTGATCTGCTCACCGATGCGCGTGTTGCACACAAAACCCACGCCGAGGTCTTGCAAATACTCAATCTTTTGTTTTACCAGCGCTTTGGGAAGCTTGAAACTGGGAATACCATACATGAGCAACCCACCGGGATACGGGGCGGCTTCGAAGACGGTGACGCTGTGGCCGTGTTTGATGAGCGCCTCGGCCACCGTCAGGCCGGCTGGCCCGGAACCAATGACAGCCACGGTTTTGCCAGTCAGCGGCGATAGATTGCCGGTGTCCCATCCCTTTGTCAAACGCTGGTAATCCGTCACAAAGACCTCAAGTTGTCCCAGCGCCGGGGCGTGGGAGTATTTGCTCAGGACGCAGGCGCCCTCACACAACCGCTCTTGCGGGCAGACGCGCCCGCAAATTTCCGGCATGGGGCTGGTCTGGTGATAGAGCTTCGCCGCGCCGAGAAAATCGCCTTGGGAGATTAGCCATAGCGCGCCGGGGATGTCATTGTGCAGCGGACACGCGGCGAGGCAAGCGGCTGGGTAGGGGCACTGAATACATCGGCTGGCCTCACACTTCGCGATCTCCGCTTCGTAGCCGATGACGATGTCATCGAAGTCGCCAATGCGATCCTGAGGATCCCGTTTGCGGTAGGGCGTGTGTGGAATTCGGAGGCGCTCTTTCAGACCCGCGGTTCGTTCTGACTGTTCAAGCATAACATCTCCTTACCCTGACCTATAAGAAGGGTCTACGGTACCCAATTTGAAAGCACGGTCAGCGTTTGCGCCGGTTGAGCGGCGTCATTCGTGTGCAGATGAATCCGGAAGTTGTGCCGGCCGCCCATGTCGCCGTGCATCATGAACTGCATCGAAAGCGTTGTACGTTCACCGGGCGCGAGGGCCATCGAACCGATGGCCGGGGTCGGTGGTCAACACCCCTCCACGACCTCGACGTAAGGCGGCTCGGTGAATTGTAAGGGCTGGTCGCCGACATTCGTCAGTTCAAAGGCGATGGCGACGGTTTGTCCCAGGTGGACGTCCCCCAAGTCAATCAACTCCTGATCGGCTTTGAGTTTGGCTCCCCCCGTCGCCTCCGGCGTGAAGTCGCGCGAAGTTTTTCCGCCTCGCCCAACTGCGAAGGCGGCGATTAGCCCTAATAGGATCACGCCGCCTAGCCCGACGAGCCAAATCAACTGGCTGAACCCAGGCCGTCGCGAATTACCGTTCCGTGGCTTGAATATTCTGCGGCCCATTTTCAGATCGTCGTCCTTTAGAAACCTCGACCTAGGGCGCCTTGACTATGAGGAGGCCTTTCATCCCAGCTTCTTTGTGACCCGCAACCGTACAGATGATCTCATACCTCCCCGGCTCCGTGGGGATGAATTCCAGCGTCATCGTCTGCCCACCGCTGGCGGCGACGTGCAGGTCGGGCTGAACCGGCATTTCATGCGAGTGTCCAGGCGTTGGTGCAGTGACAACCCTGCTCAGCAGTGGAATCTCCATAACGCTAAAATCATGTTCCAGGGCCCCAAGGTTTTTGAATGTGAGCTTCACGGGCTGACCTATGCTGACTTCGAGGCTCTCGGGACTGAACTTGAATTCTGTGCCTTCCACGATCATTTCTTTCGGAGTGATGGGTGGCGGTAAACCCTGGCAACCAACGAGCAGTGCCATAGGGAAGATTAACAGAAAGAGCGCATTTCTTTTCATAGGCATCCTTTTAGTCTCCGTTTCGTCTCTAGGCAATATGGCTACATTAAATTGCTGATCTGTCAGGCCTATGGCCTCGTCGCCGGTCCATACTTGGAATACATCTGCTCCACATAAGCGTGGATTTGCTGGACGCTTTGGCCTTGTTCGGCCAAGCGTTGGGCGTCGTGGGTGATGTCCACACAAACGCTGCAAGCCGTGGCGTGCAGGTCATAGATAAGTTGCCCGGCCTGATCTCGGCCCGAGATATAGCAGTCATAATTTGACGTGTGGCCTAACGCCTGGCAACCGCAATAACAAGGAATCTGTTTCAGCAGGTCGGGGTTGGCCGCGGCAAAACGATAGGCTGTTTGCACACTCACCGGAGCCACCTGAACTTCCGGTGGCACATCTAACACGGTCATGGCGACCGTGTGGTCGGGTGTGGAAGACGCTCCACAACTGGCGAGACTGCCGGCCAGCAGGATTAGTGCAGTAAAGAAGAGCAGGTGTGGGCGGGTGCGAAACATCTTGAATGCCTTTGATCAAGCTGCAGCGCGATTCAACTCCTCGTTGATTAACTGGATGATCTGATACAGTGCCCCGGTCTCCCGGTCGGCCACGTTCAGCTACCTTGAAGGAAGAGGCTGAGCGAGACCGGTTCCGTGTGGGTTGAGAATGATGACATTCCGGATGTATTCCAGAAGTGGGGCGGCTCCGAGGTCTTTGAGCAGATAGCCCACTGCGCCAGCGCGGCGCACGGCCCAACGTTCCCACTCACTCGGATAGGAGGTGAGCACGATCGCCCGCGCGCCTGAAGGCCCATGGGCGATGCAATGGACGAGCTCCAGTCCACCCCCGTTGGCACATTTGGTTTCGATCAAGACCACGTCCGGCCGGAGCGCATTGATCTCCTCCAGCGCCGCCTTCGTCGCAGGGGCGTCACCGACGATCAACACGCCTGGCGCGGTGCACAGCCGGACGACAAGCGCCTCGCGCACCGCGTCATGATCGTCAATCACGAAAAGCTTAATGGGACAGGTCATGCTCAAACGATAGCGCCAAGTCTGGGCCGCGAGCAGTGATGCTCATCCTCTCTCGCTAGGACAAATGTCATATTAAGACGAAGGTCATTTGAAGTTGGGGAGGTTCAATCGTCCGTATGAACGAGTAGCAGCGCGCCCGAGAACCGCGTCAGGATTTTGGACGCGACCTCGTCGGTCCCTAACGCCGACAGCCCCGATTCGCCGCGTGTTGTCAGGCAGAGAAGATCGGCCGCCAAGCCCCGCGCAATTTCCACCAAGCGAACTAAAGAATCGCCGCGGGTGATTTGGACAGTCGCCTTGATCCCACTGGCCTGCAGGCGGTCACGGTGTGCCCGAAGCTGGTCGGCGGCATCCTGGGCGGCCCAATCCAGGCTGGCAGTCATGGTGGTGGGCAGCAGCATCCCGGTTGCAGCGCGAGCCCCGGTGAGGGTCGCGCGTGTGGGAATACACATCAAAAGATGAAGTTCCATTCCGTAGCGTTGCGCCCACTCTTCGGCGACCTGCAGACCGGCTTCGCCCGCGCTGAGGTCGAGATAAACGACGGCGCGGCGTGGGCGGAATTCCGGCGCGGCGCCGTTGGGCGTCGGTTGCAGAAGGAACACGGGCGGCGCGTCCCGCCGCAAAACTTTTTGCGGCACGCTCCCGAACAACCACTCGCGCAGCCCCAGATAACCGTGAGTGGATAGGACCACCAGATCGGCGCTTAACTCTTGGGCATGCAGGAAAATGCTGTGGGCCACGTCCGCTTCAGGGTAGGGATGGACTTCCAGGCGGATCTGTTCTTGTGGAAATTCCAGCCGGTCGGCTAATTCGGCCAGGTAAATTTCCGCCTCCGTGAGGTGGTGGAGATGGCGATCACCGTGAATGGTCATCGGGGCGGATTGTTCCAGAATATGGAGAAGTGTCAGGCGGGCCTGGCAGCGGCGTGCGAGTTCCAACGTTCCGGGCAGCACCGTTTCAGCCAAGCGGGAACCATCCAGGGGGATGAGGAAATGTTGGCGCATGTCAGCCTCCGAAGAAAATCTGCCCGATCAGAAACAGGTTGAGCGCGATGATTAATCCGGCGATGGCAGCAACCGTCCACGTCGTGAAGCGCCGGTTGACGAGCGGGCCCATCAGGTCCCGGCGGCGCGTGAATATCACCAGAGGAATGATTGCGAAGGGCAGCCCGAAGCTTAAGATGACTTGGCTAATGACCAGTGTGCGCGTGGGATCAAGCCCCAGCGCGATGATGAGGAGGGGCGGCGCCATGGTGACCAGCCGCCGCACCCAGACCGGAATCCGGCGGTGGATAAATCCCTGCATGATGACTTGCCCGGCCATCGTCCCCACGGCCGAAGACGACAGGCCGGAGGCCAGGAGTGAAATTGCAAAGATTGAGCTGGCCGCGGAGCCGAGCAGTGGCTTCAGAGTGCGGTAAGCTTCTTCGATGGAGGCGATCTGCGTCAGACCCTGCACGTAAAACGTAGAGGCGGCCATGATCAACATCGCCGCGTTCACCAACCCGGCCAGTCCCAGCGCCAGCGTCACGTCAATCAGCTCGAACCGGTAGAGCCGGCGCAGTTGGTTGGGGTCTTTAACCGAGATGCGATTCTGAGTCAGCGCCGAGTGTAAAAAGATGACATGCGGCATCACGGTCGCGCCGAGGATGCCGGTCGCCAGTAAAATACTTTCTGGGCCGGCGAATTGCGGCGTGAAAGCATGGAAGACCACTTGATCCAACGCCGGCCGGTCCAGGATGGTTTCGATTAAATAGCAGACGGCAATGATGCCGACCAGCGCCGTGATGACGGCCTCGAGCGGCCGGAAGCCGCGCTGTTCTAGCCCGAGGATAAGGAAGGTCGTGAGCGCGGTTAGCAGCGCGGCGGCTAAAAGCGGAATGTGGAACAGCAAGTTGAACCCCAACGCCGCGCCGAGAAATTCGGCCAGGTCGGTCGCCATGGCGACGACTTCCATCACCCCCCACATGATCACCGAGACGGGACGCGGGAACTGCTCGCGGCACAACTCGGCCAGGTTGCGTCCAGTGGCAATCCCCAGTTTGGCGGACAGCGCTTGGATGAGCATGGCGGTGAGATTGCTGGCGACAATCACCCAGAGCAGCAGGTAGCCGAACTCGGCGCCGCCCTGGATGTTGGTGGCAAAGTTGCCTGGGTCAATATAAGCCACGCAGGCGACAAAGGCTGGCCCTAGAAAGGGCAGCAAGCGTGCGACGAACCCTTGGCGACTCTTGCCTTCCAGCACGGCGTGCGCTGAGTTAACCGTCGTCGCATCCTGCGGCCTGATGACTGGAACCACTTAGGGCGCCTTAACCACGAGGAAGCCTTTCATCCCCGCTTCTTTATGGCCTGCCACGGTACAGATGAACTCATACCTGCCCGGTTCCGTGGGCGTAAATTCAAGCGTCATCGTCTGCCCACTACTGGCAGCGACATGCAGTTCGGGCTGAACCGACATCTCATGGAGCGAGTGTCCAGCCGCTGGTTCAGGGCCAGCGTTAATTACCAGGGGAATCTCGATAACACTAAAATCATGTTCCAAGGCTCCGAGGTTCTTGAAGGTGAGCTTCACCGGCTGACTCACGCTGACTTCGATCTGGTCAGGAGTGAATTTGAATTCCGCGCCTTCTACCGTCATTTCTCTCGGAGCCGCCGGCGGCGGCGAACCCTGGCAACCCACAAGCAGGGTCATAGGGAAGATTAACAGAAAGAGAGCGTTGCTTTTCATCGTTATCCTTTTTATCTGCCTTCAAGTAATCAGGTCGGCGCGTGCGTCATTTCTTTGTGGATCAAGTGGATGATTTGCGAGAGCGCGCCGGTCTGCCGGTCGGTGACCTCTAGCGCCATCCGCCCCAGCAG
>Ga0075421_100005383_pt1 | contig 15470 bp, 11 predicted proteins | sample SoiMetdeltSBSDD5_FD_75292 | JGI IMG/M metagenome (GOLD analysis project Ga0075421, IMG submission 75292) | Bulk soil microbial communities from a Populus tree surrounding site in Tennessee, USA - Soil MetaG P. deltoides SBSDD5 | ecosystem: Environmental > Terrestrial > Soil > Tree plantation...
TATCAATGTCAATTATTGGTTTAAATTCGTTTGAATAACAGCATTTAAAACGGGCAGGAAACATGTCATTTATAAGAGAAAGATTGGAGAATAAATTTCGTGAAGAGTACGAAAAACTAAATGAAAAGCAACGGCTTGCGGTGGATACCATTGAAGGACCGGTCATGGTGATCGCCGGGCCAGGCACCGGCAAAACACAAATTCTGGCAAGCCGCGTTGGAAAGATTTTACTGGAAACGGATGCCCAACCAGGAAATATCCTTTGCCTTACCTATACCGATGCCGGCGTGGTGGCCATGCGCAAAAGATTGTTGCAGTTTATCGGCTCAGATGCTTACAAAGTGAACATCTACACTTTTCATGCTTTTTGCAATGATGTGATACAGGAAAATCTTTCCTTGTTTGAAAAGACTTCACTTGATCCTATCTCTGACCTGGAAAGAATAGAGTTATTCAAATCGCTGATCGATTCATTTCCGAAAAACCACCTGCTGAAACGCTACCGTGGTGATGTGTATTTTGAGATCAATAATCTTCAGCAACTTTTCAGCACCATGAAACGTGAAGGGTGGACACCGGCATTCATAAATAAAAAGATTGATGAATACATCGCCGATCTTCCCAATCGCCAGGATTTTATTTATAAAAGAAAATTCAAAGAATTCAATTCCGGTGATCTGAAAAAAGATAAAATAGAAGAAGAAAAAGAAAGAAAGGAAAAGCTGCGCGCGGCAGTAAATGAGTTCGATCGTTTTCAGCAAATGATGCGCAAACGAAACCGTTATGATTTTGATGACATGATCAACTGGGTGATCAAAGCGTTTGAAGAAAATAAAAACCTGTTGGCAACTTACCAGGAACGTTTTCTTTACATATTAGTTGATGAATTCCAGGATACAAGCGGCACACAAAATAAAATTGTCGAACTTCTTATCAATTATTGGGAAAAGCCAAATGTATTTGTTGTAGGTGACGATGATCAGAGCATCTATCGTTTCCAGGGCGCCAACGTGGAGAACATGGTAAATTTTGCTGACAGTTATAAACAAGACCTGATGACTGTCGTGCTCACCAACAACTATCGTTCTACACAACCGATTCTTGATATTTCAAAAACGCTGATCGATAAGAATGCTGAGCGCCTGGTAAACCAGTTAAAAAACCTCAGCAAGCAGTTGAAAGCATCACATCATATCACCGGCTTGTTAACCCATTTGCCGTCAATAAAGGAATATGAAACACAACGGCAGGAAATGATCGATATCACGTTGCAGGTACAAAGGTTATTGAACGAAGGGATCCCCGCCGGGCGAATTGCTGTTATTTACAAAGAAAATAAATATGGGGAAGAGCTGGCCCTGTATTTTAAACTGAAGAACATACCTGTTTTTACAAAAAGGAATATCAATATTCTTGAGTTGCCGTTGGCAAGAAAGATCATTCTCATTTTGAAATATCTTGCAGCAGAACATGACGTTCCTTACGGCGGTGATGAAATGCTTTTTGAGATACTGCATTTTGATTGGTTCAATATTCCGCCAGTTGAAATAGCTAAGCTGAGTGTCGAAAATGCAGAAACACGATCTGAGGAAAAAACTTCTTTACGAAGATTGTTGCATGAAAAAGCAAAAGCGGTTCCTAAAGATCTTTTCAGCAAAACCATCCATGAAGGGTTGAAAAAAGCCTCCGCTATTCTTGAAAAATTAATTGCAGATGTACCCAATATTACTTTACAACATTTGTTTGAAAACATTATAAGAGAAGCAGGAATACTTGGCCATATTATGCATAGCACCGACAAGCACTGGCAATTGCAAATCCTTACAGGCTTGTTCGATTTTGTAAAAGAAGAAACAAGACGCAACCCATCTTTGCAACTGGCACAATTAATAAGTATCATTGAGCTGATGGAGAATGAAGAGATCACGTTACCGCTGGTGCAGGTGAGTGGCAGTGAGAAAGGAGTGAACTTATTGACGGCACATGGTTCAAAAGGATTGGAGTTCGAATATGTGTTCTTTGCAGGATGCAATGCTTCCTTTTGGGAAAAGAAACGCAGACCGGGCGGTGGTTATAGTTTACCCGATACTATATTTTCTTCTCAGCCTAAACATAAAGACGATGAAGAGCTGAGACGGCTATTTTATGTAGCGCTTACAAGAGCAGAAAAGCATCTTTATATTTCTTTCAGTCGGTTTAAGAATGATGGAAAAGACCTTGAACCTTCTATGTTTATTGCAGAAATCCTGGATCAACACCTTTTACCGGCGGAAAAAGTTTTTATCGACGAAGAAGTATTGTCTGATTTTAATGCATTACAATTTGGAGAAGCAGAGGCGCCGGAGATCGAGCAAATGGAAAAGGATTTTATCGACCGCTTATTGGAGAAATTTGTAATGAATGTAACCGCACTCAACAATTATCTTAAATGTCCGTTAGAATTTTATTTTAAGAATCTTATCCGCATCCCCTCACCAAAAAATGAAGCAACTGAGTTTGGCTCTGCTGTGCACTATGCCTTGGAACAGTTATTCAGAAAAATGCTCGGCCCCGATAATATGGGCGGCGCAATTGGCAGGTTTCCATCAAAAGAAACTTTTATTGCCGACTTTGAATGGTGGCTGAATCGTCATCGTGAAAGTTTTACCAAAGAACAATTTGACAGAAGGCTCGAATACGGCCAGGAAGTTTTGAGTAATTATTATGATGCACGCATCAATGGGTTTAATAGAATAGTGGCTATTGAAAGAAATATCAGGAATGTAGTGGTGAAAGGTATTCCTATTAAAGGCAAACTTGACAAGCTCGAGTTCGATGGCAGGTTAGTAAATATTGTTGACTATAAAACCGGCGATCCTGATAAAGCGATACCTAAATTGAAAGAGCCGTCAGATAAAGACCCCAACGGTGGGGATTACTGGCGGCAAGCGGTGTTTTATAAACTGCTTGTCGATAATTATGAAAGCAAGAACTGGAAAGCGGTAAGTACAGAATTCGATTTTATTGAACCTGATAAAAAGAAAAACTACAAAAAGTCAAAGCTGATCATTTCACCTGCCGATATTGAAACAGTATCACAACAAATAGTTTCAGTTTGGCAAAAGATACAGGATCGTGAGTTTTATATCGGGTGCGGCAAACCCGAGTGCCACTGGTGCAATTTTGTTAAAACTAACAATATGGCGGTTGCATTGCATGAGTTGGAAGAAGAGGAACAGAACCTCGATTAACACGATTTTTTAGGATTATTAGGAAATCATGAACATTCTTTAAATATAAACCGGTTAAGTTTGCAGCCGAAGAAACATTGAATGAAAAGAATTCTCCTTTTTTCCTCATTAATCCTCTTAATCTTAAAAATCCTGGTTCTCTGTGGCTGCGCCAATATCATTCCTCCAACGGGCGGACCAAGAGATTCACTTCCACCAAGATTGGTTAGAGTAAATCCGCCGGATTCAAGTAAAAGCTTCAATACAAAAACGATCACGTTTACTTTTGACGAATTCATCGAACAACCGCAAGAAACTTTTAAGAATCTTATTGTATCGCCAACACCTGCCATTCCACCGGTCGTTGAATCTAAGCTGAGAACGTTAACTGTAAAGATCAAAGACACGCTTGAACCCAATACAACTTACTATTACAATTTCGGTGATGCCATTCGGGATGTCAATGAGCAAAATGTATTACATAATTTTTCCTACATCTTTACTACAGGTAGTGAATTGGACTCCCTCGAGTTTTCAGGCAATGTTATAGTCGCAGAAACCGGTGGCATTGATACAACGATGATCGTGATGCTGCACAGAAGTGGTATCGATTCCGCCGTTGTAAAAGAAAGACCCAGGTATTACACAAAGCTTGACGGCCGGGGAAATTTCAGGTTTCTGTATTTGCCGCCGGGTACATATTATATATATGCACTGAAAGATGACAACAACACAAGAAATTACCTGTCAGGTACACAGCTTTTTGCATTTGCTGATACTCCTGTAGTGGTAAAGTCCGGCGCGGCCCCGGTAACATTATATGCATATGCAGAAAAAAAAGAACAGCCTGTGGCTACCGTAAGTTTCACCGGCGGCACCCGTACCGGTGGCAACAGGCCTGATGACCGGAGATTAAAATTTACAACCACCGGTCCGGTACAGGACCTTTTAGGAAAATTTAGTCTGAGTTTTGAGCGTCCGATCCGCAACCTGGACACAACAAAAATCCAACTGACTACTGATTCAACATTCAACCCTGTGCCATCAGGCTGGGAGCTTGACAGCCTGAAAAAAAAGCTGACGTTAAAAACTACCTGGACAGAAAATACGCTTTACAATATTATACTCGATAAAGATTTTGCAGAAGATAGTCTTGGCCGCAGGTTATTAAAAACAGACACGATCAGTTTTACAACAAAAAAACAAACCGACTATGGTTCTGTAAAAGTCAGCTTTATCAATCTCGACCTTTCCCAAAATCCCGTGTTGCAGTTTTCACAGGGCGGAGCGGTTGTAAAAACTTACCCGCTTATAACAACAGAGATATATGAACAACTATTCAATCCCGGTGATTATGACTTAAGTATTCTTTATGATGCAAACAAAAATGGTCGCTGGGACCCGGGACAATTCTTTGGAACAAAAAGACAACCCGAGCTGGTGAGGCCATTAAATAAAAAAGTAAGTATCAGGGCTAACTGGGATAATGAGTTTGAGGTAAAACTATAACTAAGAGAAACTCTTAGCCTATCTTTGCCTCCATGCAATTCTCCTCTCAACTTCTTGAAAATGCAGTCAACGAATTCGCCAAACTTCCGGGTATTGGAAAGAAAACGGCTTTGCGTTTGGTGCTCCATTTATTAAGGCAAAATGAGAATGATGTACAGCAGTTCAGTGAGATAGTGGCCAAAATGAGAAACGAGATCAAATTCTGCCAGCGCTGTTTTAATGTGGCCGACGGCGATATTTGTTCCATATGTGCCAACAGTATGCGCAAGCAGGAAACGATCTGTGTAGTTGAGAACATTCGCGATGTGATCGCTATCGAAAGCACCCAGCAATACAATGGCACCTATCATGTACTTGGCGGTATCATTTCCCCGCTTGATGGCGTTGGTCCCGATCAGCTCAATATCGAATCACTGACCCACCGGGTACAAAAGGAGAAAACAGAAGAGATCATTTTTGCCCTGAATCCAAACATACAGGGCGATACTACTATCTATTATATTCAGAAAAAACTCCAGCATATAAATGTCCGCATTACCACTATTGCAAGAGGAATTGCATTTGGCGGAGAACTTGAATATGCTGATGAAATGACTTTGGCCCGCAGTCTTCAGAATCGTCTTCCTGTAGAAAGTTATGTTGCCAATAAATAGGTTGAGGCTAAGATTGAGGTTGACCGCTGAATCTTAACCTTAACCTTAGCCTTAGCTTTAATCTTAATCTCAACCTTTTTCATCTTAAAGAATAAACCTTTATCTTTGCCCCCATAAGGCGGATTTGTTTATTGTTCGGCCTCATACAGAACTAATAAACGCAAAGAAACTTCACTCTTGTTTCCCAACGTTTATATAGTTCGCTAATTAAGATTATGTGGTCAGCGACACTACTACCATCAACACCTGTTGTGTCACTCACTGCATCGTTCTGTAATTCTGTTCAACAACTCAGCGGTCTCAACGCCTCTGCGTGAAAACAAAAAATTATGGATATAACCAAAGAACTCGAAAAACGCATTCTTATTATCGATGGTGCTATGGGCACCATGATACAGCGTTATCAACTTAATGAAGCGGATTATCGCGGCGAAAGATTCAAAGACTGGCCTTCGGATCTCAAAGGCAATAATGATCTGCTTTGTCTTACCCAGCCGCAGATCATCAAAGAGATACATAAGCAATACCTCGAAGCCGGCGCAGATATTATTGAAACAAATACCTTCAATGCACAAAAAATTTCATTAGCGGATTATGGCATGCAGTCATTGGCATATGAAATAAACCTCGCCGCTGCCAAATGTGCAAGAGAAGCACGGGAAGAATTTTACAAACTAAATCCGAAATCTGATCCCGATAAATACCGGGACGAAAATCCAAAATTCATTGCAGGTGCTCTCGGTCCATTGAATAAAACACTATCGTTATCTCCGGATGTAAACAATCCTGGTTTTCGTGCATTGACCTTTGATGACGCCGTGGAAGCTTACTATGAACAAACAAAAGGATTAGCAGAAGGAGGTGTAGATCTCTTATTGATAGAAACAATATTCGATACGTTGAATGCCAAGGCGGCCATCTTTGCCATCAAAAAATATTTCAGGGATACAAAACAAACACCTCTTCCAATAATGATCAGCGGAACGATAACCGATGCATCAGGAAGAACATTAAGCGGCCAAACACTCGAAGCATTTTATAATTCAGTAATGCATGCGAAGCCATTAAGCATTGGTTTGAATTGTGCATTGGGTGCAAAGGAAATGCGGCCGCATATTGAAGAGCTTAGTCAAATTGCGAGCTGTTATGTATCGGCATATCCCAACGCAGGTTTACCAAACGCTATGGGAGAATACGACGAAAAACCCGAAGACACTGCTCATTATTTGGAGGATTGGGCCAGGGAAGGTTTCGTGAATATTGTCGGTGGTTGCTGTGGCACCACGCCAGATCATATACAACACATTGCAAAACATGTAAAAAAAATAACACCAAGAAAATTACCGGAAACCATTAAAGAATTGGCGATTTGATTACTATCTTAGTACTGCATTTTGACACGATGGAAAAAACACTTTTGATAGTAGCCATATTGATTCTTGTCGTCAACAACTTCTCTGTTATCCGGAATTTGCTGGTCAAGAGGAATTCCTAGATGCCGGAACAAATTATCATTAAACCATACTTACGACTTTCAGGTTTGGAGCCATTGGTTGTTCGCCCCGAAACCAATTTTGTCAATATTGGTGAAAGAACAAATGTTACAGGCTCAAAAAAGTTTGCACGCCTTATCAGAGAAAACAAATATGAGGAAGCATTGAGTGTTGCACGCCAGCAGGTGGAAAATGGTGCACAGGTACTTGATGTGAATATGGATGATGCATTGCTTGATGGCGTTCATGCCATGACAACCTTTTTGAATCTCCTGCAAAGTGAACCTGATATTGCAAAGATCCCTATCATGATCGACAGTTCGAAGTTTGAGATCATCGAGGCCGGATTAAAATGCGTACAGGGAAAGTGCATCGTGAATTCTATATCGATGAAAGAAGGTGAAGAGAAATTTATCCAACAGGCAGAAACCTGTTTGATGTATGGAGCTTCCGTTATCGTAATGGCATTTGATGAAAAAGGACAGGCTGATACAAAAGACAGGAAAATCGAGATCTGCCATCGTGCATATAAGATACTTACCGAAACCGTTGGCTTTGATCCCCAGGATATAATTTTCGACCCAAATATTTTTGCTGTTGCCACCGGTTTGGAAGAGCATAATAATTATGCCGTGGATTTTATTGAAGCAACGAAAGAAATAAAAAGACTGATGCCACTTACAAGAATAAGTGGTGGTGTCAGCAACCTTTCATTTTCATTTCGCGGTAATGATCATGTACGTGAAGCAATGCATGCGGTCTTTTTGTACCACGCAATAAAAGCTGGTATGGATATGGGCATTGTCAACGCAGGGCAATTGGTGATATATGATGAGATCGAACCAGGGTTGAGGAAATTATGTGAAGACGTGATCCTTAATCGAAACAACGATCAGAATGAAGCAACCGAAAAGTTGATTGCATTTGCAGAAACGGTGAAGGCTAAGGGTAAGGTTGAGGTTAAGGATGAGGCGTGGAGAAATTCTTCGGTGGAAGAACGTTTGAAGCATGCCTTGGTAAATGGAATTACTGATTATATCGATATTGATACAGAAGAAGCCAGAAAAAAATATCCAAAACCACTCGATGTTATTGAAGGCCCGTTAATGAATGGAATGAATGTGGTAGGTGATCTTTTTGGAAGTGGTAAAATGTTTTTACCGCAAGTAGTAAAGAGTGCCAGGGTCATGAAGAAGTCGGTAGCTATATTAACTCCTTATATTGAAGCGGAGAAAGAGCAAAGAAAACAAGCTCACCTGGCAGCCGGTACTGAAAATAAAGAGTCAGCAAATGCTCCAAAAGTTTTGCTCGCCACGGTTAAAGGCGATGTACACGATATTGGAAAAAATATCGTTGGTGTGGTACTTGGCTGTAATGGTTATGATATCATTGACCTTGGCGTAATGGTACCAGCAGATAAGATCCTTGATACCGCGGAAAAAGAAAAGGCAGATATTGTTGGCTTAAGCGGGCTGATCACTCCATCACTTGATGAAATGGTACATGTGGCCCACGAAATGAAACGCCGTGGAATGAAACAACCTTTATTGATCGGTGGCGCTACTACTTCAAGAATGCATACGGCTGTTAAAATCGCTCCGCAATATGATAATGGCGTATTGCATGTGCTTGACGCCAGCCGAAGTGTCACCGCGGTCAGTTCATTATTAAGCCAGGAACAAAAAAATTCCTTTTTATCTGCCACAAAGAAAGAATATGAAGGCCTGCGTGAACAGTTTCTGAATAAAAACAAAACGAAATCCCTTATTCCTTATTCCGAAGCCGTAATCACAAAAGAATATTTCGACTGGAAAAACTATAAACCAGTAAAACCTGCGATCGATGGCATAAGAAGTTTCAAAGATTTCGATCTCGCCACCATAGCAAAATATATTGACTGGGGACCATTCTTTATTGCCTGGGAAATGCCCGGACGATTTCCCGAGGTTTTGTCCGATAAAATTTTTGGAGCAGAAGCAAAACGAATTTTTGATGATGCACAAAAACTGGTCAAAAAGATCGTCGATGAAAAATGGTTTACGGCAAATGGTGTGATTGGTTTTTGGCCGGCAACAAGCAACAACGCTGATACGGTGACACTACAGACGGAAAAAGGCGAAGTAAAATTGGAATCACTGCGCCAGCAATTGAAAAAAGCTGTGGGTCAGCCAAGTTATTCCCTTTCTGACTTTATTTGTCCGGCCGAGCTCGGAAAGGATTACATAGGCGCATTTGCAGTAACTGTATTCGGCGCAAAAAAAAGGGTTGAAAAATTTGCAAGCGAACATGATGAGTATAATAAGATCATGGTGCAAATACTTGCTGATCGTTTTGTAGAAGCTTTTGCGGAATGCTTGCATGAGAAAACAAGAAAAGAATTTTGGGGCTATGCAAAAGATGAAAACTTAACCAATGAGGAATTGATAAAAGAAGGTTACAAAGGCATTCGTCCTGCCCCTGGTTATCCTGCCTGTCCTGATCATACCGAAAAAATAAAGCTGTTTGATCTCCTGAATGCAACCGAAACTGTAGGGATAGAGTTAACCGAAAGCCTGGCAATGAATCCACCGGCTTCGGTTTGTGGTTGGTATATTGCACATCCGCAAAGTCATTATTTTGGGGTCGGAAAAATAATGCAGGACCAATTGGAAGATTATGCAGAAAGAAAAGGGATGAGTATTGAAGAAGCAACAAAATGGCTAAGACCCGTATTGGAATAAAAATATTTTATGTCACTTTCAGATAAACTCCGGTCATTTATGCAACAAAAAGAAAACGATAACCTGAAAGCAGGTGAAGCATTTCTTGCCGAAAATGCAAAAAGAGACAACGTGGTAACATTGCCAAGCGGATTGCAGTATGAAATTATAAAACAAGGTGTTGGTGAAAAACCGTTGGCTTATAATACTGTTACCTGTCATTATCATGGCACTACCATTAAAGGCGACGTATTTGACAGCTCCGTAAAAAGAGGTCAGCCAGCAAGTTTTCCGTTGAATGCAGTAATAAAAGGCTGGACCGAAGCATTGCAATTAATGCCGGTGGGTAGCAAATGGAAATTATATATTCCTCCGCATCTTGCTTACGGTAATAGAAATATCAGTCGTGAAATAGGTCCTAACAGTACCTTGATATTTGAAGTGGAGTTACTTTCTTTCCGTTAATTATCTTGCCTTGATAACTTTTGTCTTTGTCCATGAATCATGCCATGGATAACCACCAAATGCGCTGAATGTTTCGAGTGGCACAAGACGAGACAATGAACGGAGAATGGCATCTTTAAATGTGAGTTCACCACCATCCTCACGAATGGCTCTTGTTCCGGTGATCAATTTACCCAACGTATATCCTCTAAAACCTTTCTCACAAATCGTATAGTAAAAAAGATAGTTAATGATCCATACCATGTAAGTGATCAATAAGCGATCCCACCAACCCAGATTATAAACCAGGCTTTCCATATATTTCGGTGCAACGATGGCAAGAATGAAACCAACGGCTCTTGCCGTCAAAAAACTAAGCCCAAATTTCATCAATAAATAATCGATCAAAAAATTTAGAAAGCGCTGACCCTGCGTAGCATACTCGTAAGTGATCTCAAGGTTTAGACCAGGAGTTAAATCACTGTTCTGTGGCATTTGAGTTGTTTCTTCCATAAACACCAGGTAAGTTGAAAGTAGTTGTAATATTTAGCTTTTCATAATAAACACTCCCAGATCTGTTAACTCATTTTTTAATTGCAACGGATTTATAAAGTGAATTCCTTTTATTCCCAACTGCTCAGCAGCTTTTATGTTTCTTAAATTATCATCTATAAATATTGCCTTGGTGGGTTCGACATCATATCGCTCCAGCAGCTTATTGTAAAAATCATGGAATGGCTTCCTTGTTTTTTCTTCACCGCTTACTACCCTCCCATCAAACCAATGCAGGAAATCATACCGGTCCAATGCAATATGAAATGTTTCTGCGCTCCAGTTGGTAAGCGCATACGTTTTCAGATCAGGATTTTCTTTTAACTGTCTGAATATTTCAACTGTTCCATGAATTGGCCCGCCAAGCATTTCAGTCCAGCGGCCATAATATGCTTTTATCTCGTTTTCCCATTCCGGATGCTTTGCCACCAGTTCTTCTGTTGCCTTTGCAATTGGATAACCCGCATCCTGGTTCTCATTCCAATCATGGGTTGCTACATTTTCAAAGAACCAATCTATTTCTTCTTCCGTTTTAAAAATGGTCCGGTATACATAACGGGGATTCCAATCGATCAGTACTCCACCCAGATCAAAGATGATTGTGTTATAAGAATTGCTCGTTGTAGTTGACATCGGTTGTTCTATCTTTTTTGTTTTGTAAATATTTATTTAACCATGCAGTTAGCGTAGCAAGCAAGGCCATCAAAAATACAAAAGCAAATCCTGTTGAAAGGTCGATTGCCTCGGAAATTAAACCGATAACTGAGGGGCCCGCAAGAAAGCCGATCAATCCACCCGTTGTTACCATGGCAAATCCCTGTACCGGGCTTACACCTTTAATATTGGCTGATGCGCTGAACAGTACCGGTACGATACAGGAACATCCAAAACCAACAAATACAAACCCGGCGATCGCCATTATTGCATTTACAGAAAAGCTAACTATTAAAAATCCAAGTGCTGCGAGTAAGCTCCCTGCTACCACAATTCTTTTGCTGCCGATCTTTGGTATCAGCTGATCACCATTCAATCTGCCAATGGTCATGGCGATCGAAAAACCCGCAAAGCCAAGACTGATCATTTCTTTTGGCGAAGCCAGTGATTCTTTAAGATAGATAGCACTCCAGTCTGCCACACAGCCCTCGGCCATAAAAATAACAAGACAAATAAACGAAATGCCAAGAATACTTAATGAAGGAAACCGAAGTGATGAGCCGGAATGAATAATAGTTTGATGCGCCAGCAAATATTTCCGCGAAAAAAAAATGATGAGTATAACACAGGCGGCCATTATTACGACCTGTAAATAACTCCCGATATTAATTGAAAAAAATAACGATGCCAGTCCTGCGCTTATTCCGCCACCGACACTATACAACGCGTGACTGCGACTCATAAATCTTCGATTGTATTTTTTTTCCAGCATATCAACTACTGCATTAACCGATACTCCATTTAAAAATCCTGTGATACCATGCAGGTACAGTGCTATCCACAGAACAATTCTTGACGGAGCGGTCACTTCCATTATTACGACCAAACAAAAGATTATCTGGCCGATCAGCATCCAATTCCCGACTGTAACCCGGCTCAGAATTTTTGTAGAGAGATAAACTCCCGTTAACGCTCCTGCTGGTGCAAGTAATAGTGATAGTCCTAACTGGCTATCGGAAAAATGTAATCGTTCTTTAATAGCAGGGATCGCAGCCACCCAAATACCAAGCATCAGGCTTGCGGCCGCAAAAAGAAAACCAACAGCAAAGGCCGGCTTATGTTTTATAAATGATATGGTGTTTGTAAACATTTAAGTAAAAAGCTACCTTCTTTCCACCAGCCAAATAGAACGTCTGCGTGGCTTTATTTTGTAATTCGAACTGATATAGGTCCGGATATGTGACATGGCTTCTCCCACATCATCCGTAAGCAAGACGAGTGACATATCTTCTTTTGCTATCGATCCATTAGCCGCCATATGCTCCAGCACATCCCAAAGTTCCTTGTAATATTCCTTGCCAAATAAAACGATGGGGAATTGTGTTATTGTCTTCGTCTGTATCAATGTAAGCGTTTCAAAAAACTCATCCATGGTACCAAACCCGCCAGGTAAGATGATAAAAGCGTAAGAATATTTTACCAGCAACACTTTACGAACAAAAAAATGCTCGAATGTTATAGACCGGTTCATGTATTTATTTGCTACTTGTTCAAAGGGCAACTGGATATTGCACCCCACAGAGATGCCGCCACTTTCATAGGCTCCCCGGTTTGCTGCTTCCATAATACCCGGGCCGCCTCCGGTCATTGTTACAAAACCAAGTTGGGATATGCGTTTTCCAAATTCTCTTGCTTGCTCATAGTATGGATGGCCTTCTTTAAATCTTGCCGATCCAAATACTGTAATACAGGGACCAATAAAATGCAGCTTCCTGAAGCCACGGATAAATTGCCAGAAAACTCTGAAAGCAAATGCCAATTCAAATCCGCGACTCTTTGGTCCATCAAGATAAACCTGTGCTTTCGGTGGAATAAGATGTTCTTCGGGTTTCATCTAATTTTTTCTTTGTGTTAAAAATAATTAATCCTTTTATACCTGTTTATTTCATTTAATTTGTCAGTTAAAAGTTTGGAATGCGAATTATATCTTATAATGTAAATGGGATAAGGGCTGCGGTGAAGAAAGGTTTTATTGACTGGCTGAAAACCGAACCGGCCGATATTATTTGTATACAGGAAACAAAAGCCTTGAAAGAAAATGTCGATCATAGATTATTCAATGAGTTAGGATACCATGATTTTTGGTTCAGCGCACTAAAGAAAGGATATAGTGGTGTAGCGATATTTACCAAAATAATGCCTGATAAAATTGAAATGGGTAATGGACATAAAGTGAGTGATGATGAAGGGAGGATCATTCAACTTGATTTTGACGGTGTGAAGCTTATCAATGCCTATTTTCCCTCGGGCACCAGTGGTGATCTAAGGCAAACGTTCAAGTACCAATGGCTTGAGGAATTTTATTCATGGCTTTTTAATTTGAAAAAGCAATCGCCCAACATCATCCTTTGCGGTGATTACAATATTGCTCATAAAGAAATTGATATTCACGACCCGAAAGGAAATAAAAATTCATCGGGTTTTTTACCAGATGAACGAAAATGGATGGATAAATTCTTTGAAAGTGGGTGGATCGATACATTTCGTCAGTTTCACACTGAGCCTCATAGGTATAGCTGGTGGAGCCAGCGTTTTCCTACTGTTCGTTTGCAAAATAAGGGCTGGAGAATTGATTATATAAATGTTACAGATCCGCTAAAAAACAGGTTAAAGAATGCGGAAATTTATCCTCATATAAAGCATTCTGATCATTGTCCGGTATATTTAGATATAGAAATCTAATGCTGCTGTGAGAGAGAGAAGTTATGAGCCTGGCAGCTATTGTTCACCAAACCAGCTACGATGACCGGATTGATCATTCTGCTCATCCTTATCCTGATCGCCTTCCCTGTTATTGTTTTAATTACTCTTTTAAATCGCAGTTCCGAACAACAAAAGCTTACTGAATCATTGTATGATCGTATCAAACATTTGAGTGATGAAATTGCAAATCTCACTAAAGAAGTTAAGAACTTAAAGCAACCTGTTGAAACTAAGAAAATCGTTGTTGAAGATAAGCCTATTCAAAAAGCAACGGCAGCCCCGGTAATCCCGCCAAAAGAAGTAAAGAAAGAAGAGATAAAACCTGCCCCGGAAATAAAACTACCGGAATTCACCAGGCCCGTCAGAGAGATCAAACAAGAACCAGTTACGCGGGTAAAAGAGACAACACAAGTTGTCGAACCTATTCGAAAAAAAGAAACCGATCTTGAAAAATTCATTGGGGAAAATCTTGCCAATAAGATCGGTATCGCGGTATTGGTACTTGGCATTTCATTCTTTGTAAAATATGCAATTGATCAAAACTGGATCAAGGAAGCGGGTCGTGTTATCATCGGACTTGTTGCAGGCGCCATCCTGATCGGGATTGCTCATCGCATAAGAAATACTTATCGTTCTTTTAGCTCGGTATTGGTCGGTGGCGGATTGACAGTTTTTTATTTCACCATTGCATTTGCATTTCACCAGTATCATTTGATCAGCCAGACGGCGGCATTCATCATAATGATCGTCATTACAGCTTTCGCTGTGGTGTTATCCCTGTATTATGATCGTTTGGAACTGGCAATCCTTGCCACTATCGGTGGTTTTATTACTCCATTTCTTGTGAGTACCGGCCAGGCCAATCATGTTGCACTATTTACCTATTTATGTATTCTTAACTCTGGTATGATGGTATTGTCGTGGTTCAAGCGATGGCCATCAATAAATATCATTGCCTTATTTTTTACAACGATCATCTACAGCAGTTGGTTAATACGGGCATTCTGGCTCGATCCGCAACATGCATTTCCCTATAAAGATGCCATGTTGTTTGGCAGCTTGTTTTACCTGCAATTCATTGCCATGAATATTGTAAACAATATCAGGCAAAAGAGAAGTTTTAATGCTTTTGACTTTCTTGTGGTATTAAGTGTAAACTTTCTTTTTTATCTCGCCGGCATGTTCATATTGCCTTATTGGAATGACGGAAATTATAAAGGATTGTTCACTGCATTGCTTGGTATTTTCAATTTATTGCTGGCACTTGGATTCAGGCAAAAGAAAACAATCGATCCGAATTTTCTTTCGTTGCTTACCGGCCTTGCGCTTAGTTTTATCTCACTCACGGCACCGGTTCAGTTTAAAGGCAACCACATAACGTTATTCTGGGCGGCAGAAACAATTGTGTTGTTCTGGCTATTTCAGAAAACAAGAAATGTTCAGCTTAAGATCGCATCGCTGATCGTCATGGTCGCTATGCTGATAAGTCTTGCG
>Ga0075421_100005384_pt1 | contig 15469 bp, 12 predicted proteins | sample SoiMetdeltSBSDD5_FD_75292 | JGI IMG/M metagenome (GOLD analysis project Ga0075421, IMG submission 75292) | Bulk soil microbial communities from a Populus tree surrounding site in Tennessee, USA - Soil MetaG P. deltoides SBSDD5 | ecosystem: Environmental > Terrestrial > Soil > Tree plantation...
GGCGGCGGGGCCGCATCCGACGCACCTCGGAGGCACGTCGATTGCACGCACATCGGTTCATGGATTGGGATCCTCTCCCCGCCATCTCGTGCCTGATGGGAATCGGCCTGATGGTCCTCGCGGGTCGGATCCGCCGCCGCTCGCTCGATCGTCGGACCCGGGATCTCCTGCGACGCAACCAGGTGTTGAAGCGCGCCGCACGGGTTCCAGCAGGCTCGAAGCTTCGCGGCGCGCGCGTGATCCGGCTGAGGAAGCGCGTGCCGGGGCCGAGCGCCCCGACGAAACCCCGCCATTCGAACGTGCACGCCTTGCCGAGGCGTTGATCGATCCGGCTGTTCGTCGTTCCGGCGCGTACATAGAATGGGCGCGTCCGGAGGGATCCATTGCAGGAGCGTCGCAGCACCGCCCTCGGGTGGCTCGAGACGGCCGTGCTCGACGAGCTGTGGACGCACGGTTCGGCAGACGTGGCGGCCATGCACGCGCGCGTCGGCGAGCCCCGCGGTCTCGCGCGCAACACGATCCAGTCGACGCTCGAGCGCCTCTACCGCAAGGGCCTGGCCGAGCGGCGCAAGCTGGGGCGCGCCTTCGAGTACAGCGCGCGGATCTCGCGCGGCGAGTGGCTGACGAGCTCGCTCGGCGGCGTGTTCGAGACCCTGCCCGGGGCCGACGCCGCACGCCGCCGGAGCCCGCGCGCGGCAGCCTCTGGTGGCTCGCACCGGCACCGCCGTGGTGCTGGTCGACCCGCTGCACCATGCGACCGAGCACGTGCTCGCGCTGGTCCTGCGCGCGCTCTAGCTCCGCCCAGGAAAACCGATCGTCGATCGGTTTCGTATCGAGCGTGAACCGATCTCTGGTCGGTCTTGCACGACCTGCATAGAGTGCGCGCGCACGCCGATCCGGGCGCGCGCGTCGCGCGTATCCCTCGCGATGTCGCGCACTCACCTCGCTTCGCACCTCGCGTTCGCGCTCGTTCTCGGCGCCGCCGCCTCCGCGCGAGCGCACGATCCCGCGCAGGACCCGCAGCAGAAGGACGAGGGCAAGCCGGTCGAGGAGATCGTGATCCGCGGGCGCGCCGACAGTCAGGTCGGCGTGGCGGACACGGCGTCGCAGGGCACCGTCGGCGCCGAGCAGATCGAGCGGCGCCCGCTCGCGCGCCCCGCCGAGGTGCTCGAGACGGTGCCCGGACTCATCGCGACGCAGCACAGCGGCGCGGGCAAGGCCAACCAGTATTTCCTGCGCGGGTTCAACCTCGACCACGGCACCGACTTCGCGACGTTCATCGACGGCGTGCCGGTGAACCTGCCCTCGCACGGCCACGGACAGGGCTACACCGACCTGAACTTCCTGATCCCCGAGCTGATCGAGCGGGTGAACTACCGGAAGGGCGTGTACTACCCCGAGCTCGGTGACTTCTCCTCCGCGGGCGCGGCGAACATCGAGTACTTCGACACGCTCCCGCAGAACCTCGTGCAGGGCGAGGCCGGCATGTACGGCTACGGCCGCGGCCTCGCGGCGGGCACGCTGCCGCTCGGCCCGGGTGACGTCATCGGCGCGCTCGAGCTGTTCCACGACAACGGCCCGTGGGAGCACGAGGACACCTTCTGGAACGGCAACGCCGTGCTGAAGTACAGCGACCATACGGGCGAGCAGGGCTACAGCGTCACGGCGTCGGCCTACGCGGGCGACTGGGACGCGACCGACCAGATCGCGCAGCGGGCGCTGAACCTGCCGGGCTTCGGCCGCTTCGACTCGCTGGACAAGACCAGCGGCGGCGACTCGCAGAAGTACATGCTCTACGGACAGTGGCACCGCGGCGACGAGTCGTCGGCGACGCAGGCGCTCGTCTACGGCTTCTACCAGAACCTCGAGCTCTTCTCGAACTTCACCTACTTCCTGACGAGCCCGCAGGGTGATCAGTTCGAGCAGAACGACGAGCGTTGGGTCGGCGGTGCCACCGGCTCGCAGACGTGGTTCGGAACGCTCTTTCGCGAGATGCAGAACACGGTCGGCTTCCAGGTCCGCAGCGACAGCATCGACAACGGGCTCTTCCAGACGGTGCGGCGCCACCGCGTGGAGAAGCTCGACTACGATGGCAACGTCATCCCCGACACCACGCGCAACGACGACATCTGGCAGATGAACCTGTCGCCGTACATCGAGAACCAGATCCAGTGGCACGAGAAGGTGCGCACGGTGATCGGCGGGCGCCTCGACTACTACCACTTCGACGTCGACGGCGTCGCCGAGCTCGACACCGGCAAGGAAGACGACGTCATCGCCAGCCCGAAGGGCAACCTGATCCTCGGCCCCTGGCTCGACAGCGAGCTGTACCTCTCGGCCGGCATGGGCTTCCACAGCAACGACGCGCGCGGCGTGACGGACCCGAACGATCCCGCGGACCCGCTGGTGCGCACCTACGGCGCGGAGATCGGCGTGCGCTCGGCGTGGATCGCGAAGCTGAACAGCACGGTCGCCTTCTGGTGGCTCGACTCCGACTCCGAGCTGGTCTTCGTCGGCGACGCCGGCGAGACGACGGCCACGCGCCCGAGCCGCCGCTACGGCGTCGAGCTCGCGAACTTCTACAGCCCGCTCGATTGGCTCACCCTCGATGTGGACTACGCGTGGTCGCACACGCGCTTCCGCGACGACGAGCCGGAGGGCGACCACGTGCCCGGCTCGATCGAGAACGTCGTGGCGGCCGGCGTCACCGTGCACGACTTCTACGGCCTGCTCGCCTCGCTGCGCCTGCGCTACTTCGGGCCACGCCCGCTGACCGAGGACGACAACGAGCGCTCGCACGAGACGATCATGCTCGGCACGCTGCTCGCCTACGACATCACGGATACGTGGCGCATCACGGGCGAGCTCTTCAACGTGCTCGACCGCGACGACGCCGAGATCGACTACTTCTATCCCTCGTGCCTCCAGAGCGAGATCGCGACCGGGTGCCCGGCGGACGGCGGCATCGACGACATCAACTTCCACCCCGTCTATCCGATCACGTTCCGCGGGGCGATCACGGCGCGCTTCTGATCTCCCGCGCGTGCTACATGCATGCCAGGAGGCCGGCCGTGCAGACGCGCGCATTCGGTGCGACGCGACGCGAGGTCCCGGTGATCGGGCAGGGCACCTGGAACCTCGAGCGCGGCGACGAGGCGAAGGCCGTGGCATCGTTGCGGCGCGGGCTCGACCTCGGCATGACCCACGTCGACACGGCCGAGATGTACGGCTCGGGCGCGGCGGAGAAACGCATCGCGAAGGCGATCGCGGGGCGGCGCGACGAGGTGTTTCTCGTCTCGAAGGTGCTGCCGCAGAACGCGTCGCGCGCAGGTACCGTGCGCGCCTGCGAGCAGTCGCTGGCGCGCCTCGCGACCGACCGCCTCGATCTCTATCTGCTCCACTGGCCCGGCGACCACCCGCTGGCGGAGACGGTCTCCGCCTTCGAGCAGATCCGTGCCGACGGCAAGATCCTCGCGTGGGGCGTCAGCAACTTCGACGTGCCGGAGCTCGAGGACCTGGCGAAGCTCGCCCCCGTGGAGTCGGTCGCTTGCAACCAGGTGCTCTACCACCTCGAGGAGCGCGCGATCGAGCACGCCGTGCTGCCCTGGTGCGAAGCGCGCAACATCGCCGTCGTCGCCTACAGCCCGTTCGGGAGCGGCGGCTTTCCGTCGCCGCGCAGCCGCGGCGGTCGCGCGCTCCAGGAGATCGCCGATGCGCGCGGCGCGACGCCGCGGCAGGTCGCGCTGGCTTTCCTGGTGCGGCGCCCGTCGCTCTTCGCGATCCCGAAGGCCGCCGATTTGCGCCACGTCGAGGAGAACGCGGCGGCGGGCGAGCTGCGCCTCGACGCCAACGACCTCGCGCGGCTCGAGCGAGCCTTTCCACTCGGCCGCCGCCCGCGCAGCTTGCCGACGATCTAGAGCAGTCTGACATGCACGGCGGAGCGCGCCGCAGGCGCGCGGGTCGCCGCAAGCGGCGGCGAAGGCCCGGTCGGCTCTCCACCTCGTGCGCCGCCGCGCGCAGCGAGCCGAAGGCGAGCGGAGATCTCAGAACGGTGTGGCTGCCTCGTACGGGCGGCCGTAGCGGCGCAGCCAGTCGAGCAGCACGGAGATCTTGCCGGTCGCGAGCGCGACGCAGGTGTCGGCCGCGCCGTAGTAGAGGCGCACCGTGTCGCCGTCCGGCGCGATCGTGTAGCCGCACGGGAAGACCACGTTGTCGACGTCGCCCTCGCGCTCGTAGGCGGCGTCCGGGCCGAAGATCCAGTCGTCGCCGCGCAGCAGGCACTTCGTGTGCGTCTCGAGGTCGAAGAGCGCGAGGCCCAGCCGGTAGAGCGCGCCCGCCGCCGTGCGCCGCACGCCGTGGTAGAGCATCAGCCAGCCGTCCGACGTCTCGATCGGCGGCGGCGAGAGCCCGATCTTGTGCGCGTCCCACCAGCCGCCGCGCCGCGCCTCGAGGATGAGGCTGTGGTCGCCCCAGTGCTTCAGGTCCGGCGAGTACGAGAGCCAGATGTGGCCCTCGTCGCCGTTGCTCGGGCGATGGATCAGCGCGAAGCGCCCGTCGAGGCGCCGCGGCAGCAGCGCGGCGTCCTTGTCCGAGGGCGGCATCACGACGCCGTAGCGCTCGAAGCTCTTGAAGTCCTCGGTGAGCGCAATCGACACGGCGGGTCCCGCGAGCGAGTAGGCGGTGTACACCACCGCGTAGCGATCGTCCTCGGCGATGTAGGTGATGCGCGGGTCTTCGATGCCCCAGAACTCCTCGGGGTGCTCGGCCGGATCCGGGAACAGGGTCGGCTGCGGGTCGATCTGCCAGCCGTCGATGCCGTTGGCCGAGCGCGCCGCGCACAAGTGCGAGTGGCCGCGGCGGTCCTCGACGCGCACCAGCAGCAGCGTGGAGCCGTCCTTCAGCAGGGTCGCCGCCGGGTTGAAGACCGTGTTGACGGGATAGCTCCAGTGGGAAGGGCTCAGGATGGGATTGGCCGAGTGCCTCTGGAAGAGGATCTCGTGCTCGTTACCCGCCGTGTGTCTCGGATACATCGATGGCGTTCTCCGCCAGGCGCAGCTCGAGCAGCGCCTGCAAGAAGGCGAGGGTGGATTCGGCGCCCCGGTTCTCGTTCGCGCGGTCTGCGTGCAGTCCGTCGCGGCAGGCGCCGGTGGCGGCGTCGTAGAGCGAGACGCCGAGGTCGTTGCGGCCGAGGAACCAGTCGAAGGCGCTGCGCATCTCGCGACACCAAGTGGAGTCTCCCGTCGCGCGCAGTGCCTCGAGGTACGCGGAGAGCGAGGTCTGCGCCTCGATCGGCTGCTGGTCGAAGCGGGCGCGCGTGCCGCCGCGCGCATAGAAGCCGTTCGAGCCGATCGGCACGAAGTGGCCGTCCGGCGAGCGCTGGAGCTCCGCGAGCCAGACGAGCGACTCGAGCGCCGCGTCGCGCATGTCCTGGCTCCGCATGCCGTTGCCTGCGACGAGCAGCGCGTGGGGCAGCACGGCGTTGCTGTAGCTGAGCACGTCCTCGAACCAGACCCAGTCGGGCCCGCGGTGCGCCGCGAGCGCGGCCGCGAGCCGCTCGCCGAGCGCGCGGCGTGCGGCGAGCGCCGCGCTGCCGCCCCCGAAGCGGCGCAGGTACTCGTGGATGCCGAGCAGTCCGAAGGCCCAGGCGCGCGGGCTGGTCGTGTCGACGAGCGCGGGCAGCGCACTGTCGAAGAGCTGCGCCGCGGCGCCGCGCAGGCCCGCGTGCGCCGAGCGGCCGACGAGAGTGCCGAGCGCCCAGAGCGAGCGGCCGTGGCTGTCGTCGGAGCCGGCCTCCTCGAGCCAGCGGCGGTCGAACGAGAGGAAGTTGCGGAAGCGCCCGTTGGCCGGATTGAACGCGAAGCGCAGGAAGGCCAGGTAGCGCGATCCGAGCTCGCGCGGGAGCGCGGGCGCCTCGCCCGCTTCTTCGAGCTTCACCGCGACGAGCAGCCCGCGCGCGTTGTCGTCGGTGCTGTAGCCCTCGCTGTAGTCCGGCACGAGGAACGACGCGTGCTGGATCAGCCCGGTGCCGTCCGTCATCCGGCGCAGGTGCTGGAGGTCTACTGCCGGCAGCTCGCCCGTGCCTTCGCCGAGGGCGCGGATGCGGCCGGAGGGGCGCGGGTGCTCGTGACGCTCGTGGCGTGCCGCGGCGAAGCTTTCCATGTAACGCCCCGCCACCGCGCGCCAGATCATCTCGCGCCCGAGCAGATAGGCGCGCTTGCGCATGGCGTGACGCCGCGCCTCGTCGTCGAGCAGCTCGCACACCGCGCTCGCGATCGCCTTGGAATCGCCGAAGGGCACCAGCACGCCGCGCTCGCCGGAGAGCAGCTCGCGCGCGTACCAGTACGGCGTGGAGACGACGGCCTTTCCGGCGCCGGCGGCATAGGCGAGCGTGCCGGAGACGATCTGGGCCTCGTTCAGGTACGGCGTCAGGTAGACGTCGGCTGCGCCGATGAACTCGACGAGCTCCTCGAGCGACACGAAGCGGTTGTAGAAGGCGACGTGCCGCTCGACGCCGCGAACGCGCGCGAGCCGCTCGAGCGACAGCCGGTACGACTCGCCGTCGCTGCGCTTGACGTGCGGATGCGTCGCGCCGAGAACCACGTACACGACGTCGGGACGCTGGCGCACGATCTCCGGCAGCGCGTCGATCACATGCTCGATGCCCTTGTTCGGGCTGAGCAGCCCGAAGGTGAGCAGCACGCTCTTGCCCTCGACCTCGAACTTGTCCTTGTAGAAGTTCGGGTCCACGAAGGGGACGTCCGGAATGCCGTGCGGGATGACGTCGATCTTGCCCGTCGCGACGCCGTGCACCCCGCGCAGGAAATCCGCCGCCATCTCGCTCATGACGATCAGGCGGTCGGAGCGGTCGGCCACCTCCTGGAGCACGCGCCGCTGGCGCGAGTCGGGATCGCGCAGGACCGTGTGCAGGGTCGTGACGAGTGGCATGCGCAGATCGCGCAGCAGCGCGAGCACGTGGCTGCCCGACGGTCCGCCGAAGATCCCGAACTCGTGCTGGAGACACACGAGATCGGTGCCGGACACGTTCAGGAAGTCTGCGGCGCCGCGGTAGGAGGCGAGGTCGCCCTCTGCGATCTCGAAGCGCACGCGCGGCGGATAGTCGTAGTCGGACGCCGCGTCGTTGACGGGCACCGCGCACACCGTCGCCTCGGGAAACTCCGCGGCCATGGCCTCGCAGAGGTCCGTGGTGAAGGTCGCGATTCCGCACCGCCGCGGCAGGTAATTGCCGACCACGGCAATCCGCCCCGGCGCGTCCGCGCTCGCAGGGCTTCGGGTCTCGGACGCAGGGCTGGCCATCGAGCGGCTCTCCGCTCCTCTACCCAGTCCCCTCCATTTGCAACGTAGCGGGTCTTTCGTCCTGCGCAGCTAGCGCGCGGGCAGTCCGATCGTCTTCGTCTCGAGGTACTCCTCGAAGCCCTCGACTCCCATCTCGCGGCCGACGCCGCTCTGCTTGTAGCCGCCGAAGGGCGAATCGGGCGCGAACCACATGCCGCCGTTCACGCTGACCGTGCCGGTGCGGATGCGCTTTGCGACCGCGAGCGCGCGTTCCTCGGACGCCGACTGCACCATGCCCGAGAGGCCGTACGGCGAGTCGTTCGCGATGCGCACGGCGTCGTCGTCGCCGTCGTGCGGGATCACGACGAGCACCGGGCCGAAGATCTCCTCCTGCGCGACGGTCATGTCGTTGCGCACGTCGGCCAGCAAGGTGGGCTCGACGAAGAAGCCCTTCGGCAGGTGGGCGGGGCGCTTGCCGCCGACCACGACCCGTGCGCCCTCCTGCACGCCCTTCTCGATGTAGCCGATCACGCGGTCCTGCTGGCGCCGGCTGATCTGCGGGCCCTGGATGTTCTTCGCGTCCGTCGGGTCGCCGTAATTCACGCCGCGGAACGCCTGCTCGAGGATCGCGATGCCCTCGGCGTAGCGCTCGCGCGGCAAGAGCAGCCGGGTCGCGATCGCGCAGCCCTGGCCGCCGTGCATGCATACCATGCTGGCGCCCGGCAGCACCGCCTCGAGCTTCGCGTCGTCGAGCACGATGTTCGCGGACTTGCCGCCGAGCTCGAGGAAGACCTTCTTCACCGTGTCGGCGCCGGCGGCCATGATGCGCCGCCCCACCGCCGTCGAGCCGGTGAAGGAGAGCATGTCGACGCGCGGGTCCGCGCACAGCACTTCGCCGACCCGCGCCGGGTCCTGCGAGGTGACGACGTTGAAGACGCCGGGCGGGATGTCGGTGTGCTCGGCCACGACCTTCGCGATGAAGGTCGCGTTCCACGGCGTGTCCGGCGCCGGCTTCAGCACGACGGTGTTGCCCGCGGCGAGCGCGGGCCCGACCTTCGCGAGGTTCACCTGGAGCGGGAAGTTCCAGGGCGTGATGCAGCCGATGACGCCGGTCGCTTCCTTGCGCACGGTCCGCCGGCTCTTCATGCCGAAGAACTCGTGCACGCCGAGGTCGCGCTCCCATTCGTAGCGGCCGAGGAGATTCGCCACCCAGGCGAGATCGCGGATCACCGAGTCGCCCTGCGGGCCGTAGGTCAGCATGAGCGGCGAGCCGACCTCGGCGATCGTCTGCTTGCGCAGGTGCTCCTTCTCCTTCTCGAGACCTTGCTGGAGCTGCTCGAGGCAGCGCTTGCGCAGCGCAGTGTCGGTGGACCAGGAGGTCTTGTCGAAGGCGCGGCGCGCGGCGGCGATCGCGGCCTGCATGTCCTCGGCGCCGCCGTCGGCGACCTCGCCGATTACTTCCTCGGTGGCGGGGTTCACGTTCGCGAACCGCGCGCCCGAGCGCGCGTCCACGAACTTCCCGTCGATGTACATGCGACCTTCGGCTCGCGAGAAGTCGGCCACGTCAGATCCTCCTGGAAGGGCCCGGCATTCTACCCGTGAGAGGGCAGATCGAGAATGCGCGCGGCCTCGGCGCAGCTGGCTACAGGCCGGCCCACCTCGTTACAGAGGGACACGGCCTGACGCACGAGCTCCTCATTCGTCGGCTTGCGCGTCGGATGGAAGTGCTCCTCGAGACCGACGTGCAGGTGCCCGCCGCGCTCGAGCGCACGGCGCGCGATCGGCGTGTCGAACAGATCGCCGCCCCAGACCGAGACCGACCACGGCAGGTCGACGCCGTCGAGCAGGTCGAGATAGGCGTCGAGCGCCGAGGCGGTCGGCGCGAGGCCGAACGTGACACCGGGCTGCATCGAGAAGAGCCCGTAATCGCCGCCGAAGTAGAGCTTCACCATCGAGCCCTGCGGCAGCCGACCGGCGCGGTACCAGGCGAGGGTGGTGCGTAGGAAGCCCGGCTCGTAGATCGCGAGCGACGGCCCGAGCCCGTGCTTGGCGCACAGCTCGAAGCTCGCACGGATCTCGGGATAGCCGTTGCTGTACACCATGCCGACCGGCAGGCCGTCGGGGTCGGGGCCGCCGATGTTGGTCGAGCCCGGGTCGACGACGCCGATGCGCAGACCGACCTCCTGCGCGAGCAGCTCGTAGTGGACCAGCGCCGAGGCGTGGTCGGGCGCCACGGTGAGCGTCGGGTACCAGAGGGCGTCGGGGCGCTCCCGCAGCACCGTCCGCCAGGCGGCCAGGTAGTTGTCGGCCGCCTCGCGGCCCCAGAGCCTTATGTCCTCGTTGTGCGCATGGATGATGGACGCGCCGGCGCCCAGGCAGGCGAGGGCGTCGCGCGCGACCGCCTCCGGTGTGCGCGGCACGTGCGGATTCTTGTCCGGCCGCGTCTCGCCGTTGATGGCGGCCTCGATCACCACGGCCCGGTCGACTCGTACGGCCATCGAAACCCTCCGGAGCGGCGCGTCACCGCATCTTAACCCGGGGGGCCGGAACCCCTCCGCTACGTTCCCGACCCGTGACCCACGGCCCCGACCGCTTCCTGAACCGCGAGCTCTCCTGGCTGGAGTTCACCCGGCGCGTGCTCGCGCAGGCCGAGGACGCCTCCCGCCCGCTGCTCGAGCGGCTCAAGTTCGTCGCGATCTTCTCGCGCAACCTCGACGAGTTCTTCCAGGTGCGCGTGGCGGGGCTCCAGGACGAGGTCGAGGCGGGCATCGGCGCGATCGTCCCGGACGGCCGCACGCCGCAGGGCCAATTGCGCGAGATCCGCGAGCGCGTGCTCGAGCTGACCTCCGCCGCGCAGGATCTCTTCCGCGGCCAGCTCCTGCCCGCCCTGTCGGCGTCGGGCATCCAGCTCGTCGGCTGGGAAGACCTCGAGGCCGAGGAGCGCATCGAGCTCGCCGCACGTTTCGAGGCCGAGCTGCACCCGGTGCTGGTGCCGCTCGCCGTCGACACGTCGCATCCCTTCCCATACGTCTCCGACCTCTCGCTCAACGTCGGCGCCGTGCTGATGCGTCCGGCGGACGGCAGCAAACGCTTCGCCCGCGTGAAGGTGCCGCCCTTCACCGCGCGCTTCTGGCGCGCGGATGGCGAGCGCTTCGTGCCGGTCGAGCAGGTGATCCGCGCACACCTCGCGCGCCTCTTCCCCGAGGACGAGGTGATGGCGGCCGGCTTCTTCCGCATCACGCGCGATGCCGACCTCGAGCTGCGCGAGCGCGAGAGCGGCGACCTTTCGAAGGACGTCGAGGCGGGGCTGCGCCGTCGCATGCGCGGCAGCGACGCCGTGCGCATGGAGACGAGCCCCGGTCTCGACCGCGGTGTGCGCGATCTCCTGATGCGCGAGCTCCAGCTCGAGGCGGAGGAGGCGTACGAGGCGCCCTGGCTCGATCTCGGCGACCTGATGGAGATCGCCGACCTCGACCGGCCCGATCTCAAGCTGCCGGTCTGGACGCCGCAGCCCGTGGCGGGCCTGCGCACCGACCACCCCCAGGCGCTCTTCGAAAGGCTGCGTCGCGGCGACGTGTTGGTGCACCACCCGTACGAGAGCTTCGAGGGCTCCGTCGAGGGCTTCCTGCGCGCGGCCGCGCGCGACCCCGCCGTGCGCGTGCTGATGAGCACGATCTACCGCACCGGCGGCTCCGAGAGCGGGATCGTCAACGCACTCGAGGGCGCCGCTGCGCGTGGCAAGCAGGTGGTGGTACTGATCGAGCTGAAGGCGCGCTTCGACGAGGCCGCGAACCTCGAGCGCGCGCGCGGCCTGGAGCGCGCCGGCGCCCACGTGATCTACGGCGTGGTGGGACTGAAGACGCACGCGAAGATCGCCCTGGTCGTGCGCGAGGAAGAGGAAGGGCTGCGCCGCTACTGCCACATCGGCACGGGCAACTACAACCCCGTCACCGCGCGCACCTACGAGGACCTCGGCCTGCTGACCGCGGAGCCCTCCGTCTGCCGCGACGTCGCGGAGCTCTTCGGGCGCCTGACCAGCGGCAGCGGCTCGCGCCGCTACGAGCGTCTGCTGGTGGCTCCCGAGGCGCTGCGCCGCGGCATGCTCGACCGGATCGCGCGCGAGGGGCGCGCACCGGACGGCCACATCGTCGCGAAGATGAACAACCTGGCCGATCCCGAGATCATCGACGCGCTCTACGCCGCGTCGCGTTCGGGCGCGCGCATCGACCTGGTCGTGCGCAGCATCTGCTGCCTGCGGCCCGGCCTGCCGGGTCTCTCGGAGCGAATCCGCGTGCGCTCCGTGCTGGGTCGCTTCCTGGAACACAGCCGCGTGTTTCGCTTCGGGTCGCAAGCGCGTGGCTACGAGTACTGGATCGGCTCGGCAGATCTCATGACCCGCAATCTCGATCTGCGCGTCGAGGCGCTGGTGCCGATCGAGGATCCCGTGCTGCGCGGCCGCATCGAGGAGCTGCTCGCGCTCTACCTGCATCCGGACGTGGACGCCTGGGAGCTCGACGCGAGCGGCGCGTGGAAGCGGAGCGGCGGCGAGGTCGACCTCCAGCGTCGCCTGTGCCACTCGGCGCTGGCGGAGATTCGTTAGGCGTGGACGAGAAGTCCATCGCCGGCGCCTGTCTGTGCGGGGCGGTGCGCTTCGAGCTCGGCGGTCCGCTCGAGCGGGTCGCGCACTGCCACTGCACCATCTGCCAGCGCGCGCACGGGGCCGCCTTCGCGACCTGGGTTGCCGTCCCGAACGAGCGCCTGCGCATCACGGCCGGTGAGGAGAGCGTCGTCCACTACCGCTCGTCTGAAATCGGCACGCGCTCGTTCTGTCGCACCTGCGGCAGCTCGATGTTCTGCACGCTCGACACGCATCCCGGCACGGTCGACGTGGCGCTCGGCTGCCTGGCGCCGGGCCACGGTGCGGTTCCGCGCGTGCACGTCTTCTGGGACGACCGCGCACCCTGGCTCGAAACGTCGGACGGACTGCCGCGTCTCGGCGGCAAGAGCGGGATGGAGCCGCGCTGACGGCGTCGCTCAGCGGCCGCGCCGCGGCGTGAAGGGAAGCGCCAGCGCCTGCAACAGGGTCGGCGCCTCCGGCCGCTCCCAGTCCGGCAGGCCCGTCGTGATCTGGCGCTGCGGGTCTCCCGCGCGGAACGTGCCGAGTGCGCGATCCCAGAGCGAGAAGATCGTGCCGAAGTTGGTGTCGAGCTCGCGCCACTCCCGCGTGTGATGCACGCGGTGCATCGCGGGCGTGATCAGCAGGCGTTGGAGCCCGAGGTCGAGCCGCCGCGGCAGGTCGAAGTTGCCGTGCTCGAGCAGGTTCGCAGTGCCGAACACGACCTCGAAGACGAGCACGCCGATCGGCGGCACCCCGAGCGCGACGATGGCGGCGAGGCGCACCGGCAGGGAGAGCAGCAGCTCGCCCGGGTGGAAGCGCAGCGCGGTGGTGACGTGGAAGCTCTGGTCGGCATGGTGGACCTGGTGGAAGCGCCAGAGCCAGCGCACGCGATGATTGGCCGCGTGCCACGCCCAGGAGACGAGGTCGAGCGCGACGACGCCGATCCCGACGGCGAGCCATGCGGGAGCCGCCCACCCGGCGAGCAGCCCGAAATCGCGCGAGTCGGCCCAGGCGGCGAGGGTCCAGCCGCATGCGCCGCAGGCGATGGCCGTCACGACGCCGCTGACCGCGAACAGGCCGAGGTTGGTGCTCCAGGCCGGCCGTAGCCGCGCGTGCATGCGCCAGCGCTCCAGCGCGAGTGCGAGCGCGAGCACGCACGCCGAGGCGACGCCGCGCGCGAGCTGGAAGGTCGACTCTCCGGACTCGAGCATCGCCTTCGAGGGTCGCCGACGCGGCGCGACCTGGCCAGACGACCGCAGCCAGGTTCACGCGTGTTGTCCCATGGACGCGGGGCGACAGGCCTGGGTGTAGGCGATGCGGGATCGCTCGACCGTGCGGATCGCGCTGAAGCCCGCCTCTGCGAGCAGCGCCTCGATCTCGGCCGCCGAGCGAAGCGCGTACACGCTCGCGGGCAGCGACGCGAGCGTCTCCGCGCCGCGGGGGCGGTATCCGAGCAGGAGGCGCCCGCCGGGCCGCAACACGCGGTGCACCTCCCGGAGGTCGGCGCGCGGATCGCTCCAGAAGTAGACGACGTGAACCGCGAGCGCGGCGTCGAAGCGCGCGTCTCGGTGTGGAATCGACGCGCACGAAGCCAGCGCGACCTCGGCGCGACCCGCCTCGATCCAGCGCCGCAGGCGCTTGCGCGCAAGCCGGACCATCACCTCCGAGGGATCGATGCCGGCGACACGTGCGCCGGTCGTCTGCGCGAGGCGGGCGAGGGTGCGCCCGTGGCCCGATCCGAGCTCGAGTACCGCCTCGTCGGGCTTCGCATGCAGCTCCTCGAGGGCGTCCCGGTTCGCGGCTGCCGTCTCGAAGGACATGACGCGCGCGACGATCTCGCCGAGCCAGCCGCTCGGCCGCCGCGACTGGCGAGCGATCAGTTCAGGCTTCATCGCGGCGGCTCCGCTCGCGGGCGGCCAGGCGCACGCCCGCGACGTAGGTCAGGCATGCCCCGATGACGGTGGCGGCGAAGCCGACGGTGAGCTCGTTCCAGCCGGCGATGCAGCTGCGCGGGATCACGACGCCGTATCCGATGGCAACTGTGGGCAGCACGAAGGCGGCGAGCGGAACGTAGTGACGCAAGGCGAGGGCGGGTCGGGTCATCACTTCTCCTTCACGAGCGCGCCGATCAGGAAGGCGAGGACGGTCTCCCGCGCGGCAGTCTCGTCGACCGCCTGCGGCGACGGGTCCCAGTGACGGTGGACCGCCCAGAAGGCGAGCGTCTCGATCGCGATGCGCGCGGCGATGGCGGGGTCGCCCAGGCGGCGCAGGCGCCCGCGGCGCGCGCGCGTCTCGAGGTACTCGCCGAGCTGCAGCAGCGCGCGCTCGCGCGTCTCGCGATACCAGAGCTTCGCGAGCTCGGGATAGTCGCGGGCACAGCGGTCGAGCAGCTTGATCGAGGTGCGGTGTCGCACGAGCGCGTCGTAGAGCTCGCCGAGCACCGCCCGGAGCTCCGCCGCCACGTCGGCGACACGCCTGCGCGACGCGGCGGCTTCGAGGAGGGGCAGGGCGCCCTCTCCGGCGAGGCGCTGCTGCACCACTTCGAGCGCGGACCCGGGCGGCGGCGTCGCGACCGGCAGCGTCTCCGGCAGCGCGAGCGGCTCCTGGCGGTCCGCGTAGCGCAGCACGCAGTCGAAGAGCGCCTCCTTGCTCTCGACGTAGGTGTAGAGGGAACCCTTCGAGAGCCCCATGCGCGCCGCGACGTCGGCGACCTGCGTGCGCCGGTAGCCCTGCTCCAGGAAGACGGCGGTGGCCGCCTGGATCAGCGCCTCGAAGCGGTGGCCGGGGATCGTGCGTGCCATGCGGGCCGGAGCTTAGTTGACCAACTTGGTCAGTCAAGTAAGCTCCGGCCGGTGCCGAGGAGGGCCCCCATGCGCCGCAGGCTCGCGCTGACCGTCCTGCTCGCGCTGTATCCGACCGCCGCGATGCCGCAGGTCGTCGACTGGCCGGTGACCGAGGGCGCGCCGGGAGGCGGCCGCTTCTCGCCGCTCACCGACATCACGCGCGAGAACGTGACGCAGCTTCGGATCGCGTGGAGCTACCGGCACGGCGATTTCTTCGAGGGCAGCTTCCCGCTGCCCATCCACCGCGGCAGCGCGTTCGAGTCCACGCCCATCGTCGTCGACGACCGGCTCTTCTTCACGACGCCGCGCAACCGCGTGATCGCGCTCGATCCGGAGACCGGCCGCGAGCTCTGGACCTTCGATCCGCAGCTCGAACGGGGACGCGCCTACGCGAACATGTGGATCAACCGGGGTGTCGCGTACTGGCGCGACGCGGGGGCGACGGACGGGGCATGCGCACGCCGCGTCTTCCTGGCCACCCTGGACGCAAGGCTCTTCGCGCTCGACGCCGCGAGCGGTACACCCTGCGCCGACTTCGGCGACGCGGGGCACATCGACCTGCGCACCGGCATCGCGCCGCTCTACGACGACTGGGAGTACAACGTCACGTCGCCGGGGACGGTCGTCGGCGACGTCATCGTGGTCGGCTCCTCGATCGCGGACACCTTGCGGCCCGACGCCCCGCCCGGCGACGTGCGCGCGTTCGACGTGCGCA
>Ga0075421_100005385_pt1 | contig 15469 bp, 11 predicted proteins | sample SoiMetdeltSBSDD5_FD_75292 | JGI IMG/M metagenome (GOLD analysis project Ga0075421, IMG submission 75292) | Bulk soil microbial communities from a Populus tree surrounding site in Tennessee, USA - Soil MetaG P. deltoides SBSDD5 | ecosystem: Environmental > Terrestrial > Soil > Tree plantation...
GGGCAGCGTGACCGGGAGCGTCACCTTCAGGATCCCGTCCTGGGATGGAGGCGCGAAGAAGACCGTGGTCGGGACGTTGGCCCGCGACGGGTCCGGTTCCGAGACGAGACTCCCGGCGCCAGGCCACTCCAGGCGGTCGAATCCGGGCTCGAGGGCGATCTGGAGACTCCCGCCCGGGTGCGCCGCCTCTCCCGGCGCGAGGAGGGGTTCCCCCGCCAGGTGCGCGCCCAGCCCCTCGATCTCCACGAGCTGCCGGTCCTCGCCGCAGCTCGCCTCCACGGTCACGGTGTGCAGGATGGGCCGCGGGCGATTGAAGACGAACCCGGGCCGGAGGCAATGTGCGCGCGTGTCCGAGGTGACGTAGGTCCCGCCACGCTGGGTGAAGGCGGGCTCTCCATTCACCGTGACCGAGAAGTCGGCGTCGAGCTGCCGGCAACCGCGCGTCGGGTCGTAGTGAAATTCGCTGTCCGCGATCTCGGTCATGAGGGAATGGAACTGCAGCGTGAACGAGCCGAGCTGGGAGAACCCGGAGCCACAGCCGGTCGCCAGCAGGGCGATCGCCAGGGACGCGACGCTGGTCTTCATGTGGCGGCGGCACGTGCACCCCACGTACCAGCCCCACCCTCCCCGTGAATCACCCGGTCCGCCTGGCCGCGATCTGTCGCGCGGCCTGCGCAGTGTGCACCGGGCGGCACATGCTCACGGCTGCGGCCTGGCCGCCTTCCGTGGCCAGAGCGCCAGCGCGTAGACCGGCGAGAAGATCAGCAGCTCCGCCAGCACCACGCGCATGCCCCGCCAGGAGAGGAACCCCACACCGATGGGCGAGACCGGGATCGGCCGCCAGGGGAAGAAGAACCGCCTGTCGCTGAGCGGCCAGAGCAGCGCCACGCCCAGACCGCCGTCGGTGAGCGCGTCCAGCAGCGGGTGGCTGGCGATCAGCGCCACGCACCAGGGTACCAGCCGGGGCATCCGCACCGCGATCGCCGCCAGCGCGCCGGCGACCAGCGCGAACAGGAACGAGTGTGTGGCGCCGCGGTGGCCGAATGGATCTGGATACGGCACGCCCAGCGCGAAGCCCACCACGTCCGCGTCCGGGAGCATGGAAAGCGCCACCATCCCCAGCGTCGCCAGCCAGCGCGATCGGGCGGGCGCGCCATAGCGCGCCGCCAGCAGCCCCATCGCCCCGTGGCCTACCAGGCTTGCCATGGACGTAGGAAAGTAACAGCTCGGTGAGATGAGGCCAGGCATGCGGGGCGGTCTGCTCCTCGGGTTGCTGGCCTGGCTTCCGGGTTGCCTGGCTCGCGAGGTCCGCGCCTGGCACAGGGCCATTACGACGAGGCGGGATCGGCACACTCGTTGGTGCTTCAACCCCTATACTGTTTCTGTCTCTCCTTGGCCGCGTCCCCTTCGACGGTTGACGGCCGTTTGGTGGGGTGGGTGGGGGCTCGCCAGCTTCCATCCACCCGCACAACCCTCCGCAGGGACTTTGGCCGCCGCCTGAGCCGAATCCATCTTCCGGCCACCGGATCCACTCCGGCCTCGTCCCACTCGGGGAGCGAGCAGCGCCGCGACGTCGTGCCGGCGCACTTCACCCCGATCAGGAATCACTTCTTGAGCCCGCGCAAAGCCGCATCGGGAGCCGAAAAGGTCAACGTCCACCGCGAGGCTCTGGGCCAGCCCCCCCCCACGCTCCGGGCCATCGGTCACCGCGCTCCCACTACCAATCAAGCCTGGGCTGGAGCCACTCTGCCGGAATACCCAACGCGGCGAGAATGCGCTCCAGCGTGCGCTCGCCTTTGATTTCGCTGACGGGCGGGTAAAATCCAGTCGACCATTCGCCCGGCGGCCACGAGAGCTCGCCGATACCTTCACCCCTCTGAAACACGGCCACACGGAACCTCCTCAGGTCTGGCTCGGCCATGAGGCTGTACACAGTGGCGAGAGGAAATCGCTCCGACAACGAAACGACGGCGGAGCCCAGGTGCGCTGTTCCATCTGCAATCAGAAGCCCCTTCGGTGTATCCTCTAGACGATAGCACCCTGGCGGCAGGGGACGCCGCCCCACCCCTCCTTTCTCTTTCAGCTCCTTCCTCCTCGTCTCTCTCCGCTCATTCTTTGCCTTCAACTCATCCTCCGAAAGAAGGCCGTCATCAAAAAACCCCTCCTTCTCAAGCTCGCTCTCGAGAAAGTCCTCCTCGCGCTCCTCCTCCTCGGCTTCCTCGAGCGCGCGGAGCGCCGCCTCCCCCGAATGCAGCCCTTCCACCAATGCAACCTCTTTCAGGGGAGGCGGTGGAGGTTCCGGGGGCCGCCCGTCATCGGGGAACGGGCAACCGAGGGACTGCGCCAACTCCGCCGGGTAGACATCCAATGTCTCGCCGATACCGTTTCGATATGACATGACGCACTCGCCCCCCGGATAGTCTGAGTCCAAGATGGAATACACAGGCTCGGCGCACTCCAGGGACAATTGCTCGGCAATGAACTCCTCGTTCGCGCTGGCGGGATCCATGCTGTAGAGGAGATGATAATGGCTTCCGCCAGGGGCAATTGTGAAAGGCGACTCGATATGGAAGCCGACGTCCTCCTCTTCCTCGTCCAGCCCCAAGGCATGACGAACGCGCTCCTCCAGCCAGGCGGGCTCTCCCGGAGCAAGCACCGCCCAAGGAGGACTCAGTCTCATGGTGCACCTCCGCCGACTCCGGTGGGCCACTCCCTCGGCATGCGAAATGCGGACCGCAGCCGCTTTGTCGTCGACACAATTTCTTCCTCATCAATATAGGCGGGCTGAGCCCTCACCTTGCCGTCGCGGAGAAACCTGGCCAGAGTCTCCCTGGTTTTGTGACTCAGCTTGCTTGAGCAAACAAGAAACGGCTCGCCTCGCGGCTTCCCCGCCGCATCCTGGAGTTGCTTGATGGCGTGCTCGAGTTGCTTCAACAGCCTCCCCTGCTCCACAGTGAGCCTTGTCGCCTTTGGACTGGCCTCCCACGCCTCGAGCGCTCGGCGCCAGGTCTGGCTGGTCCACCCCTTGACCTCCACCGCGCGGTAGTCAACGGATCCATCCTTGGCGACAACCTCGAAATCGATAATGCTGCCTCCCCTTGTCTTCACCTGTCGCCTCCGGAGCGTATAGCCGGGGAAGAGCTTTCGTGCGGCACGCTGCGTCACCATCTCACCGGCGATGCCGCGAAGCTGAACACGCGCGTCCAGTTGTGCTTTCCGGTTGCCCGGTTCTTCGGCAGCCTTCTTGAAGAGCTGCCAGGTTGTCTTCTCTTCCTTGGCCAGAAAGCCGATGTCTTCTGCAGTCAGGGCTGTCGAGCGCAGCCATCCGAGGTCCACCTTGCCGTTGCCCGCTTTCCGCGCCAGCGTCCCGAGCGCCTCGGCGTCCAGCCCTTGGTGCTGCACGAGCCACTCCGCATCCTTCAAGAACCGGATGGGCTCCTTCACGAATGTTCTTCCCGAGCCCCGCAGCAACTCCGCCAGCGCCGATTTCGCGGCTGGGCGAGTCGCCACAACCAGGGAGTCCACCGCGGCGAGGTATGCCTGGGCCTTGTCCGCCGGGAGCGCTGCCGCTCGCCGCGCCACCGCGCCGTAGGCGCGCGCCAGGTCCGGACTCTCCTCAGCCAGCCGCTTCAGCGCGCCCAGGACTCGTTCGGCCTGCTGGACCTCCAGCCCCGCGGCGTGGATGCCGCCGATGGCCCGTTCGGCGGCCATCTCCGCCCGCACGGCGAAGAAGATCTGCTTGAACGCCTCGGCGCCGCCAGGCGTTGGAAACCTCAGCCCCTCCGGGGTGGCGACGGCCTTGCCCTCGGCGAGCATTCGCTCGATGGTCCTGGCCAGCGCCCTGGCTGACTCCACCGACTCGCGCAACCCGACCGAGGCCCGCCCGCCCAGCTGGCTCAGCAGGATGCCGGCCCGGTGGCCCCACTCGCGCAGGAGACCCGAGGCGACGAGCTTGTGAACGTCCCGCGCGGCCAGCGCGAGCATCGCGAAGTCGTGCACTGCCAGGAAGTTGCGACCCGCCTGCGTCCGCGACAGCTCGTCACGGTAGGTGTCCACCACCGCCATGGTGGTCACCAGCGCCGTGCGGCCAACCATCGTCCTCACCGCGGCCTGGCGCGCCGCCACCGCACCACCGCCCTCGGTGGCTGCCGCCGCGACCCCGGCACTCAGCGGTGCCCGGGCCAGCGCGGACACTCCGCTGTAGAGCAGGTGCATCTCGCTGATGCGCCCGACCGCCGCCCATACCAGTGCTGTGTCTGGCACGGATGCGCGCATGGCCAGCTCCATCGCCGTCACGATGCGCGTCTCCGGATGCGGCCCGTGGAGCTCCACCCGCACCAGCTCCAGCGGGCGCAACGGCCGGCTGGGCTGGTCCCGCTCGGACGAGGAGAAGTAGCGAAGCTCGAACTTCTGCCTCACGGGCCGAAAGCGCAGCGCGGCGCGCTTCGCCGGGCCGGCGCCCGCTTCGTCGGTCAACACGTCCAGCAGGTGCGTGGTGCCTCCCTCCCGTCCCAGGTGGAACGTCGGCATCGAGTCCAGGGAGTCGAACGAGAGCTGGGACGAGGCCAGCGCCTTCAGGGTGAACGCCTGTCCCAGGGGTGCCAGGCCGGGTGCGCTGCCGGTCAACAGCTTCTGCAGCACCTTGCTGGAGCTGAGCAGGCGCGCCAGCGGCGGAAATTCGTCACCCGGCGTGGACAGCACCACCCGCCCCAGCAGGTCGACCATCCGGTCGCGCATGGGGCCGCCGGCGGTGAGGGAGGGACTGGAGAGGATGGTGTCGAATACCCTCCCGCGCTGTTCCGGGGTGAGCAGCCCGAGCACGTCGTGGTCGAGGCCAAGCAGCGGTTCTGGCGTGGCCGGCGTCGCCGACGCGAGCGCGTCCGACAAGATGGAGCGCCGCAGCAGCCCCAGGGTTGGCTCACCCGTGCCACCTTGGATACCCGGGCGCCATTCACCCTCCCGGATGAAAACAGTCCCCGGGTAGTACCAGTAACAGCGGGAGTCTGGACCCTCGATCGGGTCCACCTCTCCCAGGTTGGTGATGTTGACGCTGTAGCCATGAAATCGCCCATCCGCTCCGGGAATGACGGCGCGCATCCCGTTCCAGGAGAGGTTGCGCGTCCTCACCTCCGCGCGCTCCATCGACCATTCCGCGTGGAGAGGAGTCAACACGTGCACTTGCACGCTCGCGCGGGTGGAGACGGCGCCGGAGCCGGAGGTGAAGTAGCAGCGGCCGATGACGTCCCCGGGCGCGAGGCGGGGCGAGGCATCCGTGACGGTGTAGCTGGTCTTCCACCGCTTCGAACGCAGGGCGACGGCCTTCCGGAGCTTCTCGGACTCCTCTCCGAGGAAACCCCAGTCGGGCGCCATCGCGGCCACCTGGGAGAGGTAGCGGTCGAAATAGCTCTCGCCGCGGAAGTCGAGAACGTCCGAGCGCTGAGACCACCGCAGGCTCAGCTCCGCGAGCACCCGCTCCTCCTCCCTGTCGATGCTCTTCCCCTGGAGCTTCGCGTGGGCCCACGCGAGATCGGCCTTCCAGTGTGTCTCCAGGGCGCGGCGCATGACGTCCAGCACCTCGTTCCGGAGCCTTTCCGGGCCGCGCACACGCACGGCGACCCGCGGCATATCGCCGGCAGCAGCAAGCGGAACCGACGATGGCTCGAGGTCAAAAGCGCCCACCTCCGGCGGAACCTCGAACAGCCGCGCGGCGATCTCTCCCCACGTTGCATGGGCCGGAACCCACAGCAGCTCGGGCCGTACCGGGTCGACCTCGATGGGGAACGCGGGGGCCTCAGGCCCGAGGAAGAACGCAGCCTCGTCGGCCTCGTCCTCCGGCGTGGCCGCCGGCTCAGCCTCGGGCTCGGGCGGAGATTCCTCTGCCAGCGGGAAGTCGCGCTCGAATTCCCAGGCGATGGCGTCGTCGCTCCCATCGTCCACCGGCGGTCGCAGGGGCCAGGTATGAACCATGGCGGGCTTGCCCTGGTGCTTCCAGTCCCAGTCGTACGTCAGGACGAGAAGCTCTCCGTCGCCAACCTCGGGCGGAACCTGGACTTCGACCTCCTCCCGGCCGGCCTCTCGGTTCACCACCCTGGGCAGTGGAATGGGCGTATTGGCGGCCAGCGGACCTACCCGCAGCTTGTTGTCCTCACCCCAGCCCAGCGAGCACTCCGCGACGACCTGACCGCCTGCCTTCACCACCAGCCGCCCCGGATCCATCACCCGCAACGCCAGCACCCACGGGACTCCCGCCTGCACCACCTCCGCGTGGTTCACCCGGGGCGGCTCTTTCACCGAGAGCAGCACCCGTTCCAGTCGCCGCTCACCGCCGGCCAGGCCCAGGCCGACCCGCAGGCAGCTCGCGGCCACCAGAAGTCGGCGCATGCCCGTCAGCCGCAGTCGGCGGCGCTGATGGGAGCGAAGGGGCATCGCTGGCGCCGCATCCTACCAGACCGCCAGCAGGCTGAGCAGGAACCTCGCCACGATTGGTCCTCTTTGGCGGACCCCTGGAACTCACGACCACCGGCGAAGCGACTCCCGGTAAGTTCCCGGGATGCTCCACCTCCGCCCCCTGATCCCGCTCCTCGCCGGCCTGTGGTCGGCCGCCGCCCTCGCGCAGGAGGGCAATGTCCGCGCGGAGGCCATCGCCCGGGCCTCCACCTCCGCGAAGTCGGCGATGACGTTCATCCAGGCCCAGGCCCAGCAGATCCGCGACCCCGTGACCCGGGCCGCCGTGAAGTCCCTCCTCTCGAACCCGGCGCCCACCTTCATGGCGCGCCTCCCGGACGCGGCGGCGCGGGCGCGCGTGCACCAGGAGCTCGTCGACGCGGGGCTCCTGGACGCCGCGCGCTTCCCTCCCGACGCGCTCTTCCCTCCCCTGCCCGACCCCGCTCGCGCGCCGCAGTCGTTCCTCTCCGCGCCCGGCGGTGTCACCGGCGGCCACCACTCGTACCCGGGCGGGCTGGCGGAGCACACCGCGTTCAACCTCCAGGCCGCGCTGGACTTGGAGGCGAACTACCGCAAGCGCTACGGGCTGGCGGACCGCGACCTGGACCACGACCTGATCGTCGCCGCGCCCATCCTCCACGACCTGATGAAGGCCTGGTGCCTCCAGTGGCGGGCGGACGGGACGGAGCTGGAGCAGGCCACCATCGCCGCCACCGCCTCGCACCACATCTTCATCCTGGCCGAGGGGATCCATCGCGGCCTCTCCCCGGAGTTGCTGGTCGCCGTCGCCGCCGCCCACGAGTCCCCGCACCTCGGCGAGGAGAAGGTGGCGAACTTCCTGCGGGCCGCCGCCCTCCTCGCCGGCGCCGACCCGGCCGAGCGCAAGCTGGTGGCGAGCGGATGCCGCGACGGCTGCAAGCTGCTGCGCGTGGCGTCCATCGAGGCCGCCATCAACCACCTCGCGGACCACGACTACGTCATCTCCGAACCGGCCGAGCAGCGCGTGCTGGAGGCCCTGGACTCGGCGCTCTTCGACGGGAGCGGGGTCGGGCTCCCGGCGTCCGAGCGCCGCTGGCGAACGCTGGAGGCCCGCGCCCGCGTCCCGACGCTGACCCTCTTCGCCGCCCTCCGCGCGCGCGGCCCTTCCGCCCTCCGCGACCTCGTGCGTCCCCCGAAGCCCTGAGCCCTACAGCAGCGGGCCCTTGGTGCTCGACGGGCCGCTGGGGCCGCTGGTGAAGGTCTGGCCGACGGCGGCGAGCTTGCCGCGCTCGCCCCAGTGGATGCGGGTGCCGTACCAGGGCTCGGCCTTCACGTCGCGGAACGGCTGGCGGGCGCCGTCGATGCGCTGGCCGCGCCCGTAGTGGTCCTGGGCGACGGGGACGCCGCCGATCTCGACGGCGGTGGTCGTCTTCGTCTCGGGCGAGTTGGCGTGGCTGCCCTGGGCCACGTACACCACCGGCCGGCCGTCCTCCTTCGGCGCGTCCTTCCACGAGCGGGACACGCTGCCGGTGTGGGCGCTGTAGCGGACCTCGGTGGGCTTCTGCTGCGCGTCGAACTGGACGGTCACCCGCTCCCAGTCACCCTCGTGGTTGAAGTTCCCGGGCCCGGGGCCCTTGTTGTACGGGTAGAAGAACCAGTACGTCATCGTCTTCGACTTCTCGTCGTACTGGTAGAGCGTGGGCGAGCCCGCGGCGTTCCCGCGCCGGGCGGCGTCGGTGTCCTTCAGGTCCAGGTAGAGGTTGTCCTTCTGCATCCCCTTCAGCTTGGAGGGGTCGATCTCCCCCTCGTCGAACCCGTCCGGCGTCCGGTCCGGCCAGAAGCTGCGGTGCTCGCGCACGCGCGAATTCTGGATGAAGTCCAGCGGGTCGCCCGCCTTGTACTGCTCGTCCGGGTGCATGTAGCGGATGGGCGCGTACTTCCGCGCCAGCGCCTGCACGTCCTGTGGATTCTTCGGATCGAAGCTGGCGGCTTCGGCGCGGGCGGGCGTGGCCTGCGCGGTGGTGGCGGGGGGTGGGCGCGAACCGATCAACATTGGGGGAAACCTCGGGGAGGAGACTCTTTTGATTCATCGCCCTCCCGGGTCCCGCTGTTGTCTATCCCCGCGACAAGACTCCTTGCACTACCCCCTCAGGCGCTGAGAATTCCCGAACCGCGAGGCTCCACTCCACCTTCAGTGGGCCGCGGGCTTGCGGATCATCGCTCCGTCCCCGCCGATGGTGAAGCCGGGCTCGGCCGCCGGGGGCGGCGCGGAGGACACCGACCGCTGGTACCCGAGCACCGACGCGCGCTCGCCACCGGCCTGCATGCTGGACGTCTCCGGGCTCCAGCTGCCGGCGGGCGGCGGCTCGGTCGAATAGAGGGATGGGTGGCGCGCGAGCATGCGCTCGGGCGCCGGCCGGCGCCTCCGCCCGCGCGAGGCCCGGCCGATCAGGCCCCCGAGGAAGAAGAGCCCCACCGGGATGCCAGTGGTCCTGAGGAGTTGAGCTGCTCGTCGGCGCATGGTCCGTCCGCCTCCTCCAGGGAACATGCGCACTCACCTCAGCTCGAACACCACGCGGCGGTTGCGGCCGCGCGCCTCGGCGAAGAGGTTCGGGTACAGCGGCTCGCGGTCGCCGGCACCCCGCCCCTCCAGCCGCTCGGGCGCCACCCGCTGGCGCAGGTAGTCGACCACCGCGTCCGCCTCGCCCTGGGTGCGGTCCCGCGCGCTCCCGCCCGGCACCGGATCGGTGTGCGCGACCACGGCGACGGACCGGTCCGGCTCGTGGACCATGACGTCCGCCACCTCGTCCAGCACCGCCGCCGACTCCGGGGCCAGCCGCGAGGTGCCGGGCAGGAACTGCACCGGCTGGAGGAGGCGGATCTCCCGGTCCATCAGCATCACCGTCCGCACCGCGGGGACCGGCCGGAGGTCCGCCTCCGCGTGCACCGGCACGTCCGGCTCCGCGGTGAAGGCCACCTCCCGCGACAGGTGGCCCGGCGAGTGGAGCGCCGCGCGCCACCGGCCCGCCTCCAGCTCCGCCCGCGCCACCCCGTCCGCGCCCACCGGGATGGCCAGCCTCCTGGGCCCGGTGAGCACCACCTGGCCCTGGATCGGCGCCCCCGCGGCGGTGAGGTGGACCTCGATCCGCGGGCGCCTCGGCGCGGGCACCTCAGGGACGGGCGGCGCGGCCGGTACCGCCACCGGCACCGGAAGCGTGAGCAGGCGCTCCAGGGAGAGCGACACCCCGGCGGAGATCAGCAGCCCCGCCGGCGCCCACTCCAGCTCGCCGTAGAGCGCCACCCCGCGCGACAGCTTCCAGCGCGCGCCGGCCGCCGGGTACACCTGGAAGTCCCGCAGCGCGCCGTTGATGGCGGAGTTGATCCCGAGGACGTCGTCGGGATCGGTCCACGGCTCCGCGGCCGGGGCGCACTCCGGGTCCGCCGGGGGCTCGGCCGGATCCGGCTCCACCGCCGCCGCGCTCGGCAGCGGCCGGAAGGCGCGCGCCCGCGCGTAGGCGACCACCGGCCCCAGCGACGACTCCAGCCGCAGGCTGCCCAGCAGCGCCGGCCCCACCGCGCCGTCCAGGCCGTTCGCCTGCAGCGCCCCGCCCTGGTGCTGGTACCCGAGCGTGAGCCGGACCACGGTGGGCCCCGCCGGCAGCTCGGCGAAAGCGCGCCCCTGCACCTCCGTCCCCAGCGCCGCCTCCAGGCCCAGCCGGAGCGAGCCCGCGTCCAGGAACGCCCTCCCCTCGCCCGCGTACGCCCACTCCCCGCCGAAGGCGCGCGCCATGGCCCCCGACAGCTCGAAGTGCCCCAGCGCGCTGGCGGTGGCGCGCACACCCGCGGCCCTCGGGTGTCCGTGCGCGTCCAGCTCCAGGTCGACCGCCGGTGGGGCGGCGAGGGCGACGACGGTGGCGAGCGTGGAAAGGGAGATCATGCGACGCCCTGCGCTCGCAAGGCGGGTGCCAGCGATCGCGCCGAGGAGAGACCGCGCGCGAGCGCGAGGTCGGCCGCGCCCCCGTGGGTCGGCGCCGACCACCGCCGGCCCTGCGGGGACGCCGGCCCGGATCCCCGGGCTAAGGTCCGGGAGCACCATGGACCTCACCACGATGACGTACGCCGCCGACGGGCGGATCGCCCGCATCACCCTCGACCGGCCGGAGCGCGGGAACGGGATCACCCTGGAGATGCCGGTGGAGCTGGAGGCGTGCGTGGAGCGGGCCAACCTGGACCCGGCCATCCACGTCATCGCCCTCTCCGGCAACGGCAAGGGCTTCTGCGGCGGCTACGACCTGGTGCAGAGCGCCGAGCACAACTTCGCCGGGTTCGGCGCCCAGGCCCGGTGGCCCCGGGGCTCGCCCATGGACCCGGCGGTGGTGACCGCCAACCACGACCCGGAGGAGACCTGGGACCCCGTGGTGGACTTCCAGATGATGCGCAGGAACGTCCGCGGCTTCATGAGCCTGTTCCACTCCGACAAGCCGGTGGTGTGCAAGGTGCACGGCTTCTGCGTCGCGGGCGGGACGGACATGGCGCTCTGCTCGGACCTGCTGGTGATCGAGGACGCCGCGAAGATCGGCTATCCGCCCGCGCGCGTGTGGGGCGTGCCCACCACCGCGCTGTGGGCCCACCGCATCGGCGCGGAGAAGGCGAAGCGGCTGCTCTTCACCGGGGACTGCCTCAGCGGCGCCGAGGCCGTCGCCTGGGGCCTGGCCACCGAGTCCGCCCCCCGCGACCGCCTGGACGCGCGCTTCGAATCGCTCCTCCAGCGGATCGCCCGCGTGCCGGTGAGCCAGCTGGTGATGCACAAGCTGCTGGTCAACCAGGCGGTGGCGGCGCAGGGGCTGCACGCCTCGCAGCTCCTGGGCACCGTCTTCGACGGCATCAGCCGCCACACCCGCGAGGGCCACGCCTTCCAGCGGCTCGCCGCCGAGCGCGGCTTCAAGCAGGCGGTGCGCGAGCGCGACGAGCCGTTCGGCGACGCCGGGCCCTCCACCTTCAAGGGGTAGCCGGAGGGGCCTCCGGGGTCAGGGGCGCGACGCCGAGGGCCCTGCTCCGTGGGCGGCGAGCCACCGGTCCGCCTGGTCCTCGGCGCGCCGGTCGTGCCCACGGCGGAAGCCGTCCCGCGCCTGCGCCGCCAGCACCAGCGCCCGGTTCTTGTCCTTCTTCGCCTCCCAGAGCGCGCGGGCGTAGGCGAAGCGCACCTCGGCGAGCTCCTCGGCGGTGAGCTTGGCCGCCTCCTGCATTTTCAGCGCGCGATCCAGGTGGCTCAGCGCCTCCGGGTAGCGGTGCAGGCCCAGGAGCGCCTGGCCCACGTTGCCCAGGGAATAGGAGAGATTGGGATGGTCGCTCCCCAGCAGCTTGGTCCTGATCGCCAGCGCCTTGTTGGCCTCCACCAGGGACTCCGCGTCCAGGCCGTCCAGGTGGAGGATGGTGGCCAGGGCGTCCAGCGCGCCCGCCACCTCCACGTGCTCCGGCCCGTAGACATCGGTGAGGATCTTGAGCGACGCCTGGATCTGATCGTGGGCGTGCTGGTAGTCGCCCAGCCGGTAGAGCACGTACGCGAGCGAGCGATGGACGAAGCCGACATTGGGATGGGATTTCCCGCGCGTGCGTTCGGTGATCTCCAGCGAGGTCTGCAGCAACTCCAGCGCCCGCTGATAGTCTCCTGTCCTCCCGTACGCGTCCGCCAGGGCATTGAGGGCCGCCCCCATCATCGGGTGGTCCCGGCCGAACGAACGGTCGCAGAGGATGGCGGCGCGCTCCAGCGAAGCGCGAGCCGTCTCGTAATCTCCCTTCACCAGGTAGACCTGGCCGAGGCGAATGTCCAGCTCCACGCTGGCCTGCGCGTCGTTGCGGCGCGAGGCCGCCGCCTCGCCAAGCCGGCCCCAGTACACCGCCTCCTCGAAACGATTGGCGGTGACTCCCACCACATAGACCAGCCTGCCCAGGATGCGGACCTTCTCCGAGTCGTGGCGGCCGCGCTCGGCCCAGAGAAGCGCTTCGCGCAGCGTGCGTTCGCCACCGGCCGCATCTCCGGTCCTGAAGGTCAGCCAGCCCTGGAGCTCCAGCAGCTCCGCCTGGAGCGGCGGCCAGGCGTGCTTCTCCGACTCCGCCAGCAGGGAGCCGACCAGCGCCAGCGCTTGCTTGAAACGCCCGGCGTCATGGAGCGCGCGCGCCTCCGCCACCGAGCGCTCCAGGCGCGCGATGAACGCCTCCTCCACAGGGTCGTCGGGCCGGGGGACCGGCGCGGTGAGCGCACCGATGTCCGCGCAGTTCTCGATCGGCGGCAACGCGTTCACCGCGTCCACCGCCTTCTCCACGATCTTCACGTCCGGCGAGGTGAACAGCTTGGTGAGCGCGCCCACCTGCTGGAGCCGCCGGTCCAGGCAGATCATCCGCAGCGCCAGCACCTGGTCGGACTGCTCGCCGCGGATGCGGGTGGCCTCGCACGCCTCCTGGTGCATCGCGACCCAGGCCGCCGTGTACCGGTCGAGCGCGGCGGCGGCGCGGTCGGAGGAGTCGGCCGCGAAGTGGGCGCCGGTGTCGGCGAACGCCTTGCTCGTCTGGGCGAGGATCTCGGGCGTCCAGACGCCCTCCAGCTTGCGCTCCGCGCCGCGGCAGAGCTGCCGGGTCTGCTGCAGGACGGGGACGTAGGTGACCGCGGCCAGGACGAGCGCCACCACCGCGCTGCCGGCGATCAGCCACCGCCGCTGGGTGACGCGCGGGTCTTTGCCCAGCTCCCGGAGGAGCTCCTCCATGGTGGCGAAGCGGTCCTCCGGCTTGAGCGACAGGCCGCGGAGGATGGCCCGGCGGACCGGCGCTGGCAGCCTGGGCTCCTTGGGGAGGTCGCGGAGCCGCTGGGGCGTCCAGGAGCCGCCGGTGGTGACGGCGGCGGTCTCGGCGGTGGTGTCGCGGCTGTCCCCCGCGGTGTAGGGGCCGGGCGGCGGGGCGCCGAAGAGGGCCCAGTAGAGCGAGGCGCAGTAGTTGTACTGGTCGCTGCGCTGGTCGGCGGGCTTGCCCTGGAACTGCTCCCAGGACATGAACAGCGGCGTGCCCACCACCGCCCCGGCGCGGGTGAGCCGCTGGTTGATCGGCTTGCCGGTGTCGGTGGGCTGCTGGTCCATCTCGCCGATGGGCTGGTGATCGCCGGAGGTGGTCAGGCGCGCCAGCCCGAAGTCGGTCACGTGGCAGCGGCCGTCCTTGCCCACCAGGACGTTCTCGGGCTTGAAGTCGCGGTGGATCATCCCGGCCGCGTGCGCCGCGCCCAGGCCCTTCCCCGCGTCGACGAACATGGCGATGATCTCGCGCACGCTGCGCTTCTTCTCCTCCAGCCAGTCGGTGAGCGTGCCGCTCTCCACCAGCTCCATGGCGACGAAGACGTTCTCGTTGTGCGTGCCGACGTCGTAGACGGCGATCACGTTGGGGTGGGAGATGCGGGCCAGGGCCTGCGCCTCCCGCATCAGCCGCATCTGCCGCTCGGGAGAGGCGTTCCCGCTGGGCCGGAGGAGCTTGATCGCGACCCTCCGGTCCAGCTCCGGGTCGTACGCGCTGTAGACGATCCCCATCCCGCCCTCACCCAGGGTACGCAGGATGATGTAGCGGCCCAGGGGCTCGCCTCGCTCCAGGGGCTTGACGGGGCGCGAGGTGGCGGCGGTGGTGACGCTGGGCTCCGCGGTGACGTCCTCACGGCCCGTGCCGTAGCCCGGATCGGTGGGGTCAGGTGGGAGCGTGTTCACCGGCATTGGCGCAGCCGGACACTACTTCGTTTCCGAGCGGGCCTGCGAGGTCGCAGGCCCACGCAGTCGGAAGATGCAGCGGGGTGAAAGCTAGCTCAGCAGGTCGTCGGGAATCTCGAACTTGTCCTCTTTGAAGAACTCGATCCCCCCCGCCGGAGTGCCGCCCTTGCCGGAGGCGTTCGTCCCGTCCCCGACCGCCTTCTCGAAGTCGCCGTCCAGCTTGTTGGTGGACTGATTGGAGGTGGACGCCGTGGTGGGCTGCGTCACCGGCGTCGAAGTCGAAGGGCCAACGTTTGGCATTGGAGTAACCTGCCTTTCGGAGTCCACAGGGGTAGGTCCGGGACCAAGTGGATTCTCGCTTCAAACGACCTTTTGTTTCCAGAGATCGTTAAGGGCGGACAAACACCCACAACCGACCTTAATCGTTAGGCTTTCCCGGCGCTTGACGCACTCCGGCGGCTCACATCCGTCCACCAAATTCTCAAGAATCAAAGAAAAAACGAGGGACCTTAAGCAAGGAATCCTTACGTTACCGCTCCGCGACCCGGACCCTCCGGCCGTGACCGGGACCCGCCGGAATGGCGGCGAGGACCTTGCGGACCTCCCCGGCGCGGGCGCCCGTCGGCTCGCGGAGCAGGTATTCGCCGTACTCCTGCCGGGCGCGGCGGAGGTCGCCCTGGAGGTGCGCGAGCACGCCGGCCAGCAGGTGCCCCAGGGCGTGATCTGGATCGCGCCGGAGCGCTCGATCCAGCGCCTCCCACGCTCCCCGGTAGTCGCGGCGCTCCGCGGCCCACAGCGCGCGCGCCACCAGCGCGTCGGGGCTGGCCGCCCCCTTCGGCGCCGGGCCGGCGGGCGGGGCGGCGAGCGCCAGGTCCGGGGCGGGGCTCCCGGCTTCGACCTCGGGCGGGCGGGGCCGAAGCGCCTGCGGAGGGGGCGGGAGGTCCAGGCGGACGATGACCGGGGCGACCGCGATCGTCCGGTGCGGCGGCGGCGGCGGGACGGGCCGGGGCGCCGGGTCCGCCCCCGCGGAGAAGTACCCGGCGCTCGCGGAGACGCCGAACACTCCCGCGGCGATCGCGCCTTTCCAGAGCAGGTGCATGCCCGCGCTCGTTGCGAGGCGGGTGCCAGCGCCAAGTGGGCGGAACGGGCCGCCCGCCGTCCGGGGGCGCGGGGTCGAAGCGCGGCCGAGGTGGCGCGCCGGACCCCGCCAGCCTCTCCGCTTCAGCGGTACGGCACGTAGGGCGGGCGGGCGTGGTCCACCCATTCCCGCACCGACGGCCGCTGCCACTGCGCCTCGGCGTACTTCC
>Ga0075421_100005388_pt1 | contig 15464 bp, 10 predicted proteins | sample SoiMetdeltSBSDD5_FD_75292 | JGI IMG/M metagenome (GOLD analysis project Ga0075421, IMG submission 75292) | Bulk soil microbial communities from a Populus tree surrounding site in Tennessee, USA - Soil MetaG P. deltoides SBSDD5 | ecosystem: Environmental > Terrestrial > Soil > Tree plantation...
GTCACGCCGGTGTCCACGTTGAAGGTCGCCGCGCCGAGCATCGTCAGCGTCCCAGAGTTGATCGTGTAACCATTCGTCTTGAACGCGAGGCTGTTGGCCGAAACCGTCGAAGCCGTGACCACGCCGGCAGTTCCCCAGAAGACCGCATCGCTCTCGTTCGTCCAGCCTTGCAGGGTGTTGACGCTGGTGTTCCACCAATTGGAATTCGCGGAACTCCAAATGCCTGAGCCACCGATGTTAGCACCTGTGGACGCATTGTTTCCGATGGTCGAACCGTCCGTGTCCCAATAAAGCGTCGCTGCTCGGGTCGAACCAGATTCTGGCAGGATCAGGAAAGTGGCCAGCATCACTGCAATGGGCAGCGCATTCCCGCAAGTCAGCTTTGCAACGGAGCTGTTTGAGTTAGGACGATTGATGCTTCCTTTATCGCAAATCGCATCCGCAAATGAAATGCTTTCCTCATCGCTGCCCTGCAGATATTCAAGACCCGCAGGCCGCCGATATGGGATATTCCCATTATGGCACAAAGAGTTACGATCGCGAAACATGACAAACGCAAACGCCTGGTCCTGCCGGATGATTTCGTCAAGGAGGCGCCTTATGGTGAATACATTATCCGCGAGGGTAAGGGGCATCTGTCGATTATTGCGATTCCGCCGCCAAAAACCAAGCGGAGCTATGCAGCCACGCCTGCGCTTGAGAGAAAATTAAAAGAGGCGAAGGGCGCCAGGGAACTGGATTGTCCGCCGGATCTTTGCACAGAACCGCTTGACGATTGAAAGTAACGCTCACCGAATTGGCCCGGGAGGACTGGCGAAAGATTCGTCGCTATCTCAGGCGCAAATTCGGGCCCCGCGTTGAAATGGCCATTGCGGCTCAGGTGAAGGCGGCACGGATTGCAATCGGCGAAAACCCCGGTCGTGACCACCGCATTGAATCGGCGATTTTTCCCGACCTGCGGGGCATCGCGGTCAAGAAGACGCTCTTCTGTTATCGAGTTCTCCTGACACACATTCAAATCGTTTGTATCCTGGACATGCGCCAGGACACCTGGACAATCCTGAAGACGCCCGGTACGGCCGGCCAAGCCTCTCGTTGACGCACTGCAGGACGGGCGCTTGCATTTCGCGACCGCCGATCATTATGTGCTCTTTCGCGCTTGTAAAAGGGCCCAGCCCAGAATCCCGCCAGCGCAGGCTGCAACCAATGCGCGCACCCAAACCTGCTCGAACTCAGTACGAATTCCCATGAGCACTCCGAAGACAACGATGCCCGCGACCAGTTTGAATATCTGAGCGGAGCTCAGACCGGGCGGTCTGGTCGACCCGTGGTCAGTCATGGTTGACGCATGATAGCGCGCAGGTGAACGGCGTCAATGCTGCGGGCCGCAACCCGGTTTGAATTAAAGCGCCCGCAAGGATTTTACGGCGGCGGAGATGGTGCGGGAGAGATCGGATTCGGTGTGGGCGGTGGAGATGAAGCCGGCTTCGAATTGGGACGGGGCAAAGTAGATGCCTTCGGCGAGCATAGCGTGGAAGAATTTCGCGAAGCGAGCGCGGTCGCTCTTCATGGCGTCGGCGAGATTGCGGACGGGAGCAGAGGAGAAGTACCCGCAGAACATCGAGCCAATGCGGATGAATTGGACGTCGATTTTGGCGGCGCGGGCGGCGTTGCGCATCCCGGATTCGAGTTGTCGGCCGCGGTTTTCCAAAACGTCGTAGGCCTTTAGGCTCTGCAGTTCTCTAAGCGCCGCGATACCGGCGGCCATGGCCAACGGGTTGCCACTGAGAGTACCCGCCTGATAGACAGGGCCGAGCGGGGCGAGGATGTCCATGATGTCGGCCCGACCGCCGAAGGCACCGACCGGCAGGCCGCCGCCGATGATTTTGCCGAAGCAACTCAAGTCGGGCGAGATGCCGAACAGTGCCTGGGCGCCGCCAAGCGCGAGCCGAAAGCCGGTCATGACTTCGTCAAAAATCAGGAGCGCGCCATTCGCAGATGTGATCTCGCGCAGGGATTCAAGGTAACCGGGCTTGGGGAGATAGAGGCCGGCATTGCCAGGGACGGGCTCAAGGATGATAGCGGCGATTTGGTTCGGGTTGGCGGCGAATGCGGCTTTGACGGCTTCGATGTCGTTGAACGGAAGCACAATCGTGTGCTGCGTGAATGATGCGGGGACGCCGGCGCTGTCGGGATGGCCAAAGGTCAGTGCGCCGGAGCCGGCTTTGACGAGGAGCGAATCGGCGTGGCCGTGGTAGCAGCCTTCGAATTTGATGATTTTGTCGCGTTTGGTGAAACCGCGCGCGAGGCGAATGGCGGACATGGTGGCCTCGGTGCCGGAGTTGCACATGCGGACCTTTTGAACACTGGGAACAGCATCGCAAATCATGCGCGCGAGGGTGACTTCGAGCGGATTCGGGATGCCGAAGCTGGTGCCGTGCTCGGCGGCCTCCTGCACCGCGCGAATAATCGCAGGATGGGCATGGCCAAGGATCGCGGGTCCCCACGTGCAGACGTAATCGATGTACTCGCGGCCGTCCACATCCCACACGTGGGAGCCTTTGGCGCGATTGACGAAAAAAGGCTGGCCGCCGACGGCGCGGAAAGCGCGAACGGGAGAGTTCACGCCGCCGGGAATGTACCGCAAGGCCTCGGCAAAGAGCGTCTCGGAACTCGTCATAGATTGTCGTTGCGGCGGCGGAAAAAGGTTTCGGGGAAAGAGCCGTGTTCGGTCCGGATGACTGTGCCGACGCGAACGCCGTTGCGCTCGAACCAGCCCTGCTTGACCTCGAGGACGTATTGCACCTGCTCGCTGCGGGCGTAAACCGGGTTTTCGTCGAGGGGTTTTAGATCGTGGATTTCAAGGATGGCCCCTTCGCTGTCGATGTACGCGCACGAGAGCGGGACATAAGTGTTCTTCATGTAAAAGGAAACCTGAACGGGCTGAGCAAAGATAAAAAGCATGCCTTCGTTTTCCTCCATCTTGTCACGGAACATCATGCCGGTCGCGATTTCAGTCCTGCTGATGGCCAACTCGGCAGTGATCTCTTTGGGCCCGAGCCAGAGCTTCATGGCGCGCAGCTTTGGCTGGGCATGGTCCAGGTGAGGCGGCGGGTTCGTAAGCAAGTTTGTTGCGTTGGTTGTTTTGTTTGGAGCCGAGGGCTGATTCTCGCATCCGCAGAGAAAGACTAAGAGCAGCAATCGACGCCACATGTAACTCCAATGTGAATGAAAAAATGGAAATTAAAATAAAAAATGGAGGCTTCGGTCCTGCACAACCCGAAGCCTCCAGCCTCAGTTACCCTGAGGCGTTTCCCACCTCTCGTCAGGCGTCTGCGCCCCAACCCCGTTCCGGCTCAAACTCTCCGCCCGCTGACGAAACTGGCGATAAAAAGCACCAGCGCGATGACGAGCAGCACATGAATAAACCCGGACAGGGTGTAGGATGATACCAGCCCCAACAACCAGAGAACCAGGAGTATAACTGCAATTGTAACTAGCATAACGAAGTAAGCTAGTCCCCGGAGGGCACGGAAACATTGGGGCGTTGGCCGTAGAAGGGCGGGAAATAGCCCCCGGAATTAAATGACCAATGTCAAATGGACCAATGTCCAATGCGCGCACGCTTCGCTTATCGGGCGCGAATGAAGCACTTGCCCGGGAGTTGCTTGACGAGGCGTTTCATTTCGAGGCTCAGCAGGGCGACGGATACGGTGGAGGGGGCAAGTTGGCTGTGGCGGATCACTTCGTCGATGCTGCGTTCCTCCTCCGGTGCGAGGAGGTCGTAGACGCGTTGCTCGGTGTCGCTCAGGGTAAGCGCGGGCAGGTCGGTTTCGGTGCGGTTTGTGCCGGGGAACAGATATTCGAATTCGCTGAGGATATCCTCCGCGCTTTCGCAGAGCTTAGCACCGCGTTTAATCAACTCATGGCAACCTTTGCTCCGAGGGGAATCAACACGGCCGGGAACAGCGAAGACCTGTCGGCCGTATTCGGTGGCGAAATTGGCCGTGATCAAAGCGCCGCTGGTGAGATGCGCTTCGATGACGACGGTCCCGAGCGTCATGCCGGCCACGATACGATTGCGGATAGGGAAGGATTGCTTGTCGGCCTGGCGGTTAAAGGGGAATTGAGTGATGATGGCGCCATTGGCGGCGATGCGCTCAAAGAGCGGAGCATTTTCGGCCGGGAAGATAATGTTGATGCCCGTGCCAAGGACGGCGATGGTGCGCCCCTTGCCCGCGAGAGCGCCCTGGTGCGCTGAGGAATCAATCCCGCGCGCTCCGCCGCTGACGACCGTGACGCCCACGTAAGCCAATTGATACGCAAGCTTGCGCGCCGTTTCGGAGCCATACGAGGTCATCTGACGGGAACCCACCAGAGCGACCGCGTTCTTGTCCTTGGGAGTCATTTGACCTTTGACGTAAAGGACGATGGGCGGATCGTAGATTTGCCGTAGGGACTCCGGATATTCCTCGTCCTGCTGCGTCACGACGCGGCAGCCAAATTCCTGAATGCGCTTGAGTTCGGCGCTCAAGTCAATCGTGCCTTCCCAATTGGAGATCGCCTCGGCCACCTCCTCGCCAATGCCGTGAACGTGCTGCAGGGAACGCTTCGACGCGCTTAGGATCGCGACCGGCTCGCCAAAATGCTCGAGCAGCTTGCGCAGCCGCACGGGGCCGACGTGCTCGATCATATTCAGGGCGATCAAGGCTTCTTGTGAGGTCACGAATCAAATTCTAGTCAGGCTCCGGCTTCAGGCGAGCGATTTCGGACATGATGCGGTCGGCGACTTCCTGATAGATTTCCTTAAGGCGCGCCTTATCTGCGGTGTCGGCTTCCTTGCGGAAGGCGGAAAAGTCCATCGCGTTCCCGAACTTCACGATGACCTTTCGCGGACGCGGGAAGCGATGTGGGCGGCCGTAAGCCAGGTGCGAGCCGAAGATGCGCACGGGAATGACCGGCGCTTCGGACTTGATGACCGCGAGGCCAACTCCAGAGCGGGCGGGAAGGAAGTTGCCGTCAGGACTGCGCGTGCCTTCGGGGAAGAGAATGATGGCGCCGCCCTTCCGGAGGCGATCTAAAATTGCCTTCAAGCCCGCAGCGCCAGACTCCCGGTCCACAGGCACGGCGTCCCAGTACCGCAGTGTCGCACCGAGCACCGGAAAACGAAACAATGATTGGCGCGCCAGATAGTTGATTGGACGGGGCAAAGCTGTTCCGACGAGCGGAGGATCGAGGAAACTTGCGTGATTGGCAGCGAGGATTACCGCGCCGGTGCGCGGAACACGTTCGCGGTTGTAGACCTTCCATCGCAGATAAAGCCCAAAGAAAACATGAAGGATCAGCCAGGCCGCCCGTAAACCGATCTTCATGCGGAATGCTGCTGCCGACGGTGGATCTCCGCGATGATCATTGCACTGGTTTCTTCCGGGGTCATGTTGGAATTGTTAATGACTGTGGCCCCGAGCGGCACCATGAGCGGCGCGGCGGCACGCTGGCTGTCGCGCTCATCGCGCGCGGCAAGATTCTCGGAAACGCCTTCGGCTTCGCGGCGCTTGGTGCGCTCATTAAGGCACGCATCCAGATAAAACTTAAAATTGGTTTCGGGAAAGACGTTGCTGCCGATGTCACGGCCTTCCATGACAAGGTTTCCAAATTGAATGCACTCGCGCTGCTTCTGCTTCATCCATTCGCGTACTTTGGGGATGGCAGCCACGTGTGGAACAGCGGCACTGACTTCGGCAGTTCGAATTTCTTTCTCCGGAAAATAGCCGTCCACCAACAGGCGCACGTGGTTGTTGACATTCACCAACTCGGTTTTCCAGCGGCGGCAAAGGTTCGTCACGCCCTTTGCGTCGTGAACGTCGACGCGTTTCTGCAAGGCATGCCACGCGAGCGTGCGGTACATGGCGCCAGTGTCCACATAGACGTAACCGAGGTTTTTCGCGATGAACTTCGCGTTGGTGCTCTTGCCGCTGGCGCTGGTGCCATCGATGGCAATAACAATCGGCTGTAATTTGCTCATGCGACCAGGTCCTCAGCATTCATGCGGCGGCCCTGCGCATCCAGGATCGGCGCGCCGGATGCAGCGAGCTTCTGATAGAAGTTAGGAAACGTTTTCTTCACGCAGGCGGGATTCTTGATTTTTACGCCCGGCACTTTCAATCCGAGAATGGCAAAACACATCGCCATACGATGATCATTGTACGTCTCGATCTCTGCGCCGCGCAAGGTCGAGGGAAAAACCCGCAGCGTATTCCCCTGCTCTTCCACTCGAGCGCCGCATCGGGTCAATTCAGTACGGAGAGCAAGAACCCGTTCGCATTCCTGCATCCGCAAGCGTTCGAGGTCGGTAAAGGTCACCTCATACTTTGCAAACGGGGCCATCACGATGGCCGTCATGATGCTGTCGCCGAGTTCATCCTGTCGCGAGATCTTCGCGGGAGGAGAAAGAAATTTCGGAAAGCGCTCGTCGATCTGCCATCCGGATGAGGGCCAGTGCGCGACAGAAATGCCAGCCGCCCAAAAGTAACTGCCGCTGGAGCAATCCGGTTCGATGCGGAACGAACCGCTCCGCTGCGGGAAAGCGCTGATCAATTTCGCGGTCATCGCGACGTACGGGGATTCTTCGGCATTCTCGCCAGTGACTTCGATTTTCCAGCCGCCTACCTTCGCACAGAGCAAAAGAGCCGACGCAAATTGGGAGCTGTCCTCGATGCTCACCTGGCACTTGCCTGAGCGCGGGCCGCCGCCGTGGACCAAAGCCGGCAACTTGTCGTTGGCTGACTCGATGTTGTAGCCCAGTTGCCGCAATGCTTCGAACAGGGCGGCCTGCGGACGTTCGTGCATGCGCGAAACGCCCTGCACGCGATACACGCCCTCGCCAAGGGAAACCAATGCGCTAACGAATCGTGCCGCTGTGCCCGCGTTTCCCACGAAAAGATCCAGCGGATTCTCCCGCGTCCCGCCTCGCGGTACTTGCCCGCCACGTCCATAAACTGTGATCGCGCGATTGCAAGATTCGTCCGGCTCCGGAGCGACATTCACCATGAAGCCGAGGTCCTGCAAACACTCGACCATCACCTGGGTATCTTCGCTCCAGAGCGCGCCGCGCAAAGTAGTTTCGCCCTCGCCAAGCGCAGCGAGCACCAGCGCGCGATTCGTAATGCTCTTGGACCCGGGCACAGTCACCTGCGCGTGCCCCGCGGGCGCCCAGGGAAGAACTTCGATGATATCCGGCAGAGCCATGCGGCTATTCGGGAGGGAATCTTGCGTCGCGCCGCTTTTTCGCCTTCACGAAAAACTCCTCGATCGCGTGCAAATCGCCCTTCTCCAGGGCTGCCCGAAAGTCCTCGAGGCCGTTGACGAATCCCGCGAGCGCACGCAGAAGATTCTCGCGATTGCTGAACGCGATGTCGCGCCACATCTCCGGTGAACCGGAGGCGATGCGCGTAGTATCCCGAAACCCACTGGCACAAAGCATCCCCTCATCTGCAGAGCGCTTCGGGTCCAACACGTAATTCACCAGTTCGGCGGCAATGATGTGCGGCAAATGGCTGGAGCGGCTCACCAACTCATCGTGCAGTTCCGGCGATAGCGTCCGCGAAATTCCTCCCACGCTGCGCCAAAGTTCCTCCACGCGGCCGACAGATTTCGCGTTGGAACGCGTTGTCGGCGTGACAATGCAAGTGGCATTCTGAAATAGCGTTGCCGTCGCAGCCGCTGGACCGGTTTTCTCCGAACCGGCCATGGGATGGCTCCCGACGAAATCGGCGAAGAGCGGTTCCAATTCCTTTACCACGCTCGCTTTCACACTCCCAACATCCGTCACGATTGCGCCGGGCGTCACGTGGGTGCGCATCTGTTCCGCCAGGAGACGCATGGGTGCGACGGGCGTGCAAAACACGATCAGGTCCGCGCCCGCAATAGCCTTGGAAAGATCGAGATGGGCTGCGTCCACGACACCCAGACTTTCACATTCTTTGATGCTGGCCTCGCGGCGCACCAAACCTTCCACCCTTTTGGCGAGCTTGCGCTGCTTCAGGGCCAGACCGAGAGAGGCTCCGAGCAAACCGACGCCCACGAGAGTGACTTTCTGCCAATGCACGCTGTGAGTTTAGGTCCTGGCTGCGGCGATGCAAGCTTCCCGCACCCGTTCCAGCACCACATCGGCGATGTGGGGCTCGTTTCCAATGCTCGCCGAATACCAGACGCGTTTGCCTTTCTTTTCTGTGGGGTTACGCCAGGTTGGCTGACCACCCGCTAATCGTTCGCGCACCGCTTTCTCGGATTCGCCGAGCATCACCGGAATGTCTTCGTATGAATGCAAACCGTCACTGACGAAGAAGGGCACCATGACAATATTTTTGGCAGCAGCGATCGCGTAACAATCGTCAATACGGGGCTCTTCTTCCATAAAGACTGCATGTACTTCCTGATAGATGTTTTTCGAGGCGATCAATTCCGCCTGGCGCTCGATTGCTTTGCGCGAATTTTCATTTTGCCCCGTTCCGTGACCCGCAATAAACAAAGCGGTATCCTCGGCCTTTGGCGCGCGGGGAAACGGGTGCTGCTCGACCACTTCACGCGCCCGCCGTAACAGGACCTCGGTCATGCTGTCATGCGTTCCGATTGGCCCACAGTAATACATCAGTTGCGTTCCCCGCTGTGCGTGGCGCTGACCGGGTTGGAGGCCGAGTTCCCGCGGAATGACTTCTTCGGTAAAATACCCTTCGCTGATAAACAACGGCACCACAAAGACCCGCGGCGCGAACACGCCCCGCAAGACGCCAGCCAGATACGGCTCCAGTTTCCAGAACGCCTCCTGCACGTGCGCAAAAATCTTTCGCTTCCGCAGCTCCTCCGCGTGCTGGTACACGGGCGCGCTCGACTCGGCATTCAGAGTCGAGCCATGGCCCACCAGCACGAGGGCTGCATCTGAAAGCTCTTCCGGTGTTTTCACAGCTCTTACTTGAAATTACCCTGAAGCACTTTGAGACCGCATCTTGAGGTTTGCCTCGGATGACTTCGGATCGGCTCGTAACGGCGCAAGCAAAACCGGACGACGGCTCGAAACGGTTTTGCTGTAAGTCGTTGATTAACAAGGCATAACACTGCACCCACCCCCCTCATTTCGTCCGGAAATGTCCGGTTTTGGAATGCTCCGAAAGCCTGGATATGTCGCGTCATCGCCAGAAACATACCGGATAAAACATCAGTGTCAATATAATCGGCGAAGAATTCTCCGATTGGAGTCTTCGTCACGGACGGCGCAAGCGGTAGAACTTGTTGGCCGAGGGCGCGGGTACGATGATGAAGATGTCTGTTTGGTTGGTTTGATAGGTCGATGCCGGGACCTGCGTCCATGGGATAGGCGAGCCGCCAAGCGTGGAAGTTTCTTGCAGCAGGAATCCATCGGCGGGCTTCGGCCAGAAGACGCGCACGCTGCCCCCGAGATGTTCGACACGCAACAGGATATCGAGAGAGGTTTCACTGACGATCGTCAGAGTATTCAGACCAGTGCCCGTGATTTCCAAACGTGAGAGCGTATCGGTCAGGTCGTTGTTGGCGTCGACGGCCAGCAGCCGAATTTCATTGCCCATCACGCTGGCACCGGAAGGCAGAAGGAAGCTGCCCGCGCCTTCGAAAACACCGCCAAATCGGGACGCATACTCGCCGGGATAATCATAGACTTCGAGTTTTTGATTGCGGATATCAGCTGGTGTCAAGGCGATGTGAGCGCCCATCGCGGCGAATGCGCTGCCAACGCGCGTCCCGTCTCGATAGACTTCCACAAGAGCCTGGGTGGCGCCGACGGGGGCGAAGTCGGCCGAAATTTGAAGTGAACTGCCAGCATTTCGGAAAACGGCGGTTGCAAGCGTCCCTGTGCTGCCTCGCGCGGCAAGACGAAGAGAACCGGCAGCAGGGATCGCGAACGGTTCCAGCGCGATCTGATGTCCGCGAACAGGACTGAGGCCGAGAAAGTTCGCAAGCCGATCGAACTTGATTGCGATACCATCCAGGCCATCGGAGCCAAAGTTCGCGACTCGCAAGCGGTTAGCTTCGGCTTCAAGCGTCGCTTGACCAAGCGCCTGGTGGAGGTGGCCCAGGCTTTTCACATGCTCGCTGCTGAAGGTGAGTGAGGTCAGGAAGGGTTCCGCCGCTATGGCTTCTGCGACGCGGCTTGTGGTGGCAAGAGAACCGAGATTCAACTCGACTGCCGTCGCGAGCATGTTCGTAAGCAGCCTTGAGTCGAATGGGAAAGTGCAGGCGAGAATTTCGTGCCAGCAATTGGTGCCGAAACAATCACAACCGGTCTTGCAGAATCGCATCCAGTGTTGATCCACGAACACGGAGGCACTGTAAGTGGTCGCTTGCTCGTTGCAGATTTGCGGGAAGTAATTGTCCACGGCGACGCGTTCGTTGTTGCCGAACACAGCCCACTCCAAAGCGCGACCGAGTTCATTCTGGATAACAAGGACGTAACGATCAGTGCCGACGTAAGACCAATCGGACGAGAGGAATGTCCTGCCATCGTCCACTTCCATCCACGTCCTGGCCATTCGCTGCGTTGAGATGCCGTCCGGACTGCCGAAGTGGCTTACGGTCAGGCGTTGACCATGGCCCAACTTAAACGGCGTGAAGTCCGCGGCCCAGCCTTGCGCGGCGCCAAGTTCGACACGCACGCCATCGTTGCCACTCGGGCCGAGATTGGACACAACCAGGCGGGCCAGGTCATCGATGTTCAACTGCGCCTGTCCCTTTGCGACGTGAAGCAAGCCGCCGAAAACGGGCGTGGGCGTGGAAATACAAACGTTGATATGCCCTTGCAAGGAGAACGGGATCCCGGTCGGACTAACACGCAGATCGACGAATTGCAGCAGAGCTTTATTGTCAGGAAGCGCCGAGGGTAAACCCACCACCGTCGGATATAGGTGGTTAAGGGCGTGGGATCGGATCGCCGAAGCCAGTAACGGCGCACTCAGTGGCTGAGAGATTGTTTGAAATTCAACCGATCCGGCTGAATACCCCGCCAATAGATCAAAAAAGTAATCGACCTTGACAGTCGCATTCGGCGGTGTATCTCCCTCAATCACAAGGCAGAGTCCATCGTGGAGTACGCCCGAAATATCCACGACGCACGGATAACCAAAGAAACTGGAGTCACAAAGGTTGGGAAAGAAAGGGTGAAACTCTGGACCAATCCCCTGCAGGCCGGGAATCAGATTCCAAGAGACAATCCCATTGGGCGCGGTGATGCCGGGAACGGTCGGAAACGATCGGATGCCGATGCCACGGGCGACGATGATCGGCCCCATCTGCGCGTTGGATAGCACGATGCCAACTTTTGCGATGATCTCGGTATCGGTCGCCGAAATGATTGGGAGCAAAGTGCGGATGCCATTGCGATCCTCCACATAGGCGATCAAATCGTCGGGATTGGTCCCAAAGTCGCGCCCGGTGATGAAAAGGCGTTGACCTGATGGTCCACTGCGCGGCTGAACATCGAGGATGGCAGGTGCTGGTGGCGGCGGCGAAACACAAATGGTCACGCCACCGCGATCAATGTAGCCGCCGTTGGGCAAAAAGACCGTCAACCTGGCCGTCCCTCGAACTATTGTCGGATCCACACGCACGCCGACGGTCAAACCCGCTTGCTGTTGGAATGCGCCGCGAATAATGTCAGCAATACCCTCAGCGCATTCCTGCACACTGCCGCCGCCAAGAATCTGAGTAGCGGGGGCGTCCATGTCGAAATTGCCAGCGCCGGTCGTAAGATCATGCGCACGAGCGGTGACGCTTACGAGCGCATTGCTCGGCCAATTCCCACTCAGCGTGACACCGATGACGCCGTTGCTGGGAGGGTCGCTGTGAAACCAGGTCGCACCGGTCGGTGGTGTGCCGGGGTTGGCATCAAAATTTGGTCCGACAGCCGCTGCTTCAAGTCCGTGCCAGACCCATGTGGCCGCGCGTGGTTCGAGATTGGAGAGGGCAGGCACGAAGCCACCACGCCTCCCTTCGCCGCGCATGACCATAATTGGGCCCGGCAGTGCATCAGGCGGCACGGGACCGAGCCGTGCGGTAATCCGCGTGTCACTCGCGGTGAGCGCCCGGAATGGAATAAGATATCCGGTGTCCCATGGTTCAGCACCACCGCCACTTACGACCGTGACAGATAGATCGTCGGGATCGATTCCGAAACCCGTGCCTAAAATCTCGAATGGTTGCGGATCAGGTCCGATACCGCCACCGGGCCTGATCTCAACGATCGTGTTGTCAATGCTCGGAGGTGGCGTGACGCACACGTAAAAAAAGCCCTGGTCAATGTGGCCGCCGGTCATTTCCAGAACGAGCCTCACCGATGTCGGTGAAATCTGCTGGATGGTGACGACCGCAATGATTCCCTCTTGCGCCTGGAGCGCAGATTCGAGCGTGTGGGCGATCGCCTGCGCGCATTGGAGTAGGGACGCGCCGCTGGGCAGCGGCATCAGCGGCGCGTGCACGGCAAAACTTCCAATCCCGGTCTGGTTGTCATGGGCATTCACGCCGACGGAAACTGTGGCTCCGCTTGGCCAACCGCCATTCAAGGTGAGTTGCAGCGTTCCGTCGGTAGGCGGGTCGCTGTAGAAGCACATCATCCCAGGAATGAAAACCAGCGGGTTGAAGAAAGTTGGAGTGGCGGCCGTTTTGCCGCCGGGCTGCCATGTCCAGACACCGCGAGTGTCCGGGACCTGTGCCATTAGACCACTCACCGCGCCCGCCGTGCCCACGCCGCGTGTCACGAGTATTGGTCCGGGCTGCGCACCGGGATGCACTCCGAGCAGTCGCGCTGTTAGCCGAGTGTCGGTAGCTGAGAGGACGCGGAAGAGCGCGGTAATTGGACCATTCGAGTTGCCCGCGACCGCGACGACACTCAGATCGTTCGGGTCGTCGCCGAAGCCGTGGCCAGTAAGTTCAATATCGGGCCATTTCTGGTTTCCAGCGACTTTGTAAGTGACATTTTGGGGCGATGGGGTGTGGTAGCGCGGCTTCTCGTGGTAGATCGCGAATGCGTCCAGGGGACTCTTGGCGAGAATGTCGAAGAACGAGATGGCGTCAATGAAGCCATCCGGGTCAACCGCAATAAGTCGCACCACGTCGCCCTCCAGTTCGCGGCCATCATCCAACGCGAAAGTGCCGGACCCATTGAAAGCGAAGAGATAGCACGGCAAAGGATCGGGCGTCTCTTGCCCGGTGGTCCTAAAGCGCGGCAGCATGTCCGGAGGCACCACGCCTACTGCATTCACATCTGGCAGGCGGCCGGTTTGACCGGGCGTTAAGGTGGCGACGGTTTGTCCCCCAGATACGACTGCGCTTCCGACAAGATTATTACCGTTGAAGACTTCGACGAGCACCCGGGATGAGCCGACCGAAGCGAAATCGGCAATGACTTGCATCTCGTCGCGTTCATTCTGCAGACTGGCAATGCCAAGGAACCTGTCGGGTTCGCCGTCGAAAATGCCCCTGCCAGCCAAAACCAGCATTGCGCCCTCCGATTGAAGATTGATCGGATCCGTCAAAACCAAAATGCCGTCGCTGCAATTGCCGACTTCGATGGACACGCCATCCCGCCCGGTATCGCCGATATTTGAGATGTGCAGCTTGCCGCCTTCCGCAGCAAGATGCGCCTGTCCGACGGCATGATGTGGGTACGGCTTGTGGCTGGGCTTCGGCGGATACAGGAGTGCTTCATCGAGAATCGTAATTTGGGGAAGGCCAACACCCGTCAACTCCAGAGTAGCCGGCGGCTCAACCTGGGCCAATTGCTCAACCGGCATCGGCCTGATGCGAACCACGTCAGCATCAATGATAGGTAAGCCGCTGCCGCCGCCGAGCACGATTCGCTGCGGATTAGACCACGAGTACTTGGTTTGCCACCATCGGCGGCCCGGAGCCGGAGCCTCGTGCTCGATCCGAATAACAGTATTGTTCGTCCAGAACTGAATGAAAAAGATATTCAGGTCCGTCGGGACCACCGCACTCTCCACAAGCACGCCGTCGCGAAACCCTTCCACCAAATGTCCGGTGGCGCCCTCCGGACTTGAATCAGCAAAGAAGCGAAGATTGCTACCGGCCATTTCCATCCAGCCAAGGGTGATGAGTTGATCCGCAACACCATCGCGAGTGCCGAAAACGTGAAACTCTGCCTTGCCGTCGCCAAGTCCAGACCCATAGGCATGCGTCCCACCCGCGTCGCCGAGCGGAATAGCCGCGCCGTGCGTGCCGAAAGGCCCAAGGTTGCCGATGATCAGTTGACCCAGCGCGTTCTGGCTGAGGATGGCCTGGCCAAGCGCGACGTGGTCCAGCCCAAAGAAGTTGAACGTCGGCTGGCGTGTCAGTACGACATCATTGCCTGTGCCGCCCTGGTAAGTGATTTTAAATATCTGGCCGGCAGCGCTGAGAGAAGCTCCCTCCGGCAGGCCCGCAAAGGTGTTCGTCACCTTGCCTGAACCGGTCAGGTTCATAATCGTGAACGCCGTGCCGACCGGAAAGTTGACTGTCGGTACGACCTGCAGCACTGCATTGCTCAGCGCGACACCACTCCCAACAACCAATTGGTCGTATCCTGTGCCTGGCGAAGAGCCGGCTAGTTCAAAACGGAAAATGGAATTTGCATCTTTCACAAGAATGGGACCGGAGATGCTCAACTGGCCCGGACTGATCCCAGCGTCCACCGTGCCGCCGGCCATAAACAACTGTGCGCCGACTGGACCGGTGCCGCGCAGCCTGCTCCCTGGCCACACCGTTACGAGGCCGCTGTGTGCGTTATTCAGTACGAGACTGCCTCCTCCCAAGACAGCAGACTGGAAATGCGTGCATGGCCCGCTCAGAGTTAGTGTGCCGGTGCCGAACTTGGCCAGTCCCCCCAGCCCGCCCCCAGAGATTGCGCCCGTGAAAGTCGTTGAAAGATTATTCCCCCCGGTGTGCAGATAGTCCCCACCTGCAAAGACAACGACGCCGTCACCGGCCAGTGAACCGATCTCATCGGACGCCAACAACGCCAATTGGCCGGAGCTTTGGATGGTCACTGTCGCGGTGTTGGCGATGCCTTCCGTCTCGGCTACCACCACCACGTCGGAGTTGGGTCCGCCGATATTGTCTCCAATGATCAAAGGGCCGGGAACCGCGGCGATGAACGGGGCAGACTTCTCCAGGCGCAGGATTCCTTGCCAAACCCACGTCGACCCTGCGTAGGTGTTATGGGCGCCACCTTCAAGCCGCAACATTCGCGGTCCGGTCTTCCGGAGGCCGCCGGAACCCTTGATGGTTCCGGACAATGTCAATTCGCCAATGGCGCCAAAGACGCCGACCAGTGTCTCCACCTCAAGCGTGATGGGACCGGTAAGTTCGTTGGTATGCTCCTGATTGACCAGCACGCCGCCCGTGCCGCCGCCTGTGCTGGCAAGCATGAGCGGCTCGGGCAC
>Ga0075421_100005390_pt1 | contig 15463 bp, 18 predicted proteins | sample SoiMetdeltSBSDD5_FD_75292 | JGI IMG/M metagenome (GOLD analysis project Ga0075421, IMG submission 75292) | Bulk soil microbial communities from a Populus tree surrounding site in Tennessee, USA - Soil MetaG P. deltoides SBSDD5 | ecosystem: Environmental > Terrestrial > Soil > Tree plantation...
GGGGGCAAATATGATCGACCATCCTCAGTACAGGCGCGTAAGTCTTGCCGTATCTTTCCTCGCGATTTTTGTTTTTGTTTCGGGGTGCAGCACGCACCGCCAAGAGAGTGCCAAGGCCTCGGCCGGCGCGCCGACCGTCAAAACGGCCTCTATCAAGAAGAAGCCGGTGAAAACGGCGAAGGCGGAACCGGCGAAATCCGAAACGCTGCGCAAAGCTGCTGATGACGTGATCACCGCTTCGATCGCGCCTGAGGCGGCGCCGATCATCGGCAGGACATGGAATTATGAGTATGGAGGCTCGCGCGGCACCATCCCCCCGTCATCAGCATGAAGCTGTCGTTCCAGGCCACGCCCGTTGGGCTTGCGAGTTTGGCAATTCTCATATGCGCGGACGGCAGGCTGAAGCCGAGGCCGACTTCCGAGGGCACTTGCTCGTAATTCCAGTTGATCGTGGTTTCATAGACCTGCGTGCTGGAATAGCTCGCGGAGAGGGAGAAAGCGGGCGTCGTCGCCCCGCCGACCGAGGCGATTGGTCCGCTGAACGAGAGCTTGCCGGTTCCGGGATCGACTTGGCCAATGTCGACCGCGCCGGCCGGTGCGTAGTCGGAGTTTGTTTCCTTTACCTCGGACGAGCTGCTTGCGGCAATTTTCTGGAGCAAATGGGTATCGCCGCTGGTCACAGGCTTCGGGACGTTTTTGCGCAGCGCCCCGTCGAGGGCGAGATTTCCCGCCATCTGCGCAGGAGAGGTGACACTTTTGATTGTAAGTTCTGGAGCGCCCGTCCCCGCATTGACCGGTCTAGGGAGAGGCGTCTGTGCTCTCGCCTCGTACAATGGCAGAAACACCATGGCGTTGAAGCCAGCCGCGTAACTCAACGCCACGGCGAATCTGAAGACAAGCGAAGACAGTGTGGCGGTCAGAGACCGCCAGAGCTGGAAAGACATGCAATGGCCTCTACAATCTATACGTGTCGAATCACAGAGGACGCTATCACAGGAAGAATATTTTTTTCAACGTTAGAAAAACGACGGTTGATTTCTTTTCACTAGGACGAAGGAGAAATGTTCAACGTTCTGTAGCACCAGCGACGGCTCCCGGCGTGAAGGTCGCCACGAAAAGCCCCGCCACAACGACAATGCCACCGAGAAGGCTTAGGAGACTTGGCACCTCGCTCAGCAAAACCAGCGCCAGCGTCGTGGCCACGACGGGCTGCCCATAGGCTGAGATTGCGACGAGCGTCGTCGGCAGTTTCGCCAAGGCGCTGTTGTAAAGTGAATATGCGACGAGCGTCAGAAGTCCGTAGACGGCAAGATAGACGATCTCATAGGCGCCTTTCGGCAGAGTGACCGGCTCCGCCAAGGCGACCGGCAACGCGCCGCCGGCAGCGCCGACCATGACCCAGAAAGTGACAGCGGCCGGATCGTTGCGCTGGCACAGACGACCGGAGATTAGCAGTGAGAAGCCGAAGAAGACGGCCGCAGCCATCGCCATGAGGTCGCCGGCAAGGCTCGACTTGCCGCGTGCCGCGCCGAAGGCAAGAATGAACGTGCCGATGAATGCGATGGCACCGCCGAGCAGAAGATTCGGTTTGAGCTTGCGACCGAAGAGTCCGATCTCGCCGGCGGCGACGATGATGGGAAAAAGCATCACCAGCACCGTTGCCTCCATCACCGATGTGAGAAGAATGGCCCGGTTCCAGAATACGAGGTCCGCCGCCAGCAGAAGTCCGCTCGTGAGAGCAAGCGCCACATCGCGCATTCCAAGGAACCACGAGCTTCGCGTCGCATACCAGAACGCGAATGGCAAAGGGATCGCCAGTCGCCAGAACGCTGTGGCCGCCGGTCCGACGGGGCTCTCGCGAACGAGAACGGGACCAATACCCGAAATGATGACCCCAAGGATCAGCAGATGCAGCGCTGTCAGCCGGCGCCGTCCCCCGTCTTGCCCCACCTCAACCCTCCCAGGATTCAAGCTGCCGACACACGCGCTTCCGCGCCGCCGCATCGCAACGCATTTGCCGCAATCTCGAAGGACCGCAGACGCGCCTCGTGATTGAAAATGTGGCCCGCGATCATGATCTCCTCAGGCCCTATTCTTTGGATGAACTCAGCGAGGCCCTGTCGCACCCTTTCCGGATTGCCCACGAAGGACACCGCAAGCGCGCGTCTCACAAGTGTGAGTTCCGCTTCGGATGCGAAGTCTTCGATCCGCTCGATGGGCGGCGGCAGCTTGCCGGGTTGTCCGCGACGCAGCGCGAGGAAGGATTGTTGGATTGAGGTGAACAACCGCCTGGCCTCATCGTCAGTTTCCGCCGCAATCACATTCGCCGCCACCATGGCATAGGGCTTGGCAAGCCGCTCGGAAGGCTCGAAGCGGTTTCTGTAAATCTCTAGGGCTTCGCTGAGCAGGTCTGGCGCGAAATGCGAGGCGAAGGCAAAGGGAAGACCCAGGATCGCGGCGAGCTGCGCGCTGAACAGGCTTGAGCCCAGGAGCCAGATCGGCACCTTGAGGCCGACGCCTGGAATGGCTCGGATTCGCTGTCCCGGCTGCTCACCCGCGAAATAGCTCATCAGCTCCTGCACATCACGCGGAAATTGCATGTCGCTGTCCTTGAGCTCGCGGCGAAGCGCCCGCGCCGTCAGCATGTCCGTGCCGGGCGCGCGACCGAGACCCAGGTCGATGCGGCCCGGATAAAGCGTCTCCAGTGTTCCGAACTGTTCCGCGATAACCAGCGGCGCATGATTGGGCAGCATGACGCCCCCGGCCCCGACGCGAATTTTTTGCGTGGATGACGCGATATGGGCGATCACCACGGCAGTGGCTGCGCTGGCGATACCCGGCATGTTGTGGTGCTCGGCCACCCAATAACGGTTGTAACCGAGCTTCTCGGCCTGCCTGGCAAGCGAAGCGCTGTTTCTCAGGGCGTCCGCAGCCGTCGCGCCCTCGGCGATCGGAGACAAATCGAGTATGGAGCAAGGAATCATGGCGCCTACCTGACCCTCGACGGGGATGCCGGCTCGAACATAGAGTAAATGGAAGCCCCAAAGGAAAATTGCAAATGCCGGATTTTCCGATTGTCGACGCCCATGTGCATCTTTGTGATCCGCAGCGCTTATCCTACGGGTGGATGAAGAATGCGCCGTCCCTCGACAGGCTCGTGCTGCCGGAGCATTTGACCAAAGCTGCAGCCCCATTCGAGATCGATCGGTTCGTCTTTGTCGAAGTCGATGTCGACAATCCCCAGCACCTGGCGGAAGCCGACTGGGTGAACGAGATCGCGAAATCGGAGCCTCGCCTCGCCGGGATGGTGGCATCCCTGCCCTTGGAGAAAGGTAAGGCGGTCACACCGGAACTCGACAGGCTCTGCCGCCATCCAGGACTGCGCGGCATTAGGCGCCTCATCCAGGACAAGCCTGATCCGGCTTTCTGCATCAAGCCGGACTTCATCCAAGGCGTGAAGCTTCTGGCGTCGAAAAATCTCACCTTCGATATCTGCATCTATCATCGCCAGATGCCGAGTGCGATCGAGATGGTTCACCGATGCCCGGAGGTGCGCTTCGTGCTCGATCACATCGGCAAGCCGGGCATCAAGGTGGGTCTTCTCGACCCATGGCGGCAGCACATGATGCAGCTCGCCGCCATGCCCAATGTTCACTGCAAGATTTCAGGCGTGATCACCGAGGCCGATCATGGGAATTGGACCCGTGAGCAGCTCAAGCCCTACATCCTGCACGCAATCGATGCTTTCGGCTTCGATCGCGTCATGTTTGGCGGCGATTGGCACGTGCTGGAGCTTGCAGGCACTTATCCCCAATGGGTCGAAATTCTCGACTGGGCGATCGAAGGCGCAACCGAGGCAGAAAAACGCAAGTTGTTTCGCGACAATGCCATCCGCTTCTATCGGCTCGCGTAGTCTCAGAGAAAGAACGTCACGCACTTGTCATATCTCCACGTTCCTATGGTGACATGGCCGATATCCTGAATTGGAACCTTGATGCATCAGCTGCGCGACGTCAGCCTTCGCTCGAGGAACTCCTCGAGGAGGCAGAGGCCTTGCTGGTGATGCAGCAGGTGGCTCTAAAATCTTGCCAGGATGTGCCGCGCGAAACTCGGCTGATCACAATCGCCAACACGCTCAATCACCTGCGTGCTCACTTGGCCCGCATCAGGCTGATGATCGCGGGCGGTTGAATCCCATTGTCTGGAATTAATGGGTAATGCGATTTTCTGCGAGCCGACCACCCGCCTTCCGCTTCTTGCCCTTGCCCCGTCCCTTCCGTTCCTTGGCGTTCCTGGCCTTTCGCGGCCTTTCGCCGTCATCCGCCTCGCTCCTGCGGTCATGGATTTGACCGAGCAGACTGTCGATGGCATGAGCGATGGTCGAAGCGGTTCCGCTTGCCGCCGTTCCGACTGCATTTGCAGCTTCGGTCCCCGCCGACCGGACCGATTTCATGGAGCCTGCGGGATCCTCGACGAGGCCGCGCGTCGTCGAGCCCGGTCTGGTTTGCGATCGCAGCAGTCCGGCGGCCGCATGCACGAGAATTTCTGCGATGATGACGCGTCCCATCGGATGGCGCAGAACATCATTCGCTATTCTCCTTATGCTTTTCGGTAACTTCACCCCGGCGAGTTTCTTCGGCATTGATATTTTGGCACGCGCCATGATGGATCTCCTTCTGCCCGAGGTAGAACGCGTTGCTGCAACGGCAGTTCCGTGTCACGCGCTTGTCATTTCGCCATGCAACCATCCCCCGGTGAGTGAGCGTAACCCTTGCGTTCCCGCCACATGAGGTGCCTGTCTTCCGCCCAACCCTCAGGGCCTTGTGTGAGCCCGCCTCCCCGAAGAGGCGGGCTTTTTATTTGCGAGCATCGACCACCGATCTCATCGGTCATCATGCTCGCGAGAAGGCCAGTTTCAAGAATTCCTCGCTCATCTTCGTATCGTCGGCACTGCCCATCAGACGCTGTGTGAACAACAGAGCCACGACATCGGCATTGGGGTCGGCGAAAAAGGTCGTGCCGAAACCGCCCCACCAGCCGAAGCGGCCCGGGCGTGGAGAGATTTGATCAGGCGTCGTGATGATGGAAATGCCAAGGCCCCAGCCGTGGGCATCCCAGAACCCGGGGAAGAAGGGAGAAGCAGTCTTCACCTCGTCCGGAATCTGATCCTTCACCATTTCCGCAACGCTGCTCTCTTGGAGGAGGCGCTTGTCGCCATAGAGACCCCTGCCCAGCAGCAACCGCCCGAAAGCAAGAAAATCGTCCACCGTCGAGACCTGCCCGCCGCCGCCCGCTTCGAAGGACGGCGGTTCCAGAAAACTGCTCCCCGAGGCCGGATTCCATACATTGAGCTCGCCGGTTTCAGGCTTGCGCCGATAGCAGGTGGCCAGACGCTGGGCCTTTTCCGGCTGCACCCAGAAGCCCGTGTCCTTCATGCCCAGAGGCTCGAAGATGCGGTCACGCTGAAAGTCGCCGAGCTTCCTGCCGCTGGCGCGTTCGACGAGCACGCCGGCAACATCCATGCCGGTGTGATAGAGCCAGCGCTCCCCCGGATGGTGGACGAGCGGCAAGGACTCGATCCGGCGCATATATTCTTCGGCGGAATGGCTGAAGAGCTTCGGCCCGGGGGACAGTTCGAGTTCTGCCATGCGTTTGAGAAGCGGCGAACCTGCCGGATCGGCGAAAACGGCGCCGATCCCCATGCGCATGGTCAAAAGGTCTCTGGGTGTGATCGCTCGTCGTGCCGGCACCGTGTCGTCGAGATCGGCATCGAGGCTGCGGATCACGCGGCGATTGGCAAGCTCTGGAAGCCATTTGTCCACCGGCTCATCGAGATCGAGAATGCCCTCCTCGACAAGGATCATGGCCGAGACGGCGGTGATCGGCTTGCCGATCGAGGCGACGGCAAAGATCGTGTCCCGCTCCATGGGAGCGCTTGTCGCGACGTCTCGAACGCCAGCCACATGCACATCGGTGGCGAGCCCGCGCGCCACGAGCGCCACAAGACCCGGCACATTCCCGCTGCTGACCTGAGCGTCGAGCGCTCGTCCGATCGTGCCCGTTTCGGTCGCGCTGAGGAGCGACGGCGCGTTGCCGGACAGAGCAGCAAGCGCCAGGCCGGTTCCGAACGTGCGGCGCGACATCACCATGTCGCTGAGACTCGTCTTGTTTTTCATCATTGGAGATATGTCCTTAAAAAATTGATGACTAGCCAATGCAACAAGCGAACACAACGTGTGTTTCGGATACAAGTCTTGACGGGCTTGAACCCCAAGCCTATGAGGTCGGAGGTAAATTCCTTGCCCTTTTGGGGGATCGTCTAACGGTAGGTTTGGCGAAAATCGCCCAACGATTTGAAATTTCGCGAAATCGATTGTAACGCATTCGCTGGAAAACGCTGAGAAACGTCAAACAATTTTGTGGATTTGAAACGGCTGGCGGTTGCCCCCACCCATATTTCTCGTTGGTGAGGCGATCATGTGGCCTCTTTCACCCGTCGCTGGCCCTCTCCACGATTTCATCCTGTCGCCGTCGTACAGCAGCAGACAGCATGAGAGTTCCGGTGTGCGCTACAAATCGTAATCCCTTTTCGACTTCACCTCGCCCGGCCTTTGCCGCTCGCCTTTAGCAGGGGACAATCCGGGTTTTCCGCGTCATGGAATTGGAGGATTTGTTCGTCGCTGCCGAAGCACTCGCCAGGACCACCACCTTCCCTGGGCCATCTAGGTATCCTGACCAATGGCGGCGGTGTCGGCGTGCTGGCAGTCGATCACCTAATCGATCTCGGAGGGTCGTTGACTGAGTTGTCGGCAGATACGTTAAGCCGACTTGGCGCGTTTCTGCCGTCCGGCTGGTCGAGGGCAAATCCCGTTGACATCATCGGCGATGCCGATGCCGATCGCTACGGCAAGTCGCTCGAAGTTCTCCTGTCGGACAGAATGAGCGATGCTGTGCTCGTGCTCAACGTGGCGACGGCGCCGGCGATGTCTTGGCGCGACATGGGCAGTTCAAGGGAGCCGTTGCTTGCAATGCGTTCGGCTTCCAAAAGGAATCCGGCGATTCGCTCCCCGGCGGTCTTGACCAAAAGCAGTCCGTGCATGCGGAAGCGGCTGAGCTCAGCATTGGTCGCAGAGAGCAATTTCCATGCGATCTCCTGAACGTGTTCGGCAACCTTCAGCACCGCAGATTTGCGGACGCGAAGAATGGGGCAGTCCCCCACCGCCTCGGCGAAATTGCTGTGGCTTGGCCCAAGCTCTAATCCGAAAATGTCACTTGGTAGGTAGAACCCATAAAATACTATGTCAGAAATGTTCGCCCACTCGAAATGAACCGACTCGCGTGGAAGCAGCGACCAGATAAGCAGTCGACCAGCCAATGAGGAGAAAGCCATTAATACTCTCTAGTGCCGCAAATAATCGCCAGCTTTCGGCCGGCACCACATCACCAAATCCCAGCGTTGAAAAAGTGACTGTCGAGAAATAGAGCCCGGTTGAGAAATCAGGGAACACCTCAACCAACGAATAGCATAACGCCCACAACCACACCTCAACTGTCAGAATCACAAATAGACCGAAGACAACTGTTATCATTGCTAGGATGCGGCTCCGACGGCCATGCATCCGGAAACGTGCCACGAGCCATGCCATGGCATGGGTAACTCCAATCAAGCCGGAGGTGTGAATCAGGACAGTGATCGCAATTACGATCGTTCCTGCAACAAGATTTGTCATCATCTTCCACAGATCTCCTTTGGCTGGTCCATTGGTCTTGGATTGAATAGTACGTTCGCTCTGGCATGCATGGGCCCAAGCGAGTGGTCACGGGTGCGTGCCTCGATGAGCGCGATTGAGCGTGGGTGGAAAAGTCTGTCAAGACGATAGACGCTCATCTGGATCGGTCTGCGAGGTGGGTGAATACTCAAATCCTCTCATTCAAGAACGGGAGATCGAACGCAAAATGGTGGGGGAGTGTCCAACACAACGACCAGGCAGGTTTCCGCGGCTCCGTTTGGCTGAAGCACAGATATTGACATGGATCAAGGAGACCTTTGCTTCGCCCATATCTGATCTTTCGAATGAGGCAAAGTTCCGACCATGAAGGACTCCATTGAAGACATCGAGGAGAAGGTTTCTGGGTTCCGCCGCGTCGTGAATGCCACCAGGAAGCTTCAGCCAAAGACCTTCGTTGAGGAAATCTGCGAGGGCCTGCGCACCAAACCCCGCGATACAGTAATTGAATTGATATTGCTCGCGCTCTTTGGCGCACCTCTGCTCTTTGTAGCTGCGCTTTTCTTCTATTGGACTCTCTGCAATTTACTCATCGTCATTGGTGTTACAGATGGATGTTGGCTGGCATCATATCGTTATTGATCCAATAGTGAGCTAGCGATGCTCTAGCCGCAGTTAATACTGATGGCATCGAGACTTGTCTCTCTTATGCCGGGTTGAACAAATCCTCCAAGATGCGGGACTTTCCAGATCCCCAAACGCTCAGGGAGGTAATGGCTAACGTTTTGCCCCCCTCCTGCGGCGGCGAGAAATATGAGGTGCGGCGCAGCCATGCTTCCACACCATTTCATCCACCCTACGACGAGATGAGGAAAGTTATGCGGGATGTAACTGCTGGCCTACTCGAACTCTGCGTGTCTGTTGCCGAGGCGACCGGCTCTACATCAAATGCAGCGAAGTAATCCCAATCGCTGGCAGGTTCGGTGAATGCCCAATCTCAGGCCTTCTTGATTTCGATTTTTCGTGGTGTGCGTGCCTGGACCGCCTCGAGTTTTGGCAAAGTGAGTGTTAGCACGCCATTTTCAAAGCGCGATGTCACCTTGTCCTCGTCGATGCCTTCTGGTACCCGGAAGGACCGCTCGAACGAGCCATAGCGCCGCTCACTCACAACGAAATCCTTCTCCGTTTGCTCGCGCGTATCCTGTTTCTCGCCCCGAACAGTCAAAAGGCTATTGGCCAGAGTTACCTCCACATCTTTCTCTTCCAGCCCCGGAAGCTCCGCGACGACCTCGAAGGCCTTGTCCGATTCTGAGACCTCGAAGCGCACATCTGCGATTGTCGACTCTGCAAACTTGGGCATCTCAATTTGCGGGAGCCGGAACTGCGGGAATCCAAGACCCCGCGTCATCAATTCAAACATGCTGTCCATGTCCGACCGCATTTGGGCCAGTCGGGAAAACAAACTCTCGGGATGCTCCCAGATACCGGGCAACATTCCCGCGCCGCCCCTTGCCATCCGCTTCGCCGGGACCTTTTTCGACGACCGCTTTACCGCAACGGCTTGCTTCTTTGCTGGCTTCGCCATGGTCTTGCTCCCTTGGATCGCAACTGATAGGCAGTTCTTACTCGTAATCGTGATAACCGTCCAATCCCCGTGAGGTCACGGGAAGCGGCATGACGATGCAAACGCTTGGCGGTCCTTATCGCATTGGATTTTGCGCCAATATTATGTGGCGCTGAGCCATTCATTCAGCGCCACCGGGAAACACTGGTGGCGGCATCCGAGGCGGAAATGGCAGCACGTTTTGCGAGCGCCGAAACGGTAAGGTCATAGAGTGCGGAGCGGCGGGGTAGACTACAACCCAGTCACCAGTTCGAATAGCTAGCCTTTTCATGGTTTCCTGCTAACCAGCTTTTACTTCCGCTTCAGGGAACGAATGTACTCGACGAGATTCGCTATGTCCGTATCAGACAGCATAATATTCGGCATCGTCGGGTGTGATGAGCGCAACAAGACGACGAGCATGTTTGTCGTTAGACCAGAGTAGGCAATATCCTCAAATCGGGGCGCATCTGGCTGAGGCGACAATGCTGCCCAAGTTCAAAGGCATGGCACTCGGAACAGACTTTCGAGGCCATATCCAGCCCCTGGTCTGCGTCGCCAATTTGCTGCGCTGCTGCCTGACCTGTGAGAAGGAGAAGCGAGTCAAGAATCAGAAGAAAGCGAAGACATTTCACTGTAAACTGCCTTCTTGCGTCTCACCCAGGTCCTAGTTCAGTTCATTATTGCTTGTGAATTGACCAAAATCAAAGAAGATCACCGGGGAGAGCGCAAAAGTGATACCCATCATGAGATTTGACATGCAAAACCGCTTGTCCTCGATGTTTTCGAGCTTCCTTAGCGTTCGCCTCGGTGCATTTAAGTGCTCGGCGGACGACCTGATTCCTACGTTGATCAGAGCAACTTTGCGAAGAAGTGAGGCTCGGAAACCCAAATAGAGACTGAAGTCAAGGCGAGCTTGGCGCTGACATTGGGGGATTTAGCAACTTGGTGTAAGTTGTTCTTTCTATGAAATTGTATTTTGTTGGATCGCCACAAGCTGAGCTACAGGGTGCTATCAAAAGGCTCACTAATATCTACGGCCAGAGCGATCTCGCGACTTGCGACTACATTATTCCAGTCGGTGGCGATGGGACTACTTTGTGCGCCCTTCATGAATGCCTCAAGGCCGGATACCAGAGACCTGTTTTTGCAATGCGACTTAAGCCGTCAGTTGGGGCTCTCGGAAACCGTTTTGATCTCGATGGATTGCCTAAACGATTAGACGGCGCCCGCAAGATATTTATCGCCCCATTGCGGACGGAGGTCACTATAGCGGATGGTACAGTCGAAACTATTTTTGGAATTAATGAACTTGTATTAAGTCGGCAACGGCTGCAGTCAGCTCGATTGATGGTAAGATTGGGGAGCGCGGCCAAACCAAACAGACTCATCGGCGATGGCGTGCTGGTCAGCACTCCAGTTGGAAGCACTGGCTATAATCGCGCGGCAGGGGGTCCAGAGTTAATGTTGGACTCAAGGCTAATTGCGGTTACGGGGATCGATGCGAGAGGCAGATATGTGGCGCCGGTGCGTCGTGGATGAGCAAACAAGTATTCAGATCGATGTTCTGAACCCCTTACATCATTCGGTCCGCTTGGAGACGGTCGAAAAAGAAGTGAGGAATGTGGTGGCCGCAGAGATGTCGTGCTGCCGCGACAAATGCTTGACTCTCTTGTTCGATGAGCCAGGAGAGCGTGCTTAGACGAAAGCTTCCAGCAATTTTGAGACCTTCGTCTCGATTTCACTTAGAGAGTTGCGCGTATCAATCACAGTCCAGTGCAAGGGGCCCACATCTCTGGCAAGCTGTTGGCGAACCACGGTTTGATCAGCGTCGGAAGCATCGCCCTGTCTTTTGGCTACTCGTTCCAGGAGAAGGTCGGAGGGTGCGCTCAGCCAGAGCCCTTGAAATGGCAAATTCAGATCTCGTGCAACCTGCTCAACGGCTTGCCGCTCTTCGGGGGTTGAAAAGACAGCATCAACGATAACTGCCCGTTTCGCGAGCAGAGTCTGCCGGCATTTTGCTATCAGTGCATCATAAACCTTTTGTGTGGTGACTTTCGAATAGGCGACGTCTCCCAAGCGGCCAGTTTCGGCGACACCATGCATTTGCTTACGCTCTACATCGCTGCGGAGGTGAATAGCGCCTGGAGGAGCACCAAAGAGGTGAGCTATGGCTGTTGCCAGCGTGGTCTTGCCCGTACCTGACAAGCCGCCAATGACAATCAACCGGGGAGGAACGGGATCCAAATGATCGAGTGCAGCACGAAAATAGTGCAGTGCTTCTGCCTCTGCCCCAGTCTTGCTCTTGTCCGATTGGACGAGCTTAGCCCGTTCCCCAGAGACCATCGCCCTGATGCCGGCACGAATTGCCAAAAACAAAGGCATAGCCACCAAACCAGAAATATTGGGCTCAAAGCCTATGCCAATCAGGTATCTATTCAGCAGATAGTTCGCTTCGTGTCGAAGATCTCTCTGCCACAGATCCATAATAAGGAAAGCAATGTCATACAGAATGTCAGTTGTCGCGAAGCCCTCGTCAAATTCCAGAGCATCGAAAAGCAGGGGTTGGCCGTCGATGACGACGATGTTCCCTAGATGTAAGTCGCCATGACAGCGGCGCACGAAGCCATCGTGGGAACGCATTCGCAGCAGATCGGTCTGCTCAACCACTGCCGCGTTAATCAGTGTTGAAAACTGCTCCCGCTCTGGACTTTCGAACAGTTCGTGCTGCAGAGCATAGCCATCGATAAGCTCCAGTGCGATGCGTCTCATGGTGGCGGCAAAATCGAGATCAATCGCCTTGTGAATGCTGCGGTGAAATTCGGCGATATGCTCGGTCAAGGCGCGGATAAGCTGGTCATTCAGTTCCCCGCGGGCGGCCACGTTTTCAAGCAGAGCGTCTTGATCAAAGCGGTGCATGTGGACGGCCCATTCCACTGGCTCGCCTCTACCCTCCAAATTGAGTTTGCCCGCTCTATCTCTGCAAATAGGATTAGCACCGATGTAGAGTTTTGGTGCTGTCTGCCTGTTTAGCTCCACTTCCCGCCAGCACACGATGCGCCGTTTCTCAGGCGTGGAAAAATCCATGTAAGGCAGCTTGACATCGCGTTTGATCTTCCAAACTTCGTCACCGACCAGAAAGACTATGGCACCATGAGTATCGATACGTTGAGCGGTGGCCGGTCGCGCGGGATAGCTATTCGGCTCACTGAGAAATTGAATAATTTCTTCCTGACTCATGGTTGTAGCGATTACCCTGTCATCGTGGTTTACCACTGAAAGCTTGATCCGACTCAAGGCGTAGCAACACTCCTGGGCCTGAAGCAAACGAGCGACTAAGGAGCAATAGATGAGTAGAGAAAATCTCGTTCGGGAGCTGAATGAGGTCCTACAGCGTGACTATGGTATGGAGCATACCATTGAAGATCCAATTAGCGTTTGTGATCTAGCGCTCATTGTCCTGGCATTAAGCAGGGGGAAAGAAGGGCAGCAAAATGATCGAGCGCCTGCTGGTGATGAGCCCGGGTGCAAACAACCTGCTTCCTTCCCGACTCGCGTCTTAATGGGGTGTCCTCGTGCCCGCCTCGCCAGCTTTGCGCGCATGCCGCCTTCGCCAGAATAGCGATGAAGCGGGCTTGACTCACACTTAGCGTTCGAAGTCTTTTTCCTGGTCGTTTGGCTCAAGGAAAATGCGGCTCACGAGTAAACTTAATGACAACTCTCCAACCAGTTTGGGCGGCAACCATAGGTCATTGGCATGGCATCGCTTTGATCTGGCTCAATGGATGCAAATTTGCTCATGCTATGCATAATGGCGGTTGGCTCTAATTGGTCACCAGAGGCACGCATGCCTTTCAAGAATCGTTCTGACGCAGGGCGGCAACTGGCGGTAAAACTTGCAGCCTATAAGGACCAAGAGCCGGTGGTCCTCGCCCTGCCCCGGGGCGGTGTGCCTGTGGCAGCAGAAGTTGTAGCTGCGCTCAATGCTCCGCTTGATCTTATCCTTGTGCGGAAAATCGGCGTGCCATTTCAGCCGGAGCTGGCGATGGGTGCAATGGTAGATGGCGGCACACCTATCATTGTGCGCAATGAGGATATCATCCGGCAGATCGGAATTGACGAAACCGACTTTAAGCTTATCTGCGACGGCGAACTGGCAGAGATCGAGCGTCGGCAGCAGCGTTACCTAGGTAGCCGCGAGCGAGCCGACATTGCGGGCCGCACGGCTATTGTGATCGACGATGGCATCGCTACTGGAGCAACCACTCGTGCGGCCCTGCGTGGCACCCGCATGCACAAGCCCAAGAAGCTGATCCTTGCCGTTCCTGTCGCGCCGAGCGACAGCCTTGCGTCGCTGCGCCAGGAATCTGATGAGGTAATTTGCCTTGAAGATCATGAGTTTTTTGGAGCGCTCAGTTTGTATTATCATGATTTTCGGCAGATTTCGGATGAGGAGGTGATCAACTTGCTCCGGTCCCCCGTTCAGGGAAAGGCTTTGATAGCTCTGCACGGTCTAACCGGTCTATAAGAAGCACATCCTTTCAACATAGACGCTTAGGGCTATGCACCGCGGATTGATTTAAGTCAAAATTTTATCGTTCTTAGGTGGTAAGGCGAGTTCATTGCCAGCTCAATCCCAATGGAGGTTAATATGGCGCGTAATCAAGTATCTCGCGGCCCGCTCCTGATCCTGGTACAAAAGGGCATTTTGGACGTCCTCGCCGAGCCACATCTGTTGTAGTATTGATAAATATCAATGCTTTTTCGCAATCGCGTTTGTAGTATTCTTAGAAGTGTTTCCTTTTGAGTTAGTCAGAGTTGGAACTGTAGGTATGAGATTTGATCAGCGTGGCAGTAGCCAAAACCGACCTGGGTCTCCAAGTGTAGAAGAAATCAAGAGAACCACGCAGCCGTGGAACAATAAAGCCTTAACCAAGGAGGAGTCGGTTCCCCGAGTTGGGGGGAAAATCTCTCAAAGACAAGGAGACAACGCGCGTTAAGCGCAAGAGCTAAAGTCATGCCATTCCAAACAGTTCTACTGCCATGCATGTCGTTAAGCAGTGTAAGCACCTTCCCCTCAGAGCTGTCAGGAAACTGCTAGCAGTCGATTGCCGCTTGGCCAACAATTAGTATCCGGATCATCAATTTCGGGATGGTCCAATGATCAGCCAAGGCTGCTGAGGCTGCTTGGTGCGCCAGAAGGTATGTTGCAACCCGAACTGGCGTCCTCTACTGATGGTTTGATATCGGCTGTCCTTACAGACGGCTGGACTCCCGCCGCAAAAGCGCTAACGCGCTGGATGCCTGGCCCCCCGACCGGGCGCCCGTTTTCTTGGTCACCTATGGGAATTCCCTTAAGGCTTTTATCCGAATTTCAATTTTCAAATGAATGGTTAGGGTCACGGATCGTTGCGGGTTTTAGGTTTTTTACTTCGAACAGGGCATTTAGATCATGTTTAAAGGAATCGCCACCGCTGCATTCGGTTTTGGAGTGATCATGACAGTGGCAGTCATGATTTCACAGTCAGCGTCGACAGCCAGTGTCATGGTGCCGAACACCACAATCGCTAAGAAGAATATGGTGTTCCCGTTGAAGCCAGATTTCGCTGTAGCAATCTGCAAAATCTCTGTTTGTGTTGATGTTTAGCTTGACAGGTTGACCCCGGGGAACACCGCATGCAGCAGGCACAGAGTAGCGGGGCAGTAGCTGATACTCACTTCCTTCGAGTGGTCCTCATCTCATTGCTGAGCTTAACACTGACGAATGCAGTGATTCTCTTTACCCTGCTGTAGAAGGAAGATATCCAACAGAAAGAGCATCCTGCTTCTCGCCTTAGGCTCGCTCTTACTGCCGGAGTAGCCCGCGACAACCAGCTTACCACCAAGCTTTGCTGCCGATTAGGCTTTGCGATGAAATTTAGGTCGCTAAAATTATCTCAAGTTTGATCCACATCTGCCCCGCCCCCACCGGGAGGGCCGGTGAAAATCATCTGGGTGGGAACTCCATGGGAGCAATTGAGAAAAACTTACGCAGCAACAAGCCGTCAGATACTTGGCCGATTAGCCATTCCGCTAGGGAATGATCACCGCGGCGCCCTGCAAACGGCCCGTGCGCAAATCGTCAAGGGCGTCA
>Ga0075421_100005391_pt1 | contig 15461 bp, 13 predicted proteins | sample SoiMetdeltSBSDD5_FD_75292 | JGI IMG/M metagenome (GOLD analysis project Ga0075421, IMG submission 75292) | Bulk soil microbial communities from a Populus tree surrounding site in Tennessee, USA - Soil MetaG P. deltoides SBSDD5 | ecosystem: Environmental > Terrestrial > Soil > Tree plantation...
AATATTAATAGTGCTAGCAGACACGCTTAAATTATTTTTCAAGGAAGACTGGATCCCGCCATTCGCAAGTAAAGCGATTTTTGTAACAGCGCCGGCTATTGTTGCGGGTGCCGTGCTGCTGAGCTTTGTGATCATTCCATTCGCACCAAATATTGTTGTGGCAGACCTGAATATCGGTCTGTTATTTTTCCTTGCGATGTCGTCGCTTGCGGTGTACAGCATTGTATTAGGAGGCTGGGCATCCAATAACAAATATTCACTGCTCGGCGCATTAAGAGGCGCATCGCAGATGATTGCCTACGAAGTGTTCATGGGATTATCACTGATGGGTGTAGTGATGCTTACAGGTTCATTCAATATGAGCGAGATCGTGAATGCGCAAAAAGATTTGTGGTTCATCGTAACTCAACCTGTAGGATTTATTGTTTTCTTTATTGCAGGCATAGCGGAAACGCATCGGTTACCATTCGATATTCCTGAGGCAGAAAGCGAACTGATAGCAGGATACCATGCAGAATATTCAGGAATGAAATTCGGTATGTTTTTTATCGGCGAATATCTCGGCATCACGTTGATCTCTGCAATGACTGTAACACTATTTTTTGGTGGCTGGCTCGGACCATCGTTCCTTCCGCCCCTTGCCTGGTTCGCCCTTAAAACATTTTTCTTTATCGGTTTGTTTATTTTATTAAGAGCATCACTTCCACGTCCACGTTACGACCAGTTGATCGAGTATGGATGGAAAGTGCTGCTCCCATTAGTATTGGCTAACCTTATGATTACCGGTGCGGTTGCGTTGTACCTGAGGGAACATTGATTACGAACATAAAAAACCAAAAAATGCTATCTCATCTTCGCACAATGTGGCTGGTGTTCCTTCACCTTTTCAAAAAAAAGGTGACCATAGAATACCCTGAAGAAAAGATCCGGCTGGCACCCCGTTACAAAGGCCGGATTGTGCTCACAAAAGATCCCGACGGAGGCGAACGCTGTGTAGGCTGTTACTTATGTTCTGCCGCCTGCCCGGTAGACTGCATAGCATTGCAAGCAACAGAAGATGAAAACGGACGGCGCTACCCGGAATTCTTCAGAATAAATTTCTCGCGCTGTATATTCTGCGGATACTGTGAAGATGCGTGTCCAACTTATGCCATCCAGCTGATACCCGACTTTGAAATGGGAGAATACAAACGCCAGGACCTTGTTTTGGAAAAAGAAGATCTGCTCATCAACAGCCAGGGAAAATATCCCGGATATAATTTTTATAAAGTGGCGGGTCTCGATGCTGGGGTAAAAGAAAAAGGCAAGGGTGTAAACGAAGAACCACCGGTAGACATTCACAGTCTGTTGCCATAAACAAATAGAAATGGAGTTACTCTTTTACATATCGGCATTTGTTGCAATAATTGCTACCATCATGGTAATAACGCGGCATCACCCTATTCATGCCCTCCTGTACCTCGTGGTATCATTTCTTGCTATCGCCATGATATTTGTTGCCATAGGCGCCCCGTTTGTTGGAGTACTCGAAGTAATAATCTATGCAGGAGCGATCATGGTGCTGTTCATTTTTGTAGTGATGATGCTTAACCTCGACAAAATAACATCGGAACAGGAAAAGCAATGGCTGAAACCAAATGTGTGGATCGGACCTTCCATATTAAGTGTACTGCTTCTTGCTGAAATGATCTATTTGCTGCTTCAGACCGATCATCCTGCAACAGACCTGCACGCCGTAGAGCCAAAGCAGGTTGCGCTTTCATTATTCGGAAAATATGTGATCGCCGTGGAGCTTACAGGGTTTCTCCTGATGGCGGGTATCGTTGGTGCTGCTCATATCGGAAAGCATAAAAAGAAAAACCTCCACAGGTATCTTACTGAGGAGCCTGACAGGAACCCTCTCCCTGGATCAACACCTGAAATGATAAAAACAGTAGATGTATGATATCATTCAATTCAAACACCGTGCTGATCCTTGCCGCAATTCTGTTTGTGTTGGGTTTGATAGGTGTGCTCACAAGAAAGAATATCATATTCATGCTGCTGTCTGTTGAGATCATGCTGAACGCTGCTGGACTTGCATTTGTGGCCGCCGGCTCAAAATGGCAGCAACCTGATGGACAGGTGATGTTCTTGTTTATTATTTCAATGGCCGCTGCTGAAGTATCCGTTGGCCTGGCCCTTGTGATGCAGGCGTACCATCAGCATAAAACACTTGATGTGGAAGAGATAAGAGAATTAAGGGACGTTGAAAACTGAGGCCGACTTAGCGCCTTTGCGAGAAACTATCTGCGGTTAAATCATCCGCAACAAAATAGAAAATGGAAAATTATTTATATCTCATACCACTTTTACCATTATTAGGATTTCTAATACTGTCTTTGGTAGGAAAGTATTTACCAAAACCAATCATCGCCGCTGTCGGCGCTGGCACCGTCACTCTCTCAGCAATAATAGTTATCGCGTTAGCCTTCAGCTTCAACCCCGAAACTCCAATAAGACAAGTACTGTGGCAATGGTTTTCCACCAGCGACATGAATGTAGCCATCAGCTTAAGCGTAGATGCGTTAACTCTCGTGTTTCTATTCGTCATAACATTTGTGGGCGCCCTTATCCATATTTACTCAACTGCATTCATGCTCGAGGACCGCGACTACGCACGCTTCTTTGCCAGCATGAACCTGTTCGTATGCTCGATGCTGCTGCTGGTAATGGCCGACAATCTTGTTTTGTTATACCTCGGCTGGGAAGGTGTGGGATTATGTAGCTACCTCCTCATTGGTTTCTGGTACGAAAAACCGGAAAATGTCAGGGCAGCCAACAAAGCATTTACCATCACCCGTATAGGCGATACAGCCATGCTGATCGGATTGTTCATGCTGTTCCAGGAATTCAGGACACTTTATATCCCCGACATACTTCAGCAAATTCCGCAACACTTCAGTGAAGGCGAAGAACGTATCACTATTATTGCTGTATTACTTGTTGGCGGCGCAGTAGGTAAATCAGCCCAATTGCCGTTGCAATCGTGGTTACCCGATGCAATGGCAGGTCCCTCTCCTGTCAGCGCATTGATCCATGCCGCTACAATGGTAACAGCAGGTGTTTACTTAATAGCACGCATGCACACCGTGTTTGAATTTTCACCTGTTGCAATGACCATCGTTGCTTCGATCGGCGCCGTCACTCTGATAATTGCCGGTTGCAGCGCCCTGGTGCAAACCGACATAAAGCGAATTCTCGCCTACTCCACTATCAGCCAGATCGGCTACATGTTCCTGGCATTAGGTGTAGGCGCCTGGAGCGCGGCCATCTTTCATTTCTTTACCCACGCATTCTTCAAGGCCCTGTTATTCCTTGCAGCGGGCGCGATAATAGAATCATTACACCACGAGCATAGCATTTTTAAGATGGGCGGACTCAAAAATAAAATGCCCCTGATATTTTATACTTTCCTTGCAGGTGCGGCTTCTCTCGCAGCATTACCATTTGTTACATCGGGTTTTTTCAGCAAAGAGCAAATCCTGGGGTATGCCTTTGGCGCTGAACATGGCAACCCCGTCTTTTGGGTGTTTGGAATTGTCGGCGCATTTATAACCGCTATCTACACCGCACGTTTGATGTTCGTAGTATTCTGGGGAGAAGAAAAAACAAAGGTGTCACATTTGCCTGGCGCTTTAATGACCGGTCCGCTGGTTATCCTTGCCATATTTTCTATCGGTGCCGGATTCATCGAGTGGCCGCATAATTTGTTGCACGTTTCGATGTTTTCAGATTTCGTTCATCACGTTTTGCCGGCGACAATAGAAAAAGAAGGCGTTCCAACAATAATCCTGCAAGGCATTGCTATTTTGATAACCCTATTCGGAGTTTACGTTGGTTATATGAATTGTTACCGAAAACCCATCTGGAACACCGAGGTGTATCAGACTGATTTATTTCAGCAGCTTCGCTATTTCTGGCTCAAAGGCTGGATGTTCGACGATTTATATAAAAACGTATTCGTAAAACCATTCCTGTTTATCACGAAAGTGAACAAGAGCGATGTGTTCGATAAAATATACTCAGGCATTACCGTTGCAACATCCCGGCTGTATAGTCTATTCTCCGTTTCGCAGAATGGCTCACTGCGTTGGTACATCGGTGGAGTGCTGGCTGGTATTCTATTAATCATAACTCTACAAATGATCACATGATGCTCGTTTGGATGATATCAGTGTTCTTTATTGCCGGCATTGCCTGCTGGCTTGCAAGTTTTATCAATACCGCATTCTGCAAATGGATTGCATTGGTAGCCGCTGTGATCAATTTCGTTTTGTCGTGCAGCATGTTTTATGATTTCAGGAATGCCAGCGGCGGTACAGGCAACTGGCTGATCGATTACAATATCAATTGGATACCTTATTTCGGCATACAATTTCACATTGCGCTCGATGGATTAAGTCTTGTAATGCTGCTTCTCACCAGTTTTCTCGGCGTACTGGCGGTGCTTTGTTCGTGGACCGAAATAAAAGAACGTACCGGCTTTTACTATTTTAATCTTTTATGGACGCTCGCTGGAATCACCGGAGTATTTGTAGCGATGGACCTCTTCCTCTTCTATTTTTTCTGGGAAGTGATGATCGTACCGATGTATTTTCTCATCGCTATCTGGGGTGATTCCAACAGGCGTTATGCCTCTTATAAATTTTTCATCTTTACCCAGGCGGGTGGTCTCCTTATGCTATTGTCTATCCTCGCCATGTACTTCATCAACGGATCCGATACCGGTACCTATACGTTCGATTACTTCATTCTGAAAAACACAACGCTATCCATTTCTACAGGTCGGTGGATAATGCTTGGTTACCTGGCGGCATTCGTTATCAAATTACCTGCTATTCCATTTCACTCCTGGCTGCCCGACGCGCATAGCGAGGCACCTACCGCAGGAAGTTTAATTCTGGCAGGATTGTTATTGAAGACCGGAGCATATGGAATTATACGGTTTGTGATAACAATGTTTCCGGAGAATGCCGCGGAGATCAGTCAGTGGGCGATGCTCGTTGGCGTTATAGGCATTATATACGGCGCAATGCTTGCCTTTGCACAAACAGATCTTAAACGACTTATAGCCTATACATCGGTGAGCCACATGGGCTTCATATTGCTCGGCGTTTTCACGTTCCGCGAAATGGCAATGCAGGGGGTGGTGATGCAGATGCTTACACACGGTATCAGCACAGGAGCGCTGTTTGCCATGGCAGGAATGATCAAAGAAAGGCTGCATACGCGCGACATAAACAACATGGGAGGCTTATGGACAGGCATGCCCAGGATGGGCGGATATGCATTGGTTTTCGCCATGGCATCACTTGGATTACCGATGATGGGAAACTTTATTGCTGAATTTTTAATACTCATCGATGCATACGAAGTAAGTCCAGCGCTTACAATAATTGCAAGTGTAGGATTGGTGTTTGCAGCGCTGTATTCATTAAGAATGATGCAAGCTGTTTTTCTTGGACCGATTGATCCCTCATCACATGTGAAAGATGTTAACGCACGCGAATATCTTATATTAATATCACTGAGCGTTGCCATAGTTCTTTTAGGATTATACCCACAGCCTGTGCTCGACTCTGTAAAGGAAGTTGTTCAATCACTAATTCACAAAAACACTCCCGCATGACGCACGAACAATTGCTTGCCATGCTACCCTTCATGCTGCTTGCGTCGGCATCAATCATAATTATATTGATGATTGCTGCACGGCTAAGTCACTTTGCGATACAGGTAGCAGGTTTTCTATTGTTGTGCCTGACGGTTCTGGCGATGTTGTATGTAAGAGATATACTTCCGCAACAAATCATGCCATTATTTATTGTAGATGGTTTTGCCGCGTTGTTTACAGGTGTGATCATTTTTTCTGTTGGCGTAGTAGGTTTCTTCTCTTACATATATTTTGAAGAACGCGAAGAAAACCCTAAAGAGTATTATATACTAATGTTCCTGGCTACCCTCGGCGCAGCTGTGCTCACCATCAGCAGGCATTTTGTTTCGTTCTTTATCGGACTTGAAATATTGAGTGTAAGTCTTTATGCGTTGATAGCCTATCTAAGGAACAGAAACAATGCCATTGAAGCCGGGGTAAAATACCTGATACTTGCTGCGCTTACATCTGCATTTTTATTATTGGGCATGGCTTTGTTTTACATGGATACCGGCCAGCTTGAGTTCAATGCTATTGGTGAAAAGCTTTCAGGAAACAGTGCGGGCATATTGTATAAAATGGGTATCGCGCTAATGGTGGTTGCCATTGGGTTTAAGCTTGCTTTGGTACCATTTCATTTGTGGGCCGCCGACGTGTACCAGGGGGCGCCGTCGCCTGTAACATCTTTTATTGCCACAGCTTCAAAAGCTGGAGTGTTCGCGGTGCTGATGCGGTTTTCATTGGCCACCAACATGCAGGCATCACCGTTTTTGATGTATGTTTTTTCGGGCATCGCTATAGCTTCGATGGTAATTGGTAATATCCTTGCATTGCGGCAGCAGAATATAAAGAGGCTGCTGGCATATTCATCGATCGCGCATTTCGGTTATTTGATTGTGGCCTTTTTACCGGGCAGTACTGAAGGCATACAGGCATCAATATTTTACCTGTTTGCCTATTCAATAACCATACTCGCCGCCTTTGGCATTGTTACGATGCTGAGCACGAGGATGAAGGATGCCGAGGATCTTAATATATATCGCGGATTATTCTGGCGCCAGCCGCTGATGGCCGCTGTGCTGGCCGTTGCACTGTTTTCTCTTGCAGGTATTCCGTTGACAGCGGGTTTCTTTGCAAAATTTGTCGTGTTGATGTCGGGTGTGCACAGCGCGTTGTGGTTGCCGGTGATCGTGCTTGCAGCGACGAGTGTTATCGGTTTGTACTACTACCTGCGAATCATCAGCACATTATTCGCGCAGTCGCCTGCTGTTGAAGCCCAGCACAAGCCGCTGCACCCGTTCTTCTACTTTGCTTCTTATGCAACATTATTTGCATTAATGGTACTGATCTGCGCGTTGGGAATATTTCCCGGTCCTGCTATGGAAGGGATCAGGGAGTTTTTAATGATACGGTGAGAAAAAAAGTCGCTTGCATTGGGTTCAAGACGGATACAAGTACACTTTAAAACTACTTAAGTAACAGAAAATCAGAGTAAATGTAAATACCAGTCGAAAATACTATCGATAAGTTTTACAATTCGTTGATCATCAGAATACTTCTCTTTCACAAACACCGTAAACCCTGAAGTATTATACCAAACCGATTTGTTAGCCGTGCGCTTACTAATTGGATTATAACCCATCTCTATTAACACCTCGTTCATATAAGCGTCTGTGAACCCGGCATAGCACCTGTTGCATTTCGTTTTCAATGTGTGGTTAAGACGTAAAAGAAATTCAAACGCATCGTCGCGCGTAAAACTTTCGCTTGATTTTAAACCGGTGAGCTTGGCCAGGTCGGCCCGGTCGTAAAGCCGGTTTACACACGCCGGACTTTTCACATTACAATTTGCACTCGTAACAATAACCCGGCTGCTGTCGAAATACACATCGCCGGTAAACCAAATGTTGTTTGGATCTTTTGGAGAATAAAGTAAGTTAAGTTCATGACCGATCGCCGGGAACTTCGCATTGATAACGATTGTATCATTTGCTTGTGATACCCTTGCTTCAATAAAAACCGCAGTATCGATAGATAATCCCTGCATGAACCGGTTAAAGTTGGCCGTGTCGACGTACTCAATCATGCCCAGGTAAAGGTTGCCGTTCTGCACTTTGAAAACGGTTGTGCGTAAGCCTGTAAACGACCATTTTCCATCGAATTGATCTATTGATTGGGAGTAGCTGTTCCCGGCACATAAACACAAAACAATGAAAAAATACTTCGACAAGAATTAAAGATTAAAATTCTTTTACACTTAAAAATAATCGTCAGGCGGTTTGTCACCCGATCTTGCACGAACAGATAAAATTTTATATCTTATCCTCTTAACCCCAAACAAATCTCATGAAATATTTCTTACTCGCACTTAAAAATTATGCTGTGTTCAGCGGCCGATCCAATAGAAGTGAATTCTGGTACTTCACATTATTCTATTTCATTTTCGTGGTTCTAGCCGTTTTTCTGGACAACATGCTAGGATTTGCTTTCAACAACTCTCCCTATGGCCCTATTTACATAATATTTGTTCTGGCGACACTCCTCCCCAATCTTGCTGTTACAGTAAGAAGACTTCATGATACAGATAAGTCGGGCTGGTGGATCCTGATTGGAGCGATCCCCTTTGTCGGCCCGATCTGGCTCCTGGTGCTTTTGATTGTGGAGGGCACAAAAGGAGAAAATAAATATGGACCTGATCCAAATGGCACCATAACATTTGATTTTGAATCGCAGCCCGTATAAAGCTCGTTGCATTTAATACATTTTCAGTTACGTTTGCAGGAAGATCCAGGTTAAATGACCAAAAGCCTTACTGTAATTATTCTGATTATCTCCTTGTCAACAACAGCAGGGTCGCAGGTGCCGGTTAGAGAAGAACCGCGGCACAAACCTGTTCTGCAAAACAAATACATCAGGTTACTCGACGTCTGGCTGCCCCCAGGCGACACTACAATGTATCATATTCATGCAACGCCGTCGCTGTTTGTTGTACTCACCAGCACGCTTACGGCATCGCAAACAATGGGTGGATTGTGGACCAGCGACCGGTCGGATGCAGGAAAAACATGGTACCGCTCATTTATCAATGATACGCTGGTGCACCGTGTGGCTAATATTGATACAAGCGCATTTCATGTAAATGATATCGAAATACTTTCATCGTTTGATTCTTCATCTCACAAGCAAGCACTTTCATATCCTCTTTTATTTGAAAATGACAGGGCTTACGCATATGAACTCAAATCTTCTTCACTTAACAATAAAGTTATTTCCGGCCGCGGACCTATTGTTGCAGAATTGGTATCAGGGAAGGCACAGTTTCATGATGCAAAAGCCAAAACTGCTACGGCAATGCAGGCAGGTAAATACGTTTATATCCCTCCCGGAACCGAATTTTATTTTAGCACGGGTCGTACCGACGATATGAATTTGGTTCTTTTTGAAATAAAATAATCCACCCAGTGTTCTTGTTTTTTTTTCTGACCAACTTCATTACCTTAGCTGTCCTCTTTTCTCATTCCGCACTTTTTCAAAACTCACGCTCCCTGTGATCTCATCTATTCACGCTAAAATTTATTATTATGAAACAGGTAACCGTTGTTTTCGAATTTCCTACAGCAACACAAAAGCAGTATGAATCTGTTTGGGACGATTTAAAAGCCAGTGGTAACTCTCATCCGAAAGGCTTGTTGGTTCATGTTGCAGCACGAGGAAAGAATGGTGGATTATTTGTAACGGACGTATGGGAATCCGAGCAGGCATTCAAAGAGTTTGGAAATGTTTTGATGCCTTTTATTCAGAAGTCAGGTGTTGGCATCGTGGAACCGCAGATATTGGAAACTTACAATGTATACGAAGCAAAACACGTAGAAGAACTAAGCTAAACAATTAAGGCCATCATGTCATTCCGGAAGGAACTACAGCAATCAACTTTCCGGAATGACGGTTGGTTTAACGAATAGCTGCGCAATTACTTAAATTGAAGTGACAATCACACTTCAATTATATGAAAACAACACTCACCCTCGCTATATCTTTTCTTGTAGCCCTTTCCTCCTCAAGCCAGAATAGGCTTAATCTTCCCGCACTCAATAGAATAAAAGGAATCACTCCACGAAATGTGATATTTATCCTCACCGACGACCACAGGTTCGACTTCATGGGCTTTACCGGCAAACTGCCGTGGCTCAGGACTCCGAACATGGATTACCTTTTTGAACACGGCGCATGGTTCAAAAACGCTTATGTTACCACGGCATTATGTTCGCCGAGCCGCGCGAGCATCTTAACAGGTGCGTATTCGCACGTACATCAGATTGTAGACAATGTATCGCCAGAACCAGCCAGCAATATTTATTTCCCGTTATATCTCCAGAAGGCAGGATATCAAACGGGTTTCTTCGGTAAATGGCACATGGGCGAAGAAGACGATCATCCTCGACCCGGTTTTAACCATTGGGAAAGTTTTAAGGGACAAGGCGTGTATTATAATCCTTCGCTCAACATAAATGGAAAACACGAAAACTACGGCGATTCAACATACATCACCGATCTGCTCACTACGCACGCGATCGACTGGCTGAAAAACCGCAATAAATCAAAGCCTTTCTTTCTTTACCTGTCGCACAAAGCAGTCCATTCACCCGTCACACCAGCAAAGCGCCACGCCGGCATGTACAGAAACGAGAGGTACCCGCTGCCTTCAACCTACTATCAAACAATTTCTGACGAATATAAAAAACTCAACTGGCCCGAGTGGGTGAAGCAGCAGCGCTACAGCTGGCATGGTGTAGATTACCCATACCATAGTCACCAGAACATCGAAGAATTGGTGCAGTTATACTGTGAAACTCTTATGGCAGTTGATGAGAGCATTGGCGCAGTAATGGATTATCTTAAAAGTGAAAATCTCGATAAAAACACGCTTGTGATTTATATGGGAGATAATGGATTCAGCTGGGGTGAGCATGGGTTAATAGATAAGCGCCATTTTTATGAAGAGTCTGCCAAAGTTCCTTTTTTGGCATATTGTCCTGATATTTTTCGTGGCGGTAACGTGATCAGTAAAATGGTGCAGAACATAGACCTTGCCCCCACCGTTCTTGCAGCCGCAGGGTTGCAGTCGCCACCCGATATGGTTGGAAAATCGTTTCTTCCGGTATTGAAGGGTGACTCAACAATATGGCGCGACAAAATTTTCTATGAGTATTACTGGGAATATGATTTTCCAATGACGCCAACTGTGTTTGGCGTGCGTAGTGATAAGTATAAATACATTCGGTACTACGGTATATGGGATACAAACGAATTGTATGACCTCGAAAACGATCCCGATGAAAAATTTAATCTGATCACTAAGCCTGAATATGCTGAAACGGTGAAGAAACTCACCGCCGATTTATACGATTGGCTGGAACAAACAGGCGGAATGCACATTCCGCTGAAGAAAATTAACAGACCAGCATTCGGAGATTACAGGCATCCGGGCATTAATTAACACTCATGAGATCCGCGATCACAAATAATATTGTTGTTTTATTGTTTCCGTTATACGTTTCCGCACAGCAAGGCATGAAATGGATTCCGCCAAATGATGTAAACAAGAAAGGATATTATATTGATGAAACAGAAGTGACGAACGCACAGTTCGCAGAATTTGTTAATGCCACAGGTTACATTACAACGGCTGAAAGAACACCCATGTGGGAAGAGATGAAAAAACAGCTTCCTCCCGGCACACCGAAGCCCGATGATAGTCTGCTTGTTCCTGCGTCGCTTGTTTTTAAGTGGCGGGGAAGTGAAGTTTCTCATCACGATGAATCGCAATGGTGGCAGTGGACGCCTGGTGCAAGCTGGCGGCACCCACAGGGTGCTGACAGCACGATTGAAGGAAAGGAAAATTATCCTGTTGTTCATGTGTCGTGGCACGACGCGATGGCGTATGCAAAGTGGGCAGGCAAGCGTTTGCCTACAGAATCAGAATGGCAATATGCAGCAAGAGGTGGATCAACAGGCAAGCCATTTGCGTGGGGTGGTGAAGGTGTTGAAGAAGGTAAACCGAAGGCCAATACGTGGCAGGGAAGTTTCCCTGATCATAACACCAATTGGGATGGTTATGGGGGCCTGGCACCTGTGAGATCGTATGATGCTAATGGTTATGGTTTATATGATATGGCGGGGAACGTATGGGAGTGGTGTGCCGATGGATTTGGTTCAGAAAAAATAATAAAGGGAGGATCGTTTTTATGCAATGCATCGTATTGCGCAGGTTACAGAATTGAGGCGCGAATGTTATCATCTGTCGATACAGGCCTGGAGAATACGGGTTTCAGGTGTGTGAAGGATAAGTGATACTTAAAATTCCTCGCCCTTAGGCGCCTGAAATGCCAAGGGCGAGGCTAATATCAGAAATTATAAATCACCGATATTCGACTATTAATTCCCGGTTCCGTTTGCCAATAGAACATCGAACTGTAAGGTGCTCCTGAATACAGGTATTTGTTTGAAATGTTATTTACGTTCAAGATCACGTCGAAATTTGTAGTTTGATATGATAACCCTGCATCCAAACGGAAATAGTCAGGCAGTGCTTTTTCGCTGTTGTCAGATATGTACCATGTTGAACGGCGGGCCTGGTACTGATAGCCAAGTGAAAAACGAAATCCTGATAGCTTGCCGTTCCTCACTTTATATGTGAGCCATGTATTCTGAATATGTTTTGTTGCACCGGGAACCATGTTGCCAACAACTTTAGGATCCGAATCCTTAGTAACCTTTGCTTCAGTGAATGCATAGTTAACCACCGTTTCAAGATTGCGGCATAACTCACCTTTAACATCAACCTCCACTCCCTTCGTTTCGTGCTGACCGGTTTGCCGCTGATATGTAAATTGTCCGTTATCAGGATTCGGGTGATCAAGATCTGCCGTTAACACATTATCTCTTTTAATTCGATAAACGGAAACGGTTGAATTCCACTTTCCGTTAAACCAGTCTTTCTTAATTCCTGCTTCCAGGTTCCCTCCCATCAAAGGATCAAAGCTTTTTCCCTGCCAGTCGGTACCATAATTCGCAACAAATGATTTGTCGTAAAGCAAATATGCCGAAGCGGATTTTTCAATCGAATAGCTCAGGCCTACGCGCGGAGTGAATTTGCTATCGTCGGTGGTGCCGTTATAGGCATCCACATTTTTATTTGTAGTGTACCTCCCGGCGAGTGTCAGGCGCAATTTATTGTTTAAGAAATTCAGTTCGTCGTGTACATAAATCGAAGTGAACGAATTGTTATAATGCACTCCTCTTACGCGAATGCTCTGGGTTCTGTCCCACTTGTGAATCAGGTCGGGATATACGGTTCCGTATACGGGCATATAAATATTGAAATTTGAATCACCAAGCGGTGCGGCCTGGTTCCAATCGCCATAGTAATCTTTGTTTGCCATGTCGATACCTAATAATAATTTATGTGCAACGGCGCCGGTGTTAAGATTTCCATTGAGAAACATTTGTCCTGTTTTATTCAGCGCCAGGGCATCCCATATCGAAATGCCACGTTGCATAAGACTATCGTTAGTTTCTGAAATGCTCCGCGGCCAAACGCTTTGTCCCACCATAACATATTTCAGGAAACCGGCCTGCGTTGTAAATTTCCAATCATCGTTGAACCTGTGCTCGAGCGTGGCCTGCACGCTGTTGTCATTAATATTTACAGGATCAAGATTCGCCTCGGCCATTGTAAAATTGCGCGACAGATCACCATATTTAACTCTCGAGAATGCATAATTGCTTCCTATCGGGCTCGTCTGCGAAAACTGATGAGTGAACTCAATCGTAAGTGATGTTTTATCATCAACAATGTATTTGACCACCGGAACAATGGAATATCTGTTGTTAAAGTCATTCTCGCGGTGAGAACCTTTCAGCTGGCCCATCAGGTTCAGCCGGTACAAAAGGTTTCCGTTCTTCGACAGCTTGCCGTCGAGGTCGAGCGTGGTTTTGAAAAGATCGAAGCTACCCAATGAAAAACTCACTTCACCTTTGTTGTTTCCCGATGGCTTTTTGGTTACGACGTTATAAAAACCGCCAGGCTCGCCATTGGCGAGCATGAAGCCGGCTGGACCTTTCACAAACTCTATCCTGTCGACCATGCTCATGTCTTCTGTTAAGGGTCCCCATGGCATCTGCACGTTCATGCCGTTACGAAAGGCGGTAAGGTTACTACCGCGCATGTTGATGCGGGCGTAGTTATCCCAATGCTCAAGCTTTTGCGCGCCGCTCACATTGCGTTGAATGCCTTCTAACATATCGAACGATTGCTGTTCCGTAATGATTCCCTTTGTTATTACCTGGATGTTTTGGAGGGTTTCAATGATTGGTGATGAGAGGCGCAGTGAGGGCGAAAGCCAACTGGTTCTGAATGTTCTATCGCTGCTGATGATTACAGATGCGAGTTCTTTATCAGAGATCTTAAGCTGGATGTTTGCTTGTGAAGTACTGTTTTCTTTTACTGACACATTCTGCTCAATTGCTTCAAAGCCCAGGTGCGAGATAAGCAGTGTATAACTGCCTGCGGGAAGTTTTCTGAACTCGAAAATGCCCTGATCGTCTGTTGTTGTGCCTTTTGCTGTTCCTTTGATAAGGATGGAAACATCGGGTGCCGGTATTCCATTGGAAGTTGTGATCTTTCCTTTGATACTACCAGTACCATGGAGCGTTTGGCTTGGAAAAATGTAAAGGGAAATGAGCAAAGAAAATGTAAGTAAGCAACTCTTTTTCATGGTGTACTGTTTGGGTTTTAGGTGGGCGCAAAAATCTGTGCAAACATGCGCGAGGTGTTACAAAATCAGTAAATCCATTTACGGGATAAGAAATAAATAGATTTGAATACAGACAAATATGATTAGAATGAAAAAATTACCACGCCGTGATTTTCTGCAACACAGCGGCATCATAGCCGGCGGAATGATGCTGACACCTCTGATCTCAAAAGCAACATCAGTAACAATCGATCCTCATGCAGATGGACATCTCTTCTGGTACCAGAGACCCCTGAGGATAATGCACACTGTGCTGCGTGAAATTGATGCTAAAAATTACAACGCCGGTGCTGTGATCGACTATCTCAGGAAAGGCGCATACAATACACTATGCGTTAATGCGGGAGGTATCGTAGATTTTTTTCAGAATCCTCTTCCGGCAGCTAATGTTAACCGAATTATGGGCAAAAGGGATATTCTGAAAGAAATCAGTACTGCGTGTAAATCTGCCGGCATCAAAGTGATTGGCCGCATTGATTTTCGCGGAGTTGAAGAACACGTCTACAATAAATTCCCCGACTGGTTCATGAAAGATGTAAACGGAAATCCAGTAACAACAAATTATACGAAACCGGTTTTATATGAAGCGTGTTATTCCGGGCACTACCGTAATGAGTATGCGAATAGTTTTGTGAGCCATGTACTAAAAAATTATGGAGTAGACGGTATCTGGCACAACGCTCCCGGATTTAATGGCATTTGCTATTGCAACGATTGCAAAAAAGCTTACGCAGCATTTTCAGAAAAGGAAATCCCGCTGGTATCTGCTCCCGACGATGAGATTGACTTGTACATGCAATGGAAAGTACAGGCGGCGGATAAATACATGACACGCATAAAGAATACGGTTAAATCGTTTGGAGATGATAAGGTATACACCGCTGAAGTGTTCAGCATTTATGGAGTTGGACAACGCATTGATTCGGGTGTTGATCTCGATAGCGCGCGCAAGC